>Ga0308160_10003774_pt1 | contig 16677 bp, 12 predicted proteins | sample PhyFR1_FD_201036 | JGI IMG/M metagenome (GOLD analysis project Ga0308160, IMG submission 201036) | Phyllosphere microbial communities from UC Gill Tract Community Farm, Albany, California, United States - DLSLF.R1 | ecosystem: Host-associated > Plants > Phyllosphere > Unclassified | place: USA...
CACTTCGACAACGAGATCGATGTCGCCTCGCTGAAGAAATATCAGTGGGAAAACATCAAGCCGCAAGTCGACCACGTCATCTTCCCGGATGGCAAGCGCATCATCCTGCTGGCCGAAGGCCGCCTGGTGAACCTGGGCTGCGGCACCGGTCACCCGTCGTACGTGATGAGCTCGTCGTTCGCCAACCAGACCATCGCCCAGATCGAACTGTTCGCCAACACCGACAAGTACCCGGTCGGCGTCTACACGCTGCCGAAGCACCTGGACGAGAAGGTCGCGCGCCTGCAGCTCAAAAAGCTGAATGCCCAGCTGACCGAACTGACCGACGAGCAAGCCGCCTACATCTCGGTCAAGAAGGAAGGTCCATACAAGCCGGACCACTACCGTTATTAATCAATAACGCTGTCGTTTACCAAACGGCCGAGGCAACCTGCGGACGCGGCGCGTCCGCAGGTCCCATAACAAGAAAACGCTCTACGAAAGCTGAACATGCGCCTGCTCCTGACCTGGCTGATCAATGCTGCCGCGTTGATGGCCTTGCCTTACCTCATGCATTCTGTGTCCGTCAGCAATGTCGGCACCGCCCTGATCGCCGCCCTCGTGCTGGGCCTGGTCAATACGCTGATCCGGCCCGTGCTGGTATTGTTGACCTTGCCTGTCACGCTGCTGTCGATGGGGCTGTTTATCCTCGTCATCAATGCCATCCTGTTCTGGCTGGTGTCGCATTGGGTCGAAGGATTCGAGGTGGCGGGCTTCTGGTCGGCCTTCCTGGCGGCGATCCTGTACAGCGTGATTTCGTGGGCGCTTTCTACCTTGCTCCTGAATAAAGATGGAAACCCATAATTTCAGCATCGAGTTTTTCCCGCCCAAGACGCCTGAAGGCGCGGAAAAACTGCGCGTCACCCGCCGCAAGCTGGCTGAACTGAATCCGAAGTATTTTTCGGTCACTTTCGGCGCCGGCGGTTCCACCCAGCAGGGTACGCTCGACACCGTGCTCGACATCATGGCGGACGGCCACCTGGCCGCGCCCCACCTGTCCTGCATCGGCGCCACCCGCGAATCGATCCGCGCCATCCTCAAGCAGTTCCAGGAAAAGGGCATCCGCCGCCTGGTGGCCCTGCGCGGCGACTTGCCCAGCGGTTATGGCGGCGCCGGCGAACTGCGCTATGCGAACGAGCTCGTCGAGTTTATTCGCGCCGAGACGGGCGACTGGTTCCATATCGAAGTCGCGGCGTATCCGGAAGTGCATCCGCAAGCCCGTTCGCCGCAGGACGACCTGCTTAACTTCGAGCGCAAGATCAAGGCCGGCGCGAACTCCGCGATCACCCAGTATTTCTACAATGCCGACGCCTATTTCCAGTTCGTCGACAATGCGCAAAAACTGGGCCTTGATGTACCGGTCGTGGCCGGCATCATGCCGATCACGAACTACACGCAGCTGACGCGCTTTTCCGAGATGTGCGGCGCCGAGATCCCGCGCTGGGTACGTTTAAAACTGGCCAGCTTCGGCGACGACAGCGCGTCGATCAAGGCCTTCGGGCTCGACGTGGTGACTAGCCTGTGCGAGCGCCTGCTGGCAGGTGGCGCGCCCGGCTTGCACTTCTATAGCATGAACCAGGCCGTGGCGACTACGGCTGTCTGGCAGCGGCTGGTGGCGAAGTAAGCCAGTCCGCTTCAGGAAAAATCCCGGCAGCGCCAGGCGCTTGCCGGGATTTTTTTATCGGCGATGCTCTACTCGACCGACGTGTCTTCCGTCACGATCAGATCGAGCGGCACGTCGTGCACGTCGGCCGCGAAGTCGGCGGCTTGGCAGGCGTAGGCGATGCCGAGCGTGGCCGGGCGGGTGCCGGGAGCCAGGGTGCGGTCATAAAAGCCGCCGCCATAGCCGAGCCGGTAGCCGTGTTCGTTGAAGCCCAGGCAAGGTATCAACAGGGCCGGCGGGCGCTCGACCGTGCGCAACGCATCCGGGACCGCAATACCCATGGGGTCGACGCTCATCGCTTCGCCCGGCGTCCAGGCGGCAAAGGCAAGTGGGGCATGGCGCTGCACCACTACCGGCAGGGCCAGGGCCGCGCCTTCTTGCGCCAACTGGGCGTAAGCCTCCGACAGATCCGGTTCGCCAGCCAAAGGCCAGTACACTGCCAGCAGGGGCGGGCGGGTACGCCGCCACCAGGTCAGTACTTGTTCTCCGATGCGGCGGTCGCGCGCGCGTTTGCCCTCGTCGTCAAGGCCGGCGCGTGCGGCTTTCAGCCGGCGCCGCAGCGCTGCCTTGGCCGCTTTTGCTTCCTCGGCCGCATCGCCGGATAAGCGCTCGTTCATCGTCGTTTGTTGTTTTGGCGCATCTTTTTGTGCAGGTGCCGGAGCGGCCGCACGCGTCGTCGTCGCATCCGTTTTTTCACTCGCGGCAGGAGGCGCGGAAGGGGAAAAATGGCCCGGTTTCAGCTCCGTCACGCTAGGCTCCGGTTCTGGTCGCGCCATGGATGCGCATGGTATTCTTGATTTGCCGGTCATGGTTCGATGAAGGGTTGTCATTCGTGTTTTTGCTTCCGAAGAATTTCTTAGCCGGCGCTGTCCTTGCCGTTGCCAGTACCGCCGTGCTGGCCGAGGCGCCTGAGGCGAATTCGCCCCCGGTGCCGCCGGTGCCGGGCGCCGCCACCGTTCCCGCAGCTCCCGGGGCTGCCCCTGCCAACGAAGCCTCGCGCGCCGAGGACGATACCTTCCTGCTGTTGCGCGAAGCGGCGCGCCAGAACGACAGCGCCCGCGCCAATGCGCTGGCCTCGCGCCTGCCGAACTACGTGCTGGCTTCCTATGTCGACTATTATCGTCTGAAACCGCGCCTGCGCGAGGCGAGCGCGGACGAAATCCGCGCGGTCCTGCAGCGCCACCAGGGCACGGCCGTGGCCGATCGCCTGCGGACCGACTGGCTGCTCGAGCTCGGCCGTGCGCGCGACTGGAACAATTTTGACCAGGAACTGGCGCAAGCCACCCGCAGCGACGACTTGCAGGTGCGCTGCTACGCGTTGCTGGCGCGCGCCGCGCATGGCGAACGCATCGTGCATGAAGCGCGCGGCCTGCTGGTCAATCCGCCGGCTTATGGCGAAGGTTGCGCCGCCCTGATGGCGCAACTGGCGCAGACCGGCCAGCTGAGCCAGGACGAGTTGCTGGCGCAATTGCGTCTGGCGGGCGAGATGGGCGCCACCGGTCCCTCGCGCCGCATCGCCTTGCTGCTGGGCGCCTCCGATACCCGTGCGGCGCAGGCGGTCGACGTGCCGGCCGTGGCGATGGCGCGCGGCATCGGCACCACCCGCGCCGAACGCGAAATCTACCTGGTGGCGCTGGGCCGCATGGCGCGTACCAGCCTGAAACTGGCCACCGTCGCACTGGATAAAAATAGCAGCAAGCTGAATGCCGACGAACGCGCGATCGGCTGGGCCAACGTAGCCCTGGCCGCCTCGATCGTGCTGGCGCCGGAAGCCTATGAATACTGGCGCCGCGCCGAAGGTGCGCCCTTGTCTAATTTCCAGCGCGAATGGAAAGCCCGCATCGCCCTGCGCCGCGGCGACTGGAAGCAGGTAGCCGCCACCATCGATGCCATGCCTTCTCCGCTGCGCGACGAATCGGGCTGGGTGTATTGGCTCGGCCGTGCTTATGCCCAACAGGGGCGGCGCGAGGATGCCGAAGCCCTCTACCGCCGCATCGCAACGCCGAACAATTTCTATGGCCAGCTTGCGCTCGAAGAGCTGGGCGAACTGGTGTCGACGCCGCCGAGCGCGGCGCCAGTGACGCCGCTGGAGGTCAACCAGGTGGCCCAGCTGCCGGCCGTACGTCAGGCGATGAAATTCTATGAACTGCGCCTGCGTCCCGAGGGCAACCGCGAATGGAACTGGGCGACGCGCGCGATGAGCGAGCGCCAGTTGCTGGCCGCGGCCGAGTACGCTCGCCGTAACGATCTGCTCGATCGCATGGTCGAGACCTCGCTGCGCACCCGTACCGAACTCGACTTCAACCAGCGCTTCCCGGCCCCGCACAACGACATCCTGCAGCCTACGGCGAAGAACCTGTCGCTCGACAGCGCCTGGGTGTATGGCCTGATCCGCCAGGAATCGCGCTTCGTCAGCGAAGCCCGTTCCGGCGTCGGCGCCTCCGGCCTGATGCAGGTGATGCCGGCCACCGGCAAGTGGGTGGCGGCGAAGATCGGCCTGACCGACTTCGTGCACAGCATGCTGTCGGATGTGCGCACCAACATCACACTGGGCGCCAACTACATGAACATGGTGCTCGAAAACAATGGCGGCTCGCAGGTGCTGGCTACCGCCGCCTACAACGCCGGCCCGGCCCGCTCGCGTACCTGGCGCGGCCTGCTGGAGGCGCCGATGGAAGGGGCGGTGTTCGTCGAGACGATTCCCTTCTCCGAGACCCGAACCTATGTACGCAATGTGATGTCGAACGCTACCAACTACGCGGCCCTGTTCGAGAAGCGCCCGCAGTCGCTGAAGGCGCGCCTCGGCACCATCACTCCCCGCACCGGCGGAGCCGGCCTCCCGTAGAGCGAACAACTGACAAGAGGACCCCATGCGCGACCCGAATGTGGTGGTATTTGGCGGTTCCGGCTTCATCGGCAGTCATGTGCTCGCGCTGCTGGCGCAGGAAAGCATCCCGGCGCTGGTGCCCACGCGCCACTTCGAACGCGCGCGCCACCTGACGACCTTGCCCGGGGTCGACGTGGTGGAAGCGAACATCCACGACGACGCCACCCTGCGCCGCCTGCTGGAAGGGCGCACGGCTGCCATCAACCTGGTCGGCATCCTGCATGCCAGCCGAGTTCACCCCTACGGTCCCGAATTCCGGCGCGCCCACGTCGACCTGCCGCGCCGCATCGTCGAAGCCTGCGCGGTCAGCAAGGTGCCGCGCTACCTGCACATGAGCGCGCTCGGTGCGAACGTCAACGGTCCCTCGATGTATACCCGCTCGAAGGCCGACGGCGAACTGGCGGCGCGCAGCCGCTCGGAGGTGGCGGCGACCATCTTCCGGCCCTCGGTCGTGTTCGGTCCCGGCGACCATTTTTTGACCATGTTTGCCAAACTCCAGCGCCGCTTCCCGGTCGTGCCGCTGGCCTGCGCCTCGGCCGCTTTTCAACCCGTGTACGTGGGCGACGTCGCCACCGCCTTCCTGCATGCGTTGACCGATGCGCATGCCTCCCACCACGTTTACCAGCTGGGCGGACCGAACATCTATACCCTGGCCGAGCTGGTGCGCCTGGCAGGCCGCTATGCCGGCTGCGAGCGGCCGATCGTCGAATTGCCCTTGTCCCTGGCGCGGCTGCAGGCGCGGGTCTTCGAGCTGCTGCCGGGCGAGCCCCTGCTCACGCGCGACAACATCGACACCATGAGCGTCGACAACGTGCTCGATCCGGCAATCGGGGACTTGACAGCGGCGGCGCTCGGAATCAAGCTCACCCCGCTCGAAGCGGTCGCGCCGCACTACCTGGCGCCGAACGAGCCGCTCGACCGCCTGCGCACCCGCGCCGGACGCTAACGCCGCATTTCCACTTAACCAGGACCGCCATGCAGACCACGGAACTCGACCCGACCCTCTCGAATACGCTCGACAATGCGCGCAAGCCCGGCCTGACGCTTGTCATCGGCAACAAGAACATTTCGTCCTGGTCGATGCGGCCCTGGGTGGCCGCAAGCGCGTTCAACATTCCGTTCACCGAAGTGCGCCTGCTGCTCGACCAGCCCGACACCGCCGCGAAAATCGCCTCGTATTCGCACGCCGGCCGCGTGCCCGTGCTGCTGGCGGGCGAGATGACGATCTGGGACAGCCTCGCGATCTGCGAATACCTGGCCGAGCAGTTCCCCGACAAGCACCTGTGGCCGCAGGACGTGGCCGCGCGCGCCATGGCGCGTTCGATCGTGTGCGAGATGCATTCCGGCTTTGCCGCCCTGCGCAACGACATGTCGATGAACATCCAGGCCAGGCTGCCGGGCCGCGGCCGCACGCCGGGCGCCCAGGCCGACATCGGCCGTATCTGCGAGATCTGGGAAGACTGTCTGGCGCGCTTTGGCCACCGCGGCTTCCTGTTCGGCGAATTTTCGCTGGCCGACGCCTTCTATGCACCGGTCGTGATGCGCTTCAGAACCTACGGCGTGGCGCTGGCGCCGGCCCTGCAGGCCTATTGCGACCGCATGCTGGCCCATCCCGCCATCGCGCGCTGGGTCAACGAGGCGATGACGGAGACCGACCTGACTCCGCTGCACGACGCGGACCTGCCGCGCGCATGACGATGCAGATCTATGTCGTCGGCGGCGCCGTGCGCGACGAATTGCTCGGCCTGCCCGTGCAGGACCGCGACCACGTCGTCGTCGGCGCCACCCCGGACGCGATGCTGGCGGCGGGCTTCCGCCCGGTCGGCAAGGATTTTCCCGTGTTCCTGCATCCGCAGACGCAGGAGGAATATGCGCTGGCCCGTACCGAACGCAAGACCGCGCGCGGCTACCACGGCTTCGTCTTCCACACCTCACCCGACGTTACGCTGGAAGAAGACCTGATCCGGCGCGATCTCACCATCAACGCCATGGCGCGCGCCGAGGACGGCAGCATTGTCGATCCCTACGGCGGCCGGCGCGACCTGGACGCGCGGATTTTCCGCCACGTCTCCGAAGCCTTCGCGGAAGACCCCGTACGCATCCTGCGCCTGGCCCGCTTTGCCGCGCGCTTTCCGGAATTCAGGGTGGCGGCCGAGACCCTGGCCTTGATGAAGAAGATGGTGGAGGAGGGTGAGGTCGATGCCCTCGTGGCCGAACGCGTCTGGCAGGAAGTCGCGCGCGGCCTGATGGAAAATACGCCTTCGCGCATGTTCACCGTGCTGCGCGATTGCGGCGCGCTGGCGCGCATCATGCCCGAGCTCGACGCTGTCTGGGAAGCGGACAAGGGTGTCCACATCGCGCGCGTGATCGACGCCGCCGCGCAGCACGATCACACGCTGGCGGTGCGCTTCGCCGTGCTCGTGCAAGGGCTGGGTGGAGGCGTGAACGACATCGGCACCCTCTGCAAGCGCCTGAAAGTACCGAACGATTGCCGCGATCTCGCCGTGATGACAGCGCGCGAGCAAGACCAGGTGGCGCGCGCCTGCACGCTGCCGCCGGAGGAGATCGTCGGCCTGATCGAACGCTGTGACGGCTTTCGCAAACCGGAGCGTTTCGCCGACATGCTGCTGGCCGGGGAATGCAATGCCGGCGCAGGCGCCTATCCGCAGCGCCCCTACCTGCTCGGCGCCCTGGCCGCAGCGCGCGCCGTGAATGCCGGCGAGGTGGCGGCCGGCTGCGGCGACAACAAGGCGCGCATCCCCGAAGCGGTCCACCGCGCCCGCGTGACGGCGGTGGCGCAGTGTATCGGCAGCGCCGAGGGCGGCCGGCCCTGCCTGGAAAATGCCACCGGACCCGGCTGAGCAGCTGTATTTCCATTGAATTGTTACAAGAAGTACCACGTGCGAGCTAATGCATGACAGGTTTGCTATGCTCGTCGCATTATGAGCAGATTGTTACAACAGACGGACCGGGTCTTCGCAGTCATGATGGGGCGCCTGGAGGCGATGGGTCCGCGCCAGCGCATGCGCTACGGTGTGTTGGCGTCGCTGGCGCTGGTCGCCTTGCTCGCCTTTCTCTACACCCGCACCACGGGTGTGGACGTCGATACCCAGAACCGGGTGATGTTCGACCTGCACGAACTGCAGCAGCTCGACGCCGCCTGGGACACGAATCTGCTGCGCGCCCACATCGGCAGCAATGTCGCCGATGCCCAGCTGGCCGCGCCGGTGCCGCAGATCGAGGAATTGACGGCGCGCCTGGGCGAGGCGCTGCCCCTGACGCATGGGCGCGGCGCCCGCCAGGCCCATGCCGCGCTGGACAAGGCCCTGCGCACCAAGGTCGCCCTGGTAACGCAATTTCGCACCCTGAACCCGCCGCTGCGCGCGGCCCTGCTGTCGCTGCCGCCGGCGCTGGCCGACCTCAAGACCGAACTCGGCGGCATCGAAGGCGCGCTGGCGCCGGGCCGCCTGGTGGTGCGGCTCGACTTGTTGCTGAACGATCTGCTGGCCGACACGCTGCGCTATAACCTCGTGCCCACGCCCGCGCTGGCGCATCGCATCGAAGCCAACCTGTCGCAGATCGAAGCGCAAAAGGAGCGCTTTTCGCTCGCCGTGAACGAGCAGATCGACGCCCTGGCGCGCGATGCCCGCATCATCCTCGCCAACCGTCCGCGCGAAAACGAGCTCGAAACGCAGATCGCGGCCCTCGACACGGGAGAAGCGATGGCGCGCCTGGGCCGTGAACTCGACCGTTCGTTCCAGGCCGAGGTGCTCGAGCGCCAGCGCTACCGCGGCTTCCTGTTCGCCTATTCGATCCTGCTGCTGGGTTTACTGGCCTACGCCGGCTGGCGCCTGCGCCGCAGCTACCGCATCATCAACGACGTCAACCGGCGCCTGAAGGCCGCCAACGACACCCTCGAGCACCGCGTGGCCGAACGCACCGCCGAACTCGAAGAGCAGTCGGCCAAACTGGCGCGACTGGCCCAGCACGACAGCCTGACGGGCCTGGTCAACTACGGCCAGCTGACCCGTTTATTGGAACTGGCCCTGGTGCGCGCAGCGCGGCGCGACAGCGTGGTGGTGGCCATGTTCATCGACCTCGACGGTTTTAAAGCCGTCAACGATACCTGGGGCCACGCGACCGGCGACCTGGTGCTGCAACTGGTGGCGCGCCGCGTGCAGAAGGTGCTGCGCGCCGAGGACATCCTGGCGCGCCTGGGCGGCGACGAATTCGTCGTCATGCTGGAAGGAGTGGGCATGGCGGACGGCGCGCTGCGCGTGGCACGCCTGGTGCTCGACCAGATCGAAGGGATCGTCGAGGCCGACGGCAATCCGGTCGCGATTTCCGCCAGCATCGGCATCGCCAGCGCGCGCGGCCGCGCCGGTGCGGAATGGGGCGCTGCCGCCTTGCTGGCCGACGCCGACAAGGCGATGTACGCCGCCAAGCAGGCCGGCAAGGGCACGTTTATTATCAGCCCGAATGCGCACTGGAACGTGGACGCAACACCGGACCTGCCCTGAACCGTGCGCGCGGCAGTATGACGGCCATTCCGCTACAATAACGGAATGGTGCAGTGCACAAAAACGGACAGGCTTCTCATGCGTGACAATTCGATCAAGAACTGGTTTGCCAGCCTGGCCGGCACCAGCGCGCATCCCGCGGTGCTGGTCAAGGCGCTGGGCAAGCGCGACCGCCGGCGCATGCTGAAGCATTTCCTGGCGCTGGACGATGCCGACCGCCTGCTGCGCTTCGGTACCGTACTGCCGGACGAGCAGGTCCACGCCTATGTGAACAAGATCGATTTCAAGCGCGACATCGTGTTCGGCGTCGTCAGCCGCGGTTTTCAATTGGTCGGCGTCGGCCATCTGGCGTTTGCTCCGCCCGAGCCGGGCCGCGCCGCCAACACGGACAAGCTGCGCGTGGCGGAATTTGGCGTCTCGGTCTCGAAGTCGGCGCGCGGGCAGGGTGTCGGCTCGCGCCTGTTCGAACGTGCCGCCATCCACTGCCGCAACAACGACATCGACACGCTCTACATGCAGTGCCTGTCCAGCAACCGCACGATGATGCACATCGCGAAAAAGGCGGGGATGGAGATCAAGCGGGAATACGGCGAAGCCGATGCTTATTTACACCTGCCGCCGCCCAGCCCGGGCAGCGTGATGCGCGAGGCGCTGGAAGAGCAGTTCGCGGTGATCGATTACACGGTCAAAGCCAACGCCCGCGCGGCGATGAAATGGTTCATGCCGCGCAAAAAATAGCGTTCAGCGCGCCGCGTCCCCGATCGGCAGCGCCGTCGTCTCCTTGATCCTCTGCAGCGCGAAACTCGACTTCACATCCAGCACCGACGGATGACGCAACAAGGTCGCCATCATGAAGCGCGAAAAGTGGTCCATGTCTTCCACGTGCACGCGCAATAGAAAATCCATCTCGCCCGTCATCGCATAGCAGGCCACCACTTCCGGCCAGGCCGCCACCGCCTGCGCGAACTCGAAGCGCGGCGACGTCGCCGGCACACGCGAATTGGCCGGGCCCTCGCTGTGCTTTTCCAGGCGCACATTCACATAGGCCAGCAAGCCGAGGCCGATCTTGTCCGGGTCGACCAGCGCCACGTACTGGCGGATCACCCCCGCTTCCTCGAGGCGCTTGATGCGCCGCAGGCAGGGAGACGGCGACAGGTTGACGCGTTCGGCCACGTCCTGGTTCGACAGGCGACCATCGGCCTGGAGGATCTCGAGGATCTTGCGGTCGGTCTTGTCCAATTCGATCTTTGACATAAAGTTCCCTTCTACTCAGCACAGCCGCAATTTTATTGCGCAATGGACGCGGCGGGGGGAATTGATTGGTATTTAATGCCGGGGACAGAAGACTATACTGACGCCCATTACGGAGGAGACATCTCCGTCGCGGCGCCAACAATAACAACAAGGGCGCCGACCCACCCCTACGGAGACACCCAATGAACGCACCCCTGGACCGTTCCCAGCTTCAGCCATCGGAGCCGAACCACGAGATCACGCTCGACGACAAGTGGACGCTCGAGCGCGGCCGCGCCTTCATGACCGGCACGCAAGCCCTGATCCGCCTGCCGATGCTGCAGCGCGAGCGCGACCTGAAAGCGGGCCTGAACACCGCCGGCTACATCACCGGCTACCGCGGCTCCCCGGTCACCGCCGTCGACCAGACCGCGATGAAGGCGAAGAAGCACCTGGACGCCCACCACGTCAAATTCCATCCGGGCATGAACGAAGACCTGGCGGCGACCGCCGTCTGGGGCACCCAGCAAACGAATTTATACAAGGACGCGAACTACGACGGCGTCTTTGCCATGTGGTACGGCAAGGGCCCGGGCGTGGACCGCTGCGGCGACGTGTTTAAACACGGTAACAATGCCGGCTCCGCCAAGCACGGCGGCGTGCTGGTGCTGGCCGGCGACGACCATGCGGCCAAATCGTCTTCGACGGCGCACCAGTCGGACCACATCCTGACCGCCTGCGGCATTCCGGTGCTGTATCCGTCCTCGGTGCAGGAATACATCGACTACGGCCTGCACGCCTGGGCCATGAGCCGCTACACGGGCCTGTGGGTGTCGATGAAGTGCGTCACCGACGTGATCGAATCGGGCGCCGTGGTCGACCTCGACCCGGACCGCGTCCAGACCGTCATCCCGACCGACTTCGAAGTCCCTGAAGGTGGCCTGAACATCCGCTGGCCGGACGCCGTGCTGGACCAGGAAGTCCGCATGAACAACCACAAGTGGTATGCGGCCCTGGCCTACGCTCGTGCCAATAAACTGAACCAGATCATCTGGGACAGCCCGGCACCAAAAATCGGCATCATCACCGCCGGCAAAAGTTATGTCGACACGCGCCAGGCGCTGGCCGACCTCGGCATCGACGAGCAGGCAGCAAGCGACATCGGTATCCGCCTGTATAAAATTGGCATGACCTGGCCGCTCGAATCGGAAGGCGTGCACGAATTCGCGCGCGGCCTCGACGAGATCCTGGTGGTCGAAGAGAAGCGGCAAGTGATGGAATACGCGCTCAAGGAAGCGCTGTACAACCTGCCGGACGGCGAGCGTCCGCGCGTGGTCGGCAAGTTCGACGACACGGGTGAATGGAGCAACAAGGATCGCAAGGGCCACGGCGACTGGCTGCTGCCGGCGACCTATGAACTCAATCCGGCACAGATCGCGCGCGCCATCGCCAGCCGCATTTCGCACTACTGCGCCGGCCATCCGGTCGAGCAACGCGTCAAGGAACGCATCGCCTTCCTGGAAGCGAAGGAACTGGTGCTGAAGGCGATTCCAGCCAAAGCCAATCCGGAAACCGACCGCATCCCGTACTTCTGCTCGGGCTGCCCGCACAACAGCTCCACGAAAGTGCCGGAAGGCTCGCGCGCCATGGCCGGCATCGGCTGCCACTACATGGTGCTGTGGATGGACCGCGAGACCTCCACCTTCACCCACATGGGCGCCGAGGGCACGACCTGGATCGGCCAATCGCCGTTCACCAGCGAAAAGCACGTGTTCGTGAACCTGGGCGACGGCACCTACTTCCACTCGGGCATCCTGGCAATCCGCGCGGCGGTGGCGGCCAAGGTGAATATCACTTATAAAATCCTGTACAACGACGCGGTCGCCATGACCGGCGGCCAGAACGTCGACGGTCCGCTCGATCCGGGCATGATCACGCGCCAGATCGCGGCCGAAGGCGTCAAGCCGATCATCGTCGTCACCGACGAACCGGAAAAATACCCGAGCGACTACGCCTGGGCGGCAGGCGTCACCGTGCGCCACCGTTCCGAGCTGATGGACGTGCAGAAGGAGTTGCGCGAAATGCCGGGCGTGTCGGCCGTGATCTACGACCAGACCTGTGCCTCCGAGAAGCGCCGCCGCAGGAAAAAAGGCGAGTTCCCCGACCCGGCAAAACGTGCCGTCATCAACGAAGCCGTCTGCGAAGGCTGCGGCGACTGCTCGGTGCAGTCGAACTGCCTGTCGGTCGAGCCGCTGGAAACGGAACTGGGCCGCAAGCGCCAGATCAACCAGTCCTCCTGCAACAAGGATTTTAGTTGCGTCTCCGGTTTCTGCCCGTCCTTCGTGACGGTCGAGGGTGGCGGCCTGAAAAAGCCGAAGAAGGCTGCCGTCGGCACCGATAACGCACTCCCGGTCCTGCCTGCACCAAGCATCCCGGCGATCGACAACCCGTTCGGCATCCTGGTTGCCGGCGTCGGCGGCACCGGCGTCGTCACCGTCGGCCAGATCCTGGCGATGGCGGCCCACGTCGAGGGCAAAGGCGCCATCGTGCTCGACCAGAGCGGCCTGGCCCAGAAGGGTGGACCGGTGATGTCGCACGTGCGCCTCGCGCAGCATCAAGCCGACCTGCACTCGACCCGCGTCGGCACCGGCAGCGCCGATCTCGTGATCGGCTGCGACCAGATCGTCACCGCTGCGCGTGACGCCCTGAGCCGCATGGGCGAAGGCCGTACCTGGGCCGCCGTGAATGCGACCGGCGCCACCACCGCCGCCTTCGTGAAAAATCCGGACTGGCAATTCCCGGCCGAAGGTTCGCGCGGCGCCATCCTGCAGGCCTGCGGTGCGAACAACGTCGATTTCGTCGACGCCGGCCAGATGGCGACCGCCCTGATGGGCGACGCCATCGCGACCAACATGTTCATGCTCGGCTACGCCTTCCAGAAAGGCCACGTGCCGCTGCTGGAAAGCTCGCTGATGAAAGCGATCGAACTGAACGGCGTCTCGGTGCCCTTCAACAAAGCCGCCTTCAACTGGGGCCGTACGGCCGCGCACGACCTGGCGTCCGTCAAAAAGCTGACCACGCCGGCCAAGGTCGTGGAATTCAAGCGCACCCAGACCCTGGACGAACTGGTGAACCGCCGCGTCGAACTGCTGACGGCGTACCAGAACGCCGCTTACGCCGCCCAATATAAAACCTTCGTGGACCAGGTGCGTGCCGAGGAAGCGAAGCTGGGTAAAGGCACCCGCCTGACCGAAGCCGTGGCCCGCTACTTCTACAAGCTGATGGCCTATAAGGACGAATACGAAGTGGCGCGCCTGCACACCGACCCGGCCTTCAAGGAAAAGATCGCGGGCATGTTCGAAGGCGACATCAAGCTGAAATTCCACCTGGCGCCGCCGCTGCTGGCCAAGCACGACAAGGAAGGCCGCGCGCTGAAGAAGGAATACGGTCCCTGGATGATGAGCGCCTTCGGCGTGCTGGCGAAATTCAAAGGCTTGCGCGGCACCCCGTTCGACGTGTTCGGCTACACGGCCGAGCGCAAGACGGAACGCGCCCTGATTGGCCAGTACCGCGACACCGTGTCGGCGCTGCTGCCGAAGCTCTCGAGCGAAAACCTGGCGCAAGCCGTGGCGATCGCCAGCATCCCGGAAGACATCCGCGGCTATGGCCACGTGAAGGAACGCCACCTTGCCTCGGCCAAGGCCAAGGAAGCCCAGCTGTTGTCGGCGTTCCACAATCCGGCGGGCGCCACGCGCGCAGCCTGATCGTCGGCAAACACTGTTGTAGCGCCAGGACTGGTTTGCACCGGTCCTGGCGTTTTTGCTTTACGGAATCAAAAAATGCTCCATAAAATGGACGATTGCAAGCGTGCGGCCTTTCCGGATCGGCACGCTTGTCCTAAGCTTTCCTGACGAACTCGCCTGCCGGACACTGCTCATGACATCGCCAACTTCATCCACTGGTCGCCTGACCGCCACGCTGCGCCTGCTCGGCGCCTGCTGCGCTGCCGCCCTGATGCTTGCCGCCTGCGGCGGTGGCGGCGGCAATCCCGGTACGCTCAGCAATCCGCCATCGAGCACCACGCCGAATACGGGCACAAACGCCGGCACCGGCAACACCGCGGCCGATCCCGACCTCGCCACCCTGGGCGACGCCTTCGACAAGTACTGGAATCTGTGCGCCAAGCCACGCACCGGCATCGATCCATACACCGGCAAACCGTATCCGGACAAGCAGGGTACCCTGCGCGACGAGTTGACCTTCCTGCGCGCCTGGTCGAACCAGTACTACCTCTGGTACAACGAAGTCCCGACCAACTTCCGGATGGCCGATTTTACGAATCCGGTCGACTACTTCGAGCGCCTGATGTCCCCGCGCGACAAGGACATGTACCATTTCACCTACCCCTCCGCCGAGTGGGACAAGCTGACCAATTCCGGCATCGAACTCGGTTACGGCCTGACCTGGAGCAGCGGCAGCGCGACCGCGCCGCGCACCTGGCGCGTCGCCATTGTCGAACCGGGTTCGCCGGCAGCTGCCGCCGGCCTGCGCCGTGGCGACCAGCTGATCACGATCGACGGTGTCGACTTCGTCAACGGCAGCGACACCGCCACGGTCGAGAAGATCAATGCCGCCCTGTTCCCGGCGACGCCCGGCGCATCGCACAGCTTCACCCTGCGGCGCGGTGGCGAGACGGTCGCGGTAACGATGCAGGCGCAGGAAGTGACGGCGCTGTCGGTGAAGAACACCAAGGTGATCGACACCCCGACCGGCAAGGTCGGCTACCTCAGCTTCGAGAACCATAACGCCGTGGCCGAGCGCCAGCTGATCGATTCCATCACGACCCTGAAAGCGGCCGGCGTCAGCGACCTGGTGGTGGACCTGCGCTACAACGGCGGCGGCCTGCTGCATGTGGCGAGCGAACTGGCGTACATGATCGCCGGACCGGCTACCCAGGGCCAGGTGTTCGAGCGCCTGCAGTACAACGACAAGATCGAAGCGGCGCAAACGCCGCAGATCATCCGCTTCAGCGACAAGGCCGCCGGTTTTTCGGTCGCGGAGGGTACGACCCTGCCGTACCTGGGCCTGAACCGCGTCACCATCCTGACCACCTCGGGCACCTGCTCGGCCAGCGAAGCGCTGATCAACGGCCTGCGCGGGGTCAACGTGGAGGTGAACGTGATCGGCGCCACCACCTGCGGCAAGCCCTATGGTTTCACGCCGGTGCCGAACTGCGGCACGACCTACTTCTCGGTCGAGTTCAAAGGCGTGAATGCAAAGGGTTTCGGCGATTTCGCCGACGGCTTCGCGCCGACCTGCAGCGTGGCCGACGACCTGAATCACGAGCTGGGCGACACCAACGAAGGCCTGCTGGCGGGCGCGCTCAGCTACCGCGCTACCGGCGTCTGCCCGGCCCGCACCTCGGCACAGGCGATGGCGATCGCGGTGCCGGCCCAGGTACGGCCGCGCGCGTCGCAGATCGCGATCCATTACCGGACAAGGTAAAGCGCTTATTGCCAGCCACGCCAACAGCGGCGCCACCTGCGGGTGGCGCTTTTTTTTCGCCTGTCGCCGGGGGCAAACCCGACTATAATTTTCCGCTTTGCTTCTCTTATAAACCTGCCGGAGCTTCACCGATGATTCGTTCTGCGTTACTGCTTGCACTGCTGGCCGCCGCCCCCCTGACCCATGCCGCCGCTCCCGACCTGACGACCGTCTCCGAGCGCTCCGGTTTCCAGGCCACGGGCCGCTACGACGAAGTGGTCAAGCTGTGCGCAGCGTTTGCGAAAGCCTATCCGAAGCAAGTCAAATGCATCGAGTTCGGCCGCACGCCGGAAGACCGTCCGATGCTGGCGCTGATCGCCACCCGCACCGGCGCTTTTACTGCGCAGGCGGCTTCGAAGAAAGGCTTGCCGGTCACCCTGATCCAGGGCGGCATCCACGCCGGCGAGATCGACGGCAAGGACGCCGGCTTCCTGGCCCTGCGCGAAGTGCTGCAAAACCGCCTGGCCAAGGGCGCGCTGGACAAGCAGGTGCTGGTCTTTGTACCCGTGTTCAACGTCGACGGCCACGAGCGCTTCCAGCAGTGGAACCGTCCGAACCAGCGCGGTCCGGTCGAGATGGGCTGGCGCACCACCGCCCAGAACTTCAATCTGAACCGCGACTACGTCAAAGCCGACGCGCCCGAAATGCAGGCCATGCTGGCGCTGGTGAACGCCTGGGATCCGCTGACCTATGTCGACCTGCACGTGACCGACGGCGCCAAGTTCCAGCACGACGTCTCGATCCAGGTCGAACCGGTCAACTCGGCCGATCCGGAATTACGCAAGGCGGGC
>Ga0308160_10003775_pt1 | contig 16676 bp, 9 predicted proteins | sample PhyFR1_FD_201036 | JGI IMG/M metagenome (GOLD analysis project Ga0308160, IMG submission 201036) | Phyllosphere microbial communities from UC Gill Tract Community Farm, Albany, California, United States - DLSLF.R1 | ecosystem: Host-associated > Plants > Phyllosphere > Unclassified | place: USA...
ACCGGCTTCAACTGGATCGCCCCGGACCATTTCCGGCTGGTGTTCCTGCCTAATTCCGACGACCTGACCGACGCTTGCGGACGCATTGCGCGCTTCCTCGACGGTTACCGACGGCGCCACGCCTGATTCAGCGCGTCGCGCCCAGACCTCACGAGAAACAGATTTTATGAAACCGATTAAAGTTGGCCTGCTGGGCATCGGCACCGTTGGTGCCGGTACCTTTAATGTACTCAAGCGCAATCAGGAAGACATCCGCCGCCGCGCCGGCCGCGGCATCGAAGTGACGATGGTCGCCGCGCGCAATACCGAGCGCGCACGCACGGTCACCGGCGATGGCGTCGAGGTCGTCAGCGATCCGTTCGCCGTGGTGAACCATCCCGATATCGACATCGTCGTCGAGCTGATCGGCGGCTACGAGCTGTCGCGCGAGCTGGTGCTGCAAGCCATTGCCAACGGCAAGCATGTGGTCACCGCCAACAAGGCGCTGGTGGCGCTGCACGGCAACGAGATTTTCGCGGCCGCCCAAGAGAAGGGCGTGATCGTCGCCTTCGAGGCGGCCGTGGCCGGCGGCATCCCGATCATCAAGGCACTACGCGAAGGCCTGACTGCCAACCGCATCGAATCGGTGGCCGGCATCATCAACGGCACCACCAACTTCATCCTGTCCGAGATGCGCGACAAGGGCCTGGACTTCGCCACCGTGCTGGCCCAGGCGCAGGCGCTGGGCTATGCCGAGGCCGATCCGACCTTCGACATCGAAGGCGTGGACGCCGCGCACAAGCTGACGATCATGTCGGCCATTGCCTTCGGCATCCCGGTCCAGTTCGACAAGGCCTACGTGGAAGGCATCAGCCAGTTGCAGGCGGTGGACATCCGCTACGCCGAACAATTGGGCTACCGCATCAAGCTGCTGGGCATCACCCGCCGTACGACAACTGCGGCCGGCGAAGGCATCGAACTGCGCGTGCACCCGACCCTGATCCCGGCCGCGCGCCTGATCGCCAATGTCGAGGGCGCGATGAACGCCGTGCTGGTGCATGCCGATGCCCTGGGCGTCACGCTGTACTACGGCAAGGGCGCTGGCGCAGAGCCAACCGCATCGGCCGTGATCGCCGACCTGGTCGATGTGACGCGCCTGGCCACCGTGGACCCGTCCGGTCGCGTGCCGCACCTGGCGTTCCAGCCAAACCAGATGAGCGACGTGACGATCATGCCGATGGCCGACATCACCACCAGCTACTACCTGCGCGTGCACGTGCAGGATCAGCTGGGCGTGATGGCCGACCTGACGCGCATCCTGGCCGACGGCAATATCTCGATCGACGCCGTGCTGCAGAAAGAGCCGGGCAACCAGACCAATATCGACATCATCATGCTCACGCATCAGACGCAGGAGAAGAGCATCGATGCGGCAATCGCCAGGATCGAGGCGATGCCGGCCGTGATTGGCAAGGTGACGCGGATTCGCCTGGAATCGCTGGGCTAGGCAGAGCGGAACCATCGGGTGGCCGCTTTGCTTGGGGTCACCCGCATCATGCGGGCCGGGTAGTAGTGCATGATTCTTCAAGGCTGTTTCGTATCGCCGGTCACGACCTTTGGTATCAGATGCGAATACGCAAGCATGAATATGAGAAACAGAGTTTGTTCGGCTGTGCTTGCCGTTGTACATTACGGCATCCTAGTCACCCGAGCCCTCCAGCATGCGCCAACCGAGCCAATTCTCCCTGCTGACCCAGCGTCGTTTCGCCCCCTTTTTCTGGACCCAGTTCCTGGGCGCGTTCAACGATAACCTGTTCAAGACGGCACTCCTGGTCGTGATGACCTATGACGCGCTGAACTGGACCACGCTCGACCCGTCGCTTATCAACAACCTGATCCCCGGCCTGTTCATCCTGCCATACGTGGTGTTCTCGGCCACGGCCGGCCAGCTGGCCGACAAGTTCGACAAGGCCCGGCTCGCGCGCATCGTCAAGATCGCCGAGATCGCGATCATGCTGGTGGCCGGTCTCGGCTGGATGACGCACAATCTGTGGCTCTTGATTGCGGCCGTGATCGGCATGGGCATGCACTCGACGCTGTTCGGTCCCGTCAAGTACGCCTACCTGCCGCAAAACCTGAAGCCCGATGAACTGGTTGGCGGCAATGGCGTCGTCGAGATGGGGACGTTCGTCGGCATCCTGCTGGGCGAAGTGGCCGGCGCGGTGCTGGTTGGCCGGCCGAACGGCATCATGCTGGTGGCCGGCGGCACGGTGCTGTTTGCCGTGCTGGGCCTGCTGGCCAGCTGGCGCATCCCGCCATCGCCGGCGCCGGTGCCCGAGTTGCGCATCAGCCGCAACATCATTGCCGAATCGTGGCGCAATCTGGCGTTCTCGCGCAAGAACCGCACCGTGTTCCTGTCGATGCTGGGCAACTCGTGGTTCTGGTTCTATGGCGCGTTGCTGCTGGCCCAGTTCCCCGTGTTTTCCAAGGATTACCTGCGCGGCGACCACAGCGTGTTCGTGCTGCTCCTGACCGTGTTTTCGCTCGGCATCGGCGCCGGCTCGCTGCTGTGCGAACGCCTGTCGGGCCACAAGGTCGAGATCGGCCTGGTGCCGTTCGGCTCGATCGGCTTGTCGGTGTTTGGCATCGACCTGTATTTCGCCAGCTCCGGCTTTACGGCGGGCATGGCAATCGTCGACTGGCTGGCGCTGCTGGGCCAGCCGGGCGCCTTGCGCATTCTGTTCGACCTCGTGATGATCGGCGTGTTCGGCGGCCTCTTCATCGTGCCGCTGTTCGCGCTGATCCAGACGCGCTGCGACCAACAACACGTCTCGCGCACGATTGCCGGCATGAACATCCTGAATGCCATCTTCATGGTGGCCTCGGCCGGCGTGGCGATCCTGCTGCTGGGGCAGGGCTTTTCGATTCCGGAACTGTTCCTGACCACGGCGCTGCTCAATGTGGTGGTGGCAATCTACATCTTCTCGCTGGTGCCGGAATTTCTGATGCGCTTTTTGGCCTGGATTCTGATCCACACCGTCTACCGCGTGCGCATGATCGACACCTCGCACATCCCGGCCGAAGGCCCGGCCGTGCTGGTGTGTAATCACGTGAGCTACGTCGACGCGATTGTCATCAACGCCGCCAGCCCGCGCCCGATCCGCTTCGTGATGGACCACCGCATCTTCAAGACGCCGTTCCTGCGCTGGATTTTCCGCGCGGTGAATGCGATCCCGATCGCGCCGGCCAAGGAAGACCCGTGGACGATGGAAAAGGCCTTCGTCGACATCGCCCACGCGCTGCATGACGGCGAGCTGGTCTGCATCTTCCCGGAAGGGCGCCTGACCAAGACGGGCGAGATGAGCGAGTTCAGAAGCGGCATCACCAAGATCATCGAGCGCAACAAGGTGCCGGTGATTCCGATGGCGCTGCGCGGCCTGTGGGGCAGCTGGTTCACGCGTGACCAGGGCAATCTGTTCGGCCGGCGCATCGCGCGCGGCATGCGCTCGCAACTGTCGTTGGCGGTCGGCACGCCAGTGGCGCCGGAACTGGCGACGCCGGAATATCTGCAGCAGCAGGTCATGACGCTGCGTGGGGAGTGGAAGTAACGGGAAATAAGCGCAAGTCAGCGTCGGGCCATACCGCCGCGCTGGGTATGGCAAAAGCGCAAGATTTTTTTTGTGGCTCTGATATAATTATTGACTAGTCGGGGCGTAGCGCAGCCTGGTAGCGTACGTGCATGGGGTGCACGGGGTCGGAGGTTCGAATCCTCTCGCCCCGACCAATAGAATCAAGAAAAGGCCAATCTTCGGATTGGCCTTTTTTCTGCCCGGACGACGCATCCGCGCCGTGACAATCACCCTATTCAGGGCGCCTTCACGACGCCATCCCCAAGCCAGTACCGGTCAATGTCCCGCAAACCCCACTCGGCAGCGTTCTCGCATCCGACAATTGCATCGCGCGCCCCCGGCGCTCCCAGGTCGATCAACTCCGGCCGGATATACGCCCGCGCCCGGGTCGAGAAAAACACCTTGATCTTGGGCAGCAGCAGCGATTTGCCGCAGGGCTGTTCCGCGACGACGCCGAGGCGGCCCGATTGCAGGCGTACCAGCGTGCCCACGGGATAGATGCCCAGGCATTTGACGAAGGCGGCAAACACCGCTTCGTCGAATTGCCCGGCGCGGGCCCATTCGGCCATGCGCCGCAGCGAGTCGGCCGGGCACCAGCCTGCCTTGTAGGGGCGGTTCGACGTGATGGCATCGTACACGTCGCAGACCGCGCCCATGCGCGCATACAGGCCCAGCTCGTCACCCGACAAGCGGTGCGGATAGCCCCGGCCATCCGGGCGCTCGTGGTGGTGCAGGCACACTTCCAGCGCAACCGGACCGACACCGGGCGAGGCCAGCAGCATGGCGTGGCCCTGCGCCGGGTGGCTGCGCACGAGGCAAAACTCGTCCTCGGTCAGGCTGCCCGGTTTGTTGAGCACTTCGGCTGGGACGGCCATCTTGCCGACGTCGTGCAGCAGTCCGGCCAGGCCCAGTTCGCGGGCGAGATGGTCGTCGAGCCCCAACTGGCGCGCGAGCGCGATCATCAGCGCGCAGACCGCCACCGAATGCATGTAGGTGTAGTTGTCGGCGGTCTTCAGGCGCGCCAAGCCGATCAGTGCGCCGGGATTGCGCAGCACCGAGGCGGCGATGGATTCCACCATCGGCATGGCGTCGCGCACCTCGACCGCGCAGCCCATGCGCGCCTCGTTGAACATGTTGAACAGGGCGCGCTTCGACTGGTCGAGCAGCACGGCGGCGCGGCCGAGTTCGTCGTCCATCGTGGCCCGCGGGGCGGGGCGGAAGCGAAACACCGTGTCGTCTGGGGTGCGCGCTGCGGCCGGCGCCGTGGCGCTCGCCTCCGGCGCGGGATCGACATCGAGTCCGCGCTCGGTGTCGATCCAGGCTTCGGCGGCGCGACTGGTCGCGATGCGCTCGAGTTGCGTCGCCGACTCGATCAGGAAGGACGATTGCCAGAACGGCGTGTCGATCCACGAGCAGCACAGTTGCTCGACATACATTCCTGGCCGTAACTGCTTGACGGCGACTTTCTTCAGACCTGCACGCGCGACCGGCGGGGCTTGCCGACCGGTCCCGATCATGGCAGGGCCAGCTGCAGCGTGGCGGCGCGGTTGACGCCCGCAGAGCGGCGGGGCGGCGTCGCCGGGATGGACGCTGGCACTGCACTGCGGGCCAGCTTGAACACGGCCAGTGCCTGGACGACCTTGAGCGTCTGTTCCTGCAGGGCGGCGGCCGCGGCGGCCGATTGCTCCACCAGTGCGGCATTCTGCTGGGTCACGCCATCCATCTGCGTGACGGCGTCGTTGACCTGGCCAATGCCCGCGACCTGTTCGCGCGAGGCGGAGGCGATTTCGTTCATCAGGCCGCTGACTTTGCGGACGGCGGCCTGCACCTGCTGGGTGGTTTCCCCGGCGCGCACGGCCAGGGCGGCGCCGGCCTCGACCTTGCTGATCGAGGCGGCGATCAGCCGCTTGATCTCCTGCGCCGAGGTGTTGCTGCGCTGGGCCAGGTTGCGCACTTCGCTGGCGACGACGGCGAAACCGCGCCCCTCTTCGCCGGCACGGGCCGCTTCGACGGCAGCGTTCAGGGCCAGGATATTGGTCTGGAAGGCGATGCTCTCGATGATGCCGATGATGTCGCCGATCTTGCGCGATGCTTCCGAGATCTCGTCCATGGTGGCAATCACTTCGCCGACAATGAGGCCACCGCTGACGGCGGTGCCGTCGGCGGCTTCGGCCATGGTGCTGGCCTGGCCGACGCTGGCGCTGTTCTGCTGGACGGTCGAGGCCAGCTCTTCCATGCTCGACGCGGTCTCTTCGAGCGCCGAGGCCTGGGACTCGGTGCGCCCCGACAGGTCCATATTGCCGGTCGCGATCTCCGCAGTCGCCACGCTGATTTGCTGGAAGTTGGTGCGCACATCGCCCACGATGGATTGCAGGTTGACGCGCAACTGGTGCATGGCCCGCATCAGCTGGCCCATTTCATCCTGCCGGTTGCTGCTGAATTCGACACTCAGGTCGCCGCCGGCCATGGTCTGGCACGCCTGGCGCGCGACTTCCATCGGACGCAGCAGGGTCGCGTGCAGCGCGTACCAGAAGTACAGCAATGACACGCCAGCGGCGCCGGTCAAGATGCCGAGCGGGGTTTCCAGGTACGGGAACCGTACTGCGCCGTCAAACAGGTGGAAGCCCATCAGTAACATCAGCATCGCGCACTGGCCCGTCACGTTCAATGTGATGCGGCGACGCAGCGACATCCTGGTTGCGGCGGCCAGTCGGCCGCGCAGTCCGGTCGCGCGCACCATGCCTTGTTCGAGGCGGATATTGCCTGCAGTGCCGGCCTTGAGATTCCGATACAGTTCGGCGGCCGCCGTGATCTGGGCGCGCGTCGGCTTCGTGCGCACCGACATGTAGCCGACGGCCTTGCCGTTTTCCATGACCGGGGTGGCGTTGGCCATCACCCAATACGCGTCGCCGTTCTTGCAACGGTTCTTGACCATGCCCGTCCACGACCGGCCCGAGCGGATCGTGGCCCACATATCGGCAAACGCCTCGACCGGCATGTCGGGATGGCGCAGGATGTTCTGGGGCGCCCCGATCAGCTCTTCCTCGGTGTAGCCGCTGATGGCGATGAAATACGTGTTTGCATAGGTGATGTTGCCTTGCAAATCCGTGGTCGAGACGATCGTTTCGGTGTCGCTCAGTTCGATCTCGACATCGGTAACCGGAAAATTATTGCGCATGACAGACTCCTGCTGGAAGGCGTGGCAGACTTGTCCCACCACCTGTTTAATTCATACCAGCAACAATTTTATGCCATAAGAAACTGAATATCTCGAATCAAACGAATAAATCGATTTATTTTTTGCTGCAGTGTTGTGATTTGTCACGACGCACACCGCGCGATGCCTTCCTTGATGCAACATGGAGGATCGATCGGGACCGCGGCGCGTTTGCTGCAATTCAGCGATGTACTCGTTGTACTTCTGCCAGTCAGGTGTAGCATGACAAAATTGATCCGCCTACCCACCGGAACCACCATGCGGCGTCGATACATCGAGTTTGCCATGCTGGCAACAGCGCTGGTCTTCATCGGCGCCAGTCTTGCCTATCTGCAACTAACTGAGGTGGCGCGTCTCGAGAGCAGCGAGCGGGCCCGCTTGTTGTCGCTCGCCACGCTGTTGGCCAGCAATATCGAGACCGATCTCGAGGCCACCAATGTGGCGCTCGAAGGCGTGGTGCGCGATTACCTCAGCGCCCCGGATGGCGCCGTTGCCGATGCAGAGCTGGCCGCCCGCCTGTCGGCGCTGGTCGGCGCGATGCCCGGCCTGCGCGCGATGATGGTATTCGACCGTGACGGGCGGGTGCGCGCTGCCAGCCAGCACGATTTGTACGCGCACGATTTTTCCCGGCGCGACTATGTGACCGCAGTGCGCCGCGCGCCCAGCAGCCGCACCCTGTATGTGGCCGAGCCGTTCCGGTCGATCCGCGGTGACCAGGTGGTGACAGTCGCCCGCATGGTGCCGGACGCCGCCGGCCGGTTCGCGGGACTCGTGCTTGCCACCCTGGACCCCGAATATTTCACCGGCCAGTTCCGCACCGCCATGTATGCGCCCGACGTCTGGGCCGTGGTAGTCCACGGTGGCGGGCGGCAATTGCTGAACTATCCGCCGAAGGGCAACATCGACGGCACCAACCTGGCGCGCCCGGGCACCTTGTTCCAGCGCCACCGCAGCAGTGGAAAGATGGCAGGCATACTCGAAGGCCGGGTCTACACCACGGGCGAGCAGCGCGTCATGGCCATGGCCACGATCGCGCCGGCGGCGCTCGCCATGGACTACCCGCTGGTGATCGGCCTGAGTCGCGACGTCACTGCGGTCGCCGCGCCGCTGCGGCACCAGGGGCTGACGCTGGCCGTGCTGTTTGCCCTGCTGGCAACTGCCGCCTGCGGGGCGCTGGCGGTAGTGCAGCGCAGGCGCGCACAGTGGGCGCGCCAGGATGCAGAACAGGCGCGCGCACGCGCTGCGATGCAGGGCGTGTATGACAGCGAAGCGCGGTTTCGCACGCTGATCGAGGACGCGCCGCTGGCCATCGCCATCCTGCGCCATGGCCGCTTCATCTATTCCAACCCGCGCTACCGGGCCTTGCACGGGTACGCGGCGTCGGACGACCTGACCGGCCTGCGCTGGCGCGCCATGATCGCTGCGCCGTCGCTGGCCGACCTGGCACGGCACGAGGCCCTGATCGAGGCCGATACCCCCACCGAGCAGCATTTCGAGGCGATCGGCCTGGGCAAATGGGGCTCGTCCGTGCCGGTCTACAAGACCACCGCGCAGGTACGGTTGGCGGATGGCCCGGCAACCCTGGTCTTCGCGCAGGATATTTCGGCGCAAAAGAGCGCCGAAGCCGAGATGCTGCTGGCCCGCGATGCGGCCGAGGCGGCCAGCCGCAGCAAGGCCGAGTTTCTGGCCAATATGAGCCACGAGATCCGCTCGCCGCTCAATGCCGTGCTGGGTTTCGCCTATCTGCTCGAGCAGCGCCAGATCGACGCCGACGCCCGCAGCATGGTGCGTAATATCCGCGTGTCGGGCCAGTCGCTGCTGGCCATCGTCAACGACATCCTCGACGTGTCGAAGATCGAGGCCGGGCACATGCTGATCGAGACCGCGCCGTTCTGCCTGGGCGAGTTGCTGGAAAAGGTCGCCACCAGCATGCGCATCGGCGCCGCGGGCAAGGACCTGCAACTGATCGTCGACACGCCGCCGCCCGGCGTTGGCATCCTGCTCGGGGACGCATTGCGGCTCGAGCAGGTTCTGCTCAATCTCACCGGCAATGCGGTCAAGTTCACACCCAACGGCCAGGTCGCGCTGCACTGTACCTTGCTGCGGCGCGACGGCGACGCCCTGGTGCTCCAGTTCAGCGTGCAGGACACCGGCATCGGCATCGACCCTGCTGCCCAGGAGGCGATCTTCTCGCCATTTACCCAGGCCGACAGTTCCACCACGCGGCGCTTCGGTGGCACCGGCCTGGGGCTGACCATCTGCCGCCAGCTGGTTGCACTGATGGGGGGCGCGCTGATCGTCGACAGCGCACCCGGCCGCGGCAGCGTGTTCAGCTTCAGCCTGCCGCTGCAGGCATCCACCGAAGCGGGCGCCACGGCCGTCTGCGCGGCCGCGGCGCCGTCGGACCAAACTCTGCGCGATGTCTGCGTGCTGGTCGTCGACGACAGCGACATCAACCGCGAGGTGGTCCAGCGCGTCTTGCGCGACCAGGGCGCCGAGACCGTCTGCGTCGGCGATGGCAGGCAGGCGCTGGACTGGCTGCTGGCGCATCCGGAACAGGCCGACGTCGTGTTGATGGACGTGCAGATGCCCGTCATGGACGGCATCGAGGCGACCCGGCAACTGCGCCGCATGCCGCAGTTCGATGGCCTGCCGGTCATTGCACTGACTGCCGGCGCGTTCAAGGAGCAGCAGGAGGCGGCGCTCGAAGCCGGCATGTGCCATGTATTGAGCAAGCCATTCGATGTGCCGGCGATGATCGCGCTGATTGCACGCTTGTGCGGGAGCGAGGGCGAGGGCGGCGGCGGGGGCGCGGGCCCGGGCACCCTGGCCGGCCCGGCGCCGGCACAGGTCGACGAAGACGCGCTCGATGTGGCTGCCGGACTCGCCCTGTGGCTGGACGGCGCGGCCTACCGCCAGTATCTGGCCCAGTTCCTCGAACTGCATGGCGACAGCGCGGCCCTGATCGGCGCCAGCCTAACTGCCGGCCGGCCCGGCGAAGCGGCCGCACTGGCCCACAAACTGGCCGGCGTGGCCGCCAGCCTGGCCCTGCCTGCCACGCGCGTTGCCGCGCACGAGACCGAGCGGATGCTGTACGCCGCCATGCGCGATCCGGGCGCCGACGGCGTCGCGGTCGATCTGGCACCATTGACGCAGGTGCTGGCGCAGGCGCGGCGTGCGATCGAGCAGTACCTTGGACCGGTGCCGGCGCCGGCAGCCTCGCTCGTGGCAGCGTCGCCGGCGGTGCTGCACGCGCACCTGACGAGTCTGCTCGAAGCGCTTGACGCCGAGGCGCTGGAACAGGCTGAAGCCTGCCTGGCCGCGCTGGCGCCGCTGCTACCGGCGGTGATACTCGACCGTGTGTGGAACCCGCTGCGGCGCTTCGATTTCCGCGCCGCCGAGGCCGCCGTGCGCCTGTTGACGGCGTCCGTGCCGGCAACCTCGTGATCGCCGGGCTGCCGGCCGTCGACACGCCGGGCAGGGCGGGCAGGGCCTGCCCGCCCCGTCAGCGCGCCGGCTGCGTCCAGCGTCGCACGAGGTCGCCCAGCTGCTCCGCCGTGAATGGCTTGCTCAGGTAATCGTCCATGCCGGCCGCCAGACAGCGTTCGCGGTCGCCGTCGATGGCGCTGGCGGTCAGCGCCACCACGGCCATGCGTGGGGCGCCGGTGGCGTGTTCGCGCTGGCGCAGCCGGCGGCAGGCTTCGTAGCCGTCGAGTACCGGCATCATGCAGTCCATCAGCACCAGGTCGTAGTTGCTGGTTTCCAGCGCTGCCAAGGCGACCGCGCCATTCACCGCTTCGTCGACCCGGCAGCCAAGTTTTTCAAGCAGGATGCGCAGCAGTTCGCGGTTGATCTCGGTATCTTCGACGACGAGCACGCGCGGCGTCCCCACGGTGGCCCGCAGTCCGGCTGCGCTGACGGTGTCGGGCGCCGGCGCCGGCGCCAGGCTGCACGGCACGACCAGGCGAAAACAGGCGCCCGGCCCGGTGCGCGGGACCAGGTCGATACTGCCGCCCATCAGGTCGGCCAGGCGGCGGCAGATGGCCAGGCCCAGCCCGGTGCCGCCGTACACGCGGCTGATGGTGTTGTCGGCCTGGCTGAAGGGCTGGAACAGGCGCGCCTGCGCAGCCGGGTCGATGCCGATGCCGTGATCGCTCACCTGGTACAGCAGCAGCCACCCGCCGCTCGTGTCGGGATCGCGCCGGGCCAGCACGGTCAGTTCGATCGGGCCGCCGCCAGCGGGGGTGAACTTGATCGCGTTGCTGAGCAAATTGCCCAGCACCTGGCCGATGCGGTCGGGGTCGGCCATGACGGCCGGTGGCAGCACGCCCGGTCGCAGCACGATCGACAGGCGCTTGCGCTCTGCGCTCATGCGGTACGAGTCGACCCGCTGCGCGGCGTGGCGCAGCGGGTCGAACGCCTGCGGCAGCAGTTCCAGGTTGCCGGACTCGACCTTCGAAAAGTCGAGGATGTCGTTGATGGTGCGCAGCAGTTCGAGCACGCTCTGGTGGACCGTTCGCGCATACGTGTCCAGCGGCGCCGGCAGCCCGGCGCCGAACAGCAGCTCGGACATGCCGACAATGCCGTTCATCGGGGTGCGGATCTCGTGGCTCATCATCGCCAGGAAACGCGACTTGGCCTGGTTGGCCGCATCGGCCTGGGCCTTGAGCGCAAGCGCCTCGACCGCATCGCGCTCGCGCTGGCGCACGATGCGCAGCACCGTGCCAAAGGCCAGCGCCACGCCCAGCATGCCGGTCATCGCAATGGCGCCCAGCGGGCGCAGATTGCGCCACCAGTCGCTTGTCAACAGCGCCTGGGGCACGGATGCTTCGATCACCAGCGGGTAGTTGCGCACCGGTCGCTGCGCCACCATGCGCGCCTCGTCGGCGTTCGCAGCGGCGGCTGGCTGCAGGCCCATCAGGGCGTCACGCTGCGGCCACGATGCCAGCAGAACCTGGTCGCTCGACAACAACGAAATCGCCGCCCGCTGGCCGGGGCTGACAGAACGGAAGAAGTCGGTGAACGAGGCGCACGAGATGCCTACCACCGCCACGCCCGCGAAGCGGCCATCGGGCGTTTCGCGACGCCGGCTCAGGTAAAACGTCCAGGCGCCGTTGATCTTGTTGCGTACCGGACGGCTGACGTAGGGAGCGGGGTCGCGGTGCGCGCGGTGGTAGGCGAAATAATCGCGCTCGGCCAGGTTGATGACCGGCGTTGGCCAGGCGCGTGTGGAACTGAGCAGCGCGCCATCGGCGCCGATGATGCTGGCCACGGCCACCTGAGGCAGGCCGCTGATCTTGTCGCTCATGGTGCGATAGAGTGCTTCGCTCCCCAGCGCCGGATCGCCGTCGCCGGTCGGCAGCGTGGCGAGGATGCTGTCGAGCGCCAGGCTGGACGAGGCCATCGATTGCGCTGTGCTCTCGGCCAGCGCCAGCGTCAGGTTGTCGAGATCGCTGGCCCAGTCGTCGATCTCGCGAAAGCGCAATACCCAGGCTGAACCGGCCAGCGCCAGTGTGAGCAGCAGCACCAGGCCTGCGCAGATCATGACGCTGACCGTGCGCGTGTCCAGGCGTTGCCACCATGGCAGGTCGTTCATCGATGTGTCTGCATTCACCCATGCCCCCGTCGGTATTCATCGGCACCCTGCGAGGCGACCAGCGCGCGGCATGGAAACGGCAGATGACGTGCGCATGCCGGCTCTCCTGGCAGACAACGAGTCTACATCAAAACCTTTAAATTCGTTAATTTAATTTATTTGAACGAAGATGAGAAATATGGTGATTGTAGGTCTGGCAGGTGCGTGCTACGCCTGCGCCGGCTTGCGGGCGCGCTGCGCGACGCTCGCCCGCAGGTAGCCACGCAGCTCGTCGTAATTGATTGGTTTGGGAAAGAACACGACGCCTGCCGGAACGCCGCCGCGGGCTGCGAGCTCGTCGGCAGGCAGCCCGGACAGGATGGCAATACTGACGTCGGCCAGCTCCGGGTCGGTCATGACGGTGCGCACCACTTCGAAGCCATCGATGCCCTCCATGACGATGTCGGCCAGCAGGATGTCGGGCGGACGGCGCGCAATCTGCAGGAGCGCCTGATAGCCGTTTTCACAATAGATGAAATCCGCTGGCAAGTCCCAGGCAGCAAACTGGCGCTGGTACAGGGCGCGCTGGATGGCGTTATCCTCGATCAGCAGAATGGTCGCGCGCCCGCTGGCGTCGCGCCCCATGCTGCCGGCCAGCTTGTTCTTGTAGTCGAGTACTGCCTTGAGCGGAATCCGGCGGTGTCCGCCTTGAGTCTTCCAGGCATCCAGCACGCCGGTTTCCACCAGCTGCTGCACCAGCGACACCGAGATACCGAGCATCTGCGCCGCGACCTGCGTGGTGCATACCTCGTCGGACATGACCGTACTTTGCTTGATTGCCACCTGAATTGCTCCCGCACTATCTGTTGCCTCAATGAGAATTCATTGAATTCGTTTTAATTGCTTGTATTGTATCGTACCGCCGCATGACCGATCAGCGCGCAGTCGCATTCGCAGGCCTGCAGTGCTTGTAGAAGAAGGTCGTCGCACATAGCGGGCCGTCGGGCAAACAGGCGAAGTCAGGGACGTTGCCGACGCGCTGCCAGCCCGACCGTACATACAGGCGTTCGGCCGTGCTGTCAGCCGTGTCGAGTACCAGCACGCTGCGCCCTTGCGCACGCGCGGCTTCTTCGACTGCCTCCATCAAGCGTCGGCCGATGCCCGCGCCCCGTGCCTGGCGCCGCACCAGCAGCTTGGCCACATCCGCCCGATGTTGCTGGTTGTCGGGCATGGCGGTAATCAGCTGGACGGTGCCAAGAATGCCAGACCTGTCCTGCGCCACGATCAGCGTGCGCTCTCCGCGCTCCACGCCCCCCGCGATGTCGTGCCAGTAGTCCAGCGCCGTCGCGCGCGACAGCGGCAGCATGAAGCTGACCGATGCGCCGCCTTCGACGCAATCGATCAGGATATCGGCCAGTTGCCCGCTGCAGGCGCGGGCCTCGGCATGCGACAGGGTGCGCAGCGTGATGTCGTGGGGCATGAGGGTTCTCCTGGAGATCGTTGTGACGTGCCGGCCAGGTCAGGCAGTGATTCAGTCGATCGTCGTCGCTCCCGGCGCCTGCCCGGTAACCAGTGTACGTGACCCGGCATGGGGACGCCCGTCAATCGGGATATTGATGAAGAACGTCGTGCCGCGGTCCTGGCTGCTGTCCAGGCCGATACTGCCGCCATGGCTTTCGGCCACTGCGCGCACATAGGGCAGGCCGATGCCCCAGCCTTGCGGATCGCCGCGCTGTGCGAGCTCGGCACGGCGGTACATCTGGAAGATGCATTCCTGCTCATGCGGCGGGATCGGCAGGCCGTCGTTGTGCACCGACACGAGCAGGCGTTCGTGGAGCCGGTCGACCTTGACGCTGATCGGCGTGGCAGGCGCCCCGTATTTCACGGCGTTGGACACCAGATTCTCGATCGCCCGCTTGCACACCTGACGATCCCACCAGCCATCGACAGGATGCGCGTGCAGCTCGAAACGGGAGCCGTGCGCGGTGCGTGCATCGGCCAGTACCTCGGCCACGAGTTCATCCATCGGAAAGGCCGTGATGGTCAACGGAATGTTCTCGCCACTGTGAAACGCCATCGTATCGAGCAATTCGTCGACCATGCTGCTCATGCGCCGGGTATTGGCCAGCGCCTTGCCGGCCACCTTTTTCATCTGGTCCGGGTCGTTGCTGCGCAGGATGAGTTCGAGCGCAGTGATCGTGGCGCCCAGCGGGCCGCGCATATCGTGCGTCAGCGCTGCAGCGAAGCGCTCGCGGAAGCCGCTGTGCACCAGCGAGAACGCTTCGACGGCTTCCTGGATGCCGGAATCGATCGATGAGTGGATCGTGTGGACTTCGCGGTGATCGAGCACGACCTGTTCGCGGTGCAGCACATCGAAGATGGCCCAGCGGAAGATCTGGTACTCCTCGATCAGCGCATTGTGATCGTACGACGTGATGCGGGCGCGCTCGCCGCCATGCTCGGCCGCGACGGTGGTGCCATCGACGGCGGAGGTGCGCGGATAATCCGGACTGATGCTCTGGACGATGTTGTCGTAGAACACCGGCAGTGTATCGATCAGGATCGGATGCTGCACATTGCGGGCCTGCGCCACCCGTTCGCGCACACGCGCCTCCCAGGTCGCGAAGACGGCCCCGCGCAAGTCCAGCATCCGCTGGGCATTGGCCGATAGTTGGACGGAACCCGCTTGCTGGTCGGTGGCGAAACTCACTGGAGAGTGTCCTTTCGATGGTGGCGTGCGTCTTGACGTTCAGCCATCTTACGCCGGGGCACGGGTGCATGCCGTACGATTGTGCTCAAGCCGGCATGGTCCCCGCGCCCGGTGCCAGTGTGTCGAGCAGCGCCAGCAGATAGGGAATGTCCACCGGCTTGACCAGGTGCCGCGAAAAACCTGCGGCCTGCGACGCGGCCACGTCCTGCGGTTGTCCATAGCCGCTGAGCGCTACCATGATCGCGCCTGCCAGACGTGGCGCCGCCCGCAGCCGGCGCGCAAGCTGGTAGCCGTCCATGTCGGGCAGGCCGATATCGAGCAGGCAGACATCGAACGCCTCGGATTCGGCCCGCAGCAGGGCGCCATGGGGCGACTCCTCGACCTGCACCGTGTGGCCCACGGCCGCCAGCACCATGCCCAGCGACTCGGCGGCGTCGCGGTTGTCGTCGACGATCATGATGCGCAGCGCCGTGTGCGCGGCCAGTGCATCGTCTTCGCGCGCGGCGGCGACGGGGCCGGCCCCGCCCGGGCCCAGCGGCAAGGTGACGGCAAAGCAGCTGCCGTGGCCGGGGCCGTCGCTGTGCGCCTCGACCCTGCCGCCGTGCAGCGTGACCATGCTGCGCACCAGGGCCAGCCCCAGGCCCAGCCCGCCCTGCGCCCGGTCGGGGGTGCGCCGGGCCTGCGTGAACAGCGCGAAGATGTCGGGCAGCAGGCTGGCCTCGATGCCGATTCCGTTGTCCCTGACCGACAGGGTCACGCAGCCGCTGGCAGCGTCGGCTTGGGCAAACACGGTGATCTCGCCGCCATCCGGCGTGTACTTGGCCGCGTTGCCCAGCAGGTTGGTCATCACCTGCACCAACCGCTTGCGGTCGCCCGTGACGGTGACGTTGGCCGCGCCCAGGCGCGTGGCGAGCGTATGGCCCTTTTTTTCGATGAGCGGGCGGGCCTGCTCGATGGCGCTGTGGATGACGGTCTTGAGATCGACCGGCAGGCGCTCGAGTTCGACCAGGCCGCGCGTGACGCGCGAGACGTCGAGCAGATCGTCCACCAGCTCGACCATGTGCCGCACCTGGCGGCCGATCACGTCGGCCGCATGCGCGGTGCGCTTCGGATCGAGGCTCGAGAGCTTGAGCATCTGGGCGGCGGTGCTGATCGGGGCCAGCGGATTGCGCAGCTCATGCGCGAGCATTGCCAGGAATTCATCCTTGCGGGCATTGGCGGCCTTGAGTTTTTCGGCGGCCAGCCGGTGGTCGTGCATGTCGGTGACCGTGCCCATCCAGCGGATGATGGTGCCGGCCTCGTCGCGCACCGGCAGTGCACGGTTGAGCACCCAGCGGTAGTCGCCGCTGTGGTGGCGCAGCCGGTGCTCGATCTCGAACAGCGCGCCGCTGGCCAGGCTGGCCATCCACTGCGTCCGCAGCGCCGACAGGTCGTCGGGATGAATGGCGCGGGTCCAGCCGCTGCCGGCCAGCGCCTGGCTCGACATCCCCGTGAAGTCGCACCAGCGCCGGTTCGCGTAATCGTTGGTGCCATCGGGCAGGCCCGACCACACCATCTGCGGCATCG
>Ga0308160_10003776_pt1 | contig 16676 bp, 11 predicted proteins | sample PhyFR1_FD_201036 | JGI IMG/M metagenome (GOLD analysis project Ga0308160, IMG submission 201036) | Phyllosphere microbial communities from UC Gill Tract Community Farm, Albany, California, United States - DLSLF.R1 | ecosystem: Host-associated > Plants > Phyllosphere > Unclassified | place: USA...
AGTCCCCAAATGTTTCTTTCATATCCGCAAATTGAGCCGGGCCCACGTCCTTGGTGCATTGCTCAAACAGTTTCTTGCGCAGGTCAAACGCCACATCCTTGGCCTGGCTGAGTAAATTGAGTTCGCTGTCGAGGGCCATGCTGCGCACGTTCAGGTTGGCCGAACCGACTGTGAAGGCCACATCATCGACAATGGCCACCTTGGCGTGGATGTAGGTTTCCTCGTAATCCCTGGTCGATTTTGGCTGCTCGGCGCCGCTCCACATCGATGCCATGAGGGCCTTGATACCACGTTTCTCCAGCTCCGCAGCCGTGATCGGCATCTTCGTCTTGCCGCGCTTGGCCTTCGCCACCGTTTCCTCGTGCTCCACCTTCATGGTCGCGCTGTTGCCGAGTTGCAGGGCAATGTCATAGGTCGCGATGTCCATGCCGTCCGTTTCGGGTGTCGAGGTCAGGATGAACACGTAGATGGGCTTGGTGTAGCCGGCGTCGCGCAGTGTCTCCACGCACTTCGTCAGGTGGTCGGCCCAGTCCTGGTACTGGATGTACTGGTTCTGGATGAAAATATAGTGCTGGGTGAGCCGGGTCAGGTTGGCGTAACATTCCTTGATCGATTTTTCCTTGTATGCCGGGTAGGTGCGCATGAGCTGCGCGCTGTGCTGGCCGCCGCGCAGGATGAAATCGGCCGCCTTCAGGTGCTTCCTGCTTTGCGCGAGCGGTGGAACTTTCTCCGGCTTCTTGTCGAGCGCTTTGGCCACAGCGATGGCCGCCCCGGCTGCCAGGCCCGGCGGCGTCATCCAAATCGCACTCATCAAGGACGATGTGGCCTGCTGTGCTTCGGCCCATCCATAGCAGAAATTGTGGTTCATGTCGTACAGGATGGGGCCGCGCACGCGCAGCGACACGTCCTGGTAGGGTTTCGCGGTAAAAGCGTATTTGCTTACGAATTCGGCGAGGCGCTCGGCCTTGTACCGCGACGGTTGTTCAGGCCGGCCTGACAGCGCCTGCATCTGTCGATCGTACCGATCCCACGCTTCGTCCATCATGACCGTCAATTTGCCAACCGGTTCGGCCGGATTCTTCTGGTACAACGTTTCGCGGCGCTCGTCCTGGAAGCGATGGTGGACCGTGTCCCAGAAGTCGGTCGTCGAGTTATGTCCCATCACATAGCCCACCGCACGCGCTGGCGTTTCGTAATCGATCAGGATCATCTTTTGGTGATGGGTGGGATAGACGGCCCCAAGTACGCCTTTGGGGCCGATCTTGTACTGCTCACCTGCGAGCGCAAGCGGCAGGAACTTGATCGACACTTCACGCGTTTGCAACGCGATTCTCGGTACATTTCCTGCGATGATCTCGTCGAACCATTCGCGGTTGTACCGATCGTGCGTTTCGCCGAAATAGCCGGCGTAGGCGCCGATCGTGGGAATGCGGCCTCCATACAAACCGGGATTGTTTTTTTGGATTGCATAGGAGGCGGCATTGTCATGCCAGAGCAGCAGGCGCACCGTGACCGGATTCTCTTTCCGGGTTGCGATCTGCTTGAGCAGGTCGCCGTAGCGCATGCCGTCCTCGGCCCCTTTACCACGGATGAGCACCATGCCCGGGTCGAATCCCCAGGTGATGATGTCTACGCTATTTTGTGCATCGAGGAGGTCTTTGTGGATGCGCCCGAACACCTCCTCACCGCAGATGAGGGGTTCGAGCTCGCAGGCGTGTCGCGGTGGGTAAGTGCCATGCTTGCTTGTCCTGACCCACCAGGGCAAGGACAGACATTGATACGGTCCCACCTCCTGGTTGTAGCACAGCTTCTGCTTGTAAAGCTTCGCATTCTCGTCCATTCCCATGATGTTTCCTTTGCGGATCAAGGCCAGCTGCCAGCGGGCCATTGGTCATGTGCGGTCGTTTGCCAACGTGTTGGCATCGATCCGGTCCTGGTGCAGCGTTACCTCATCCTCGGACAACAGCCCACCCGGATTCTCGTAGCCGTGGTAGCCCACGCCCGCGTTCTGCTCATGCTGCTCGGCGTAAGCGCTGGCAGCGATATCGAAAGACTGGCCGGTCGGAAGCTCGATTTTGTACTCCGCGGTGGCCTCGAGTTCGTGCGCGAACTGGATGTTGCCCTTGTCGTTGACTTGTCCCTGCTCGATTAACGCCCCATCCTTGAACAGTTTGAAGGGCAAGCCGGCACTGACCATGCCAGCTGCTTCGGCATGGCTACCAATGTGCAGCGCGCCGCGGCCCTTGCGCAGTACATCGGCTACGGGCGGCATGGTGATCGCCATTTCCATGTTCTTGGCGTTGACGAGGCTGTGGTGCGCGGCATGCGCGACGAAGTTGCCATTGGTGCCGTGTTCGATGCCGCCGGCGGTGAACTTCGCATAGCTGCCGCCGCCGTTGATGATGACTTCTTCCTTGGCGCTGATCGTGATCCGGTTGGCGGTGTGGGTGATTTCCAGCTTCGCCAGCAGCTTGATGTTGTCCGACAGGGCCTGCAGGTCGATGTCACCGGCCGCGGCCACCATCTTCATGCCGGCTTTCTGGACGAATAGCCGCAGCGACTGGCGGACGCTGGCAAAAAAATGCGTGCCGACAGAAAGAGACAGGCTTTTTCCGCTTGTCAGGGCCGTGTGGCGCTCGCTGGCAATGTGGGTATCGGCGGCGGTCGTTGTCGCGATGCCGGCGGGACTTGCCAGCACCAAGTGCGGCTTGGCCAGTTCGGTTAAGCTACCCGCTTTTGACTCTGGCCCCTTGACCGCGTTGCTCTGCGTTTGCAGGAGTGATGCAATGCCCTCCTGGTTGTCGGCAGGTTCCTGCGCGCCATTCTTTTGTGCGATCTCGGCAAGTAGTTCATGCTGCTCGGCGGCTAGCGTGAGGCGGCGCGTCGTCTCGTCCATGTCCTTGACCGGGCCGCGCGCACCCTGGCGCGCTTCGGTCGTGATCAACAGTCCTTTCGCTGCGCGCGCCACGCCGTGGCCGTCGGTGCGCAGTTCCCAGCCTTCGCCGCGCGCGTCCTTGCGCCCACTGGTGTCCTCGATGCGAGTGATGTGGCCGAGCGAGAGCTGGCTGCACTGGTGGTCGCTTTTCAGCTGCGCCTGGATCTTGTCCTTCGTGTCGTCGAGGACGAGGTGGTTGCCGCGTGCGCCGCCGCCCAGTTCCCGGCTACGCATGCCGGCAAGCGATTGCTGCTCGGGCAGCTTCCAGGGCGGCATGTGTTTTGCGTTGTAGAGCGCGCCGATGATCAGCGGATGATCGAGATTCCCGTTGGGGTAGACGACAGGCACCTCTTCGCCCACGCGCGGCAGGCGGATCTGTCCGAATTCGTTGCCGGCGGCCGGGGTCATGACCCGGACCCAGGGCGAGCTGTTCTCGTCGTACTTGTCCAGCCGGTTCCAGTGGAACTGCAGTTTTACGCGTCCAAGGCCGTCGGTGTGGATGTCGGCCCCGGCCGGGCCGACGACGATGGCCGTATGCAGTCCCGTGTAGATGTTCGGTTCGCTGTTGAAGTGCAGGCCGGGGCGCCAGCGTATGTCCTGGCGAATGCAGGTGAAGCGGTTTTCGTAGACCGAGGGGGCACTTGGCCCGGCCTGGTAGTTGTTGGTGATCTCATGCTCGGCGGCCAGGATCAGGTAATAGCGGTCGCCGACGGGGACGCCGTGGCGCGGCTCGGTATCGTAGTCGGGCGGAAGCGGCTCGGCGCTGACGTGGCCGCCGAGCTTGAAGATGCGGCCGGGCACTACGCAGCGCTCGTTGCCCGCCGCCTCGAAATACTGCGTTTCCTTATCCGCTTCCTCCATGCGCCGCCGCGCCAGCTGTTCGCCGTCGCTGTGCGTCGAAAAGCCGTACGCCCCGGTGTCCTCGTAGCGCTCGTAAGCGAAGATATCGCCCTGCCGGTTGCTTGAGGCGGCTTCGGTGCGGTGCGCGCCGGGCTGCTTGTAGTTGAAGCTGGCCAGCGTGGTCTTGCCCGAGCCGACGCGCCGGATGGGCGTCCAGGTATAAATGCCGTCGTCCTCGCGCGAACCGCGCCCCTGGTCTTGGAAGGAGATGACGTACGCTTCCTCGTCGATTTTCTCGGCCAGGAGGCTGCTGTCCGAGATCACGAGCTTGTGGCCGTCGAATTCGTGATCGTACCGGTAGTGCAGGCCAAGCGCTTCCCAGCGCCGGTGCAGGTGGTTGTAGTCGCTCTCGTTGTACTGGTTGGCGAGGCTCAGGCGCGGGTCGTCGCCGGCCAGGAGCATGCGCCAGTTGGCCTGAGGGTAGTCCTTCAGAATGGCCTCGGTAATCTCGCGCACGCTCTTGTGGTGGAACGACATGCAGTTCGTGCGCAGCCGGGCGAACGCAAGCCAGGGTTCGAGCACCATCTGGTAGAAGGCGAAGCCGCCATCGCTGCGCACGAAGCGGAACTCGGTGATGTAGCCGTTGAAGTAGCGCAGCGACCCGTCTTCGCGCACCAGCGAGATCGTCACCATTCGGCCCATCATGATTGTCAGCGGAATGCGCGGATCGGGCGACAGCACTTCGAGCACGAAGCGGAAGCAGCGCGAGACCGCCTCGCTGGCGGTGAGCCTGTTCGGCAGCAGCAGCGCCGGGGGGCCGTCCTTGAACGGAAAATCGAGCCGCATGAGCCGATTGTGCTGGAATTCGCCGCTGAATGCGGATTGCGCGGCGCCGGCCGCGATTGCCTGGCTTTCGCCCATTGTCTGTCTCCATTGACCCGCCCGGCATGGCCCCAGCGGACGTGAAAAAAATGTGCAACAGACACGTTACCTTGATGCTGCCAAGCGGAATTTGATTCGGATCAATGCGTTTCCCTGCGGCATATCTACAGTTTTCACGACAGTTTATTTTGGAGCCTAGCGATGCCGCACAACTTGAAACGACCAGGACAAGCGCGTGCTGCAAGCACGTTGGGCCAGCCGCTGGCGCAGATGAACGGCTGGGTCAACACCGGGCCGGCGCTGCTGCGCAGCGAGGTGACGAGGCTTCACGGCCGTCTTTATCCGGTACAGTTCCGGGAGCAGGGCGCGGTCGAGGCATGGAAGCGCGCGCTCGAAAACACCCTGCTCTGGCCTTGCTGGTAGGATCCCGCCACGCTGTGCTGGCAGATCAGGCAGGAAGTCCTGCACCAGCTGGAAGCCATGTCTTCCTCCCCCACGGTTTTTGGGCAACTGAGCGCCCGCGATCACCAGCGGCTCGCGTTCGCGGCGAGCATGAACCTCAAGTACCACTTGAGCCAGGGGACGGTGATCGAGGCCACAGCGGCACTGGAAACGCTGCTGGCGAATTCGGACGTGGATCTCAGTCTGCCGATGAGCATGGTGGTGCCGCCCTATCGCGCCCAGTACCTGCGCTTCGGCGACACGGCCACGCGGTATCTGAAGGTGCCGAACCCGCAGTCGCCAGACCACGTCTTCGAGGGAGCGTTCTGTTTCCTGACCCGGCACGCCCTGTCGGGAGAGCCAGGGGAGAAGTGCTGGACGCTGGAACTCCTCTTCGTCACTAGGCGCCAAGACTGCTACGGCGGCCAGGTCGCGCTGCTCGGCGAAACGGACCGGGACGACGTCACGGTCGGCGAGTGGCTGAATCGGGTGCTGGCCTCCTTCACGCAAGCGCCGGGGAGTGAGTTCCACCGGTCGATGCATGCCGCGGTCAGCTATGTGGTGCGCGTGTTCCTCTACATGGCCTTGAAGCAGGCGCGCGTGCTGCCGCACCGCGACTACGACGAGGCGCTGCGCCGCGCCGCCGGCCTGGGCGAGCGCAAGCGCGCCAAGCTCCTGCAGAGATCTGCCTCCCTCTACAACGGCATCCTCGTCGGCCCCGAGTCCTTGCCATCAAGCGCTAATTCGGGCGGGACGGGAGGCGGCATGGCGCCGCACTGGCGCCGGGGGCATTTCCGCATGCAGCCCTTCGGCATCGGCAACCAGCAGCGCAAACTCATTTTTGTGGCGCCGGTACTGATTCACGCGGACCAGTTGCAGGGCGAGCTGCCTGCACCGAAACCGTACAGGGCCGGCGCTGCTGCGGTGACCGGGGCTTAGCCAAGTTCCGCACCCGCGCCGGTGTGAGTCCGATCAAGCGGGCAGGCGAAGTGCCGACCTGATGTCGGGCCGGCTGGCGACGCCGGCTGTTCCGGTAAGAAACGTGTCCCAGCCGAGCCGGTGCGGCGCCGTTCTCGTGTTCAATGTAAAGCGCTTGAGGCAAGTGGGCGCCAGCAGCAGCCGCACTTCGTAGCGCAGCATGGGCGCAGCGAACAGGCTGGCCATTTCTTCCAGGGCGGCGAGCGCGCCGCCGCCGGGAAGAAAGCCTTGTATCTGCGCGTCGTCCAGCGGGCCGACGTGCAGCCGTGCGTTCAAGTCGTGGCGCCACTGGCGCACGCCGAGCGCCGCACTGGCGCCGAGTACCGGCATCGTGATACCAAGCGTACTGCGGCGGTTCTCGGGGATTGGGTCCCAGCAGCCGACGAACTGCTCCAGCCGGACCGGTACGCCGAAGTAGGCGGTCAGTACCCGTCCGACGGTGCCCGCCGAGACCGGACGCGTCCGGAGCAGCCCGGCGAAATAGGCCGTCGTTTCCTGCTTTATCAGGCCTCGCGCAGACCTGGATTTGGCGCCCGCCAAGGCGCCCAGCATCGGCAGCAAGTGGTCCTGGCCGCGCACGTTCACGCCGTGCTCGACGCGGTATTTGCCCCATGCCTCGTAAAACAGTCCGATCAACCGGTTCGACAGAACATCGAGCAGCGCGTGCTGGCTGGTGTCGCCATCGAGCATCTTGCGCGCGGCGATACGCTCGGTATCGTGCAGGGGCAGGGTGCCGCTGGCGCCCAGCAGCCCGATGAACGCGGGCGTGATAAAGATGCGTTTGAGCTGGCCGGTGATCGCCTGAACCTCGCTGGCCGGGAACGACAGCGACAGGCTGTTCCTGAAGGCGAGTACGTCGCGGAAGGCGCGTTCGTAGGGAATGCCCTGGCGGCGCAGTTCGCGCAGCAGGAGAGTGATCAGTTGCGTGAACTCGAACCGCTGCGGCTCGGCCAGCAGCAGCCCGATCACACTAGTGGCATGCTGCCGCTTCGGGGTTTGCATCGGAACAGTTCCTTTCCGCTTGATCGAGACAGGATAACGAGTTCGACAAAACTGTTGACGTGAACGTACAACGCATAGAACTGGTCGAGAACCTGCGCGAACAGATACACGCCGGCGCCGGCGTAGGCCTCCTCGTCGAGCGTGAGGCGAATTTCCATGCCGTGCACCAGCGACGGTCCGCCCTTGTACTTGATCCACGCCGTGGTCCTGCTCTGGTCGAGGGCGTGGATGCCGGCGATCTGCCGGCGCGAAACGGGCGAGGGCGCCAGGTCGTACAGGGTCAGCATCTCGCGCAGCCCTTTCGCTCCTTCCTGAACCAGCGAGTGGTGGTTGAGCGACAGGTGCGAAATCAGGCGCCACTGCATGTCAGGGCCGTTTTCCAGGCGCGCCGGGCGGGTTGGCCTGCGCAACATGCGGATGACGTGCTTGCTCGTTGCGCCGGCAATAGACAAGTCGCCCTCTAGCGCCCCGATCTGGAGCGAGCAAGGCAGATCGCGGTTCGTGCAGGTGAGATCGATGGACAGAGTGGTCTTCTCGATCTCGAGCGGCTCGCAATCGGCGTTGACGAGCGCGATCGATTTTTCGTGTCCCGGGCTGCAGAGGGCGAGTGCCTCGTCATGGCGCATCAGCCAATAGCGGCCACGCCGCGTGCCGTCCTCATCCCCGTGCCTTAGCGAATAGAAGGGACGAAAATCGGTGACGCTGACATCGCTGCCGCGCTTGTTCACCAGGCACACCTTGTCGACCGAGTACACCTCGTATGCTTGCGGAAAGTTGCCGTGCGCAAGCACGGTGTAGTCCGCGGAAAGTTCGTTGTAGTCGATCGGTACGCCCGGCTGCTTGAACAGGTTGACGACCGGCGTGCAGCCTGGCAGCAGGTGCTGTTTCGACAGGCTTGCGAGCATGCGCGCCTTGTCGCCATCGGGACGGATGTCGGCAAGCGCCAAGCGCAGCGTGACGTGCGTGCACTCGGGCGGCAGGCGCGCGAACAATGTCGGAAGGTCGATATCGAAAAAATTGAATTTCTCGGGAAAGGCGAAGTACTCGGCCAGGATGCGGTAAGCGGTGTGAGAACGCGCATCAAAGGGAATGAGCGCCTCGTCGTCCGCGAAACCGGCCGGCGTGACCGGCACTGCCTGCAATCGTTGCCAGGGGCCGTCGTTCTCGAGCTGGACGTAGGCGGCGCGGGTGTTGACGAAAAGGGCATCGCGCAGCGCGGCACAGAACGACGAGTCGCCATCGGCGTACAGGCGCAGGACGGGGGACGTGGTCGAAGTCAGCGATTGTCACGGCTGGGCCGATGCGAAACGCAAGGTCAGCGACGAGGTGACATCCTTGGGCAGGCGGGTGGCGACAGGGGCACATATGAGCGCCTCGAAGCTCGCCTCGGCCAACATGACAGTGGACGGGCTGACATCGTAGACAGTCTTAAACGTGCACGACACGCCGCCTACCTGCACCGACTGGAGCAGGGTGCCACGGGGCATCCTGGCAGCGGGCCCGGAGTCCGTACCTGGGTCGCCGAGAGTGCGGGCGATTGCGCACGATGGAAACGGACGCAGGTAGTGAGGGAAGAGCAGGTTCAGCAGCGCTTCGGTGAAATGCGGGTACGAATCGTCCAGGCGCTTAGCGACGCGTGCGCTGAGCAGGGCAACGCCCTGGATCAGGCGCTCGACGTGCGGGTCGTCGCAGGTGTCGCCGCCCATCTGCAGTTTTGCAGCAACCTTGGGATAGCGTTGTGCATATTCCCGGCACAGCGAGCGCAGGATCACGAGCTCGTGCTCGTACTTCGCAAACAGTTCATCCATGGACAGGCGATTTCCGTTCTAGTGCGTGCCTTCGATCGAATACTGCTGGAGCGAAGGACGAAACACGGCATTGAAGGACATCGGTTCGTTCAGCGGGCCGCTTTTGAGGCGGGCCGTGATGACGAAGTCGACACGGTTGATGGCGCCTTTGCGCGGGCGCAGTGTCACCGCCACCTCATGCAGGCGCGGCTCATGGCGCTTGATCGCCGCTTGGACGGCTTGGCAAATCTTCTGCTGGTCGGTGTCGCTGTTCATGCACATGCCAGCGAAGTCGATTAGGCCATAGTTCACGATAGATGCCGACACCTCCTTGTAGGGCGTGAGTGCTTCCGGAGACAGCGCTGAGCGGGTATTGAGCAGCGCCTGCAGGTCGCGGGTGACGCTGCGCATGGCCTCCTCCAATGCCCGCGTGCGCAGGTCGCGCCGGTTGGCTGGCGCAGGAATGTCATCGTTGTCCAGGCGGTCGAACAGTCCAGGCGTAAAACCTTGCATCGTGTTCTCCTCGATGAGGCCGGAAGCGACCACGGCAGCCATTATCGAGTCTTGAAACAGTGAACTATTGCGTTTTCGCAATGAGGGCATGACCGAGCCTCAGCAGTGTCCAAGGATGATCCAGATCAATAACCGTCACGCGCCGCAAAGCCATGCTTCCAAGAATCTGTTCAGCCACAATATTCAGGCGGAGAAAATTATGAGCACGACATCGAAGATTCTGTGGTCCGAAGGGTTGACCCTAGGGCCGCAACACTTCAAGAGCGGACTGCTGCGGACACAAAAAAAGGCGTCACGATTGCTCGTAACGCCTTGATCTGATACTACAAATTCGTGGTAGGCCGTGCGGGATTCGAACCTGCGACCAACGGATTAAAAGTCCGCTGCTCTACCAGCTGAGCTAACGACCCGAAGAAGGCAAGATTATAGCCGGACTCTGGCGATATTCCAAGGCTTTCGTGCATTTCCTGCGAAATCGCAATGCGCGGCCGCGTTTCCGGGAGTAGGGACCGTGCGTTTCATGCACAGTCGCCAGGCTGGAGACGATCAGGTTTCGACATCCTTGTCTTCTTCCTGTGCTTCGTGCATGGCTTCCGGTTCCAGCTTTTCCGCCTCGACGTTCAAACGAATGAAGAAGCCCCAGCTGGCCAGCAGCACGCCGGCGGCGACGCCGATCGATGCCACTTCAGGCAGCATGTCCGGCCTGGTGTGCAGAAACTGGAACACGCCGATCAAACACTCGACTGCCAGCGAAACCACCACCACGATCAGGAAGCGCGACAGGAAACGCCGCACGCGGGTAGGCGCGCTGGTGTGCACGGTGCGCTGGACTTCTTCTTCCAGCACGGTCTGCCCCAGTTCGAGCGCGGCGACCGCAATGGTGACGAGGCCAACGCATTCGAGAATCACTTGGAAGCGTTCCTTGACGGCGTGTTCTTCGCCGGGGCCGATGGCGGTCCAGATTTCGATCCCGGCCAAGACGATCAGCGCGAAACCGCAGGTGAAAAAGAGCAGGGCGGCCAACACGTAGCCGACGGTGCTGAGTTTGTGAAGCGCTTTCATGGGATACCTTGAGTTCAAGTTTTGTGAACACTTTAGCATCATTGCAATCTGGCACGCGCGCGCCAGACTGGCCGTGCGGGCAATGGTTTTCATGCATACGGAATCTGCCCAGCGCCTGGCCGGCGGCGGCATGGGCAGCCAGTTCCTGCCGCGCATCGGCCAGGAAGTGCTGGTGCAATTTCTTGAGGGCGACATCGACCGCCCGATCATCGTCGGCGCCCTCTACAACGGCCAGGGCGACGGCGGCATCGTCCCGACGCCGGGCGGCCGCCGCGACCGCCCGGCGCGTCCCGACGCCTTCAAGTTCGCACACGATCATTACCCGTCGGCACAGGGCAACCTGGTAGGCGGTAACAGCCCGGTATGGCATGGCGCCTCGAGCGACGAGGCCGGTCACCGCAACAGCGCCGCCCAATGGGCATCCGCAGCAAGGAATTCGGCGGCAGCGGCTATAGCCAGTTGCTGTTCGACGATACCGATGCACAAGGACGCGTGCAGTTGAAGTGCACGCATGCCGCGACCGAACTGAATCTGGGGCATTTGATCCATGCGGCGGATAACTTCCGCGGCAGCTTCCGTGGAATGGGGGCCGAACTGCGTACCGATGCCTATGGCGCCGTGCGGGCGGGCGCTGGGATGCTGATATCGAGCTACAAAATTGCCCACTCTGCGGCCGCACGCGATCCAGTTGGAGAAAACGCGGCCGGGATCAGTTTGCTGCAGCAGGCAGCCAGGATGGCGGAAAGTTTCAACGCCGCTGCGGTGACGCACCAGACGGTGGGGCTGGCTTCGCATCTTGGTGCAGCCAAGGCGAATGCGAGTTTGCTTGACGAGCAGTCGGCACCATTAAAAGCTTTGCTGGCGGCGATGTCGGGAATGGTGGGATCTGCGTCCTTGTCGGAAGCCCTTGCCGACATGGGTGCCCGAAATACGGCGGCAGGCGCGGATAAGGTGCCGCATACGGTGGACGCGATTATCGCCATCGCCGCCAGGGATGGCTTCGGGGCCAGCACGGGCCAGAGCCTGCAACTGGCGAATGGCGAAACGGTCACGCTGATGAGTGGGCAGGACACGCAGTTCGTGACGGGTGGGCAGATGCGGGTGCATACCGGGCAGGCGATCGGCATGCTGGGCGGCGCGGTGAAGGCGGGTGAGGGTGGAATCGGGTTGCAGATGATCGCTGCCAAGGATGACATCGATATTCAGGCTCAGGGCGACGAACTGAAGGTGCAAGCGCGCGACGAGGTGAATGTGATCAGCGCGAATGCGCATATCGATTTGGCGGCGGCGAAAAAGATCAGTTTATCGACGGCGGGCGGGGCGAATATCACGATCGAGGGCGGGAATATTACGGTGCAGTGTCCGGGGAAGATCGTGGTGCATGCGGGGAAGAAGAGTTTTGTCGGTCCAGCTAATTGGAATATCCACTGCCAGCTTTGCCAGCCAGTGTTTGTGTTGAGTGTCTATTAAAAGCCTATGCGGCAGGTTCGCCATTTATTCTCAAATGAAAAAAAACCATCATACAAAATTCCTGGCTGCTGTTGAGGGCGCTCTCACTAATAGTCCCGGTCAGAACGTCTATCTACTACTTGATCAGGCAGGCATATCTGGTGTGGCGCGTGAATTGCGAAAATACTCCATGCCACAAGTGAGGCTGTTCGATGGCACAAAAGATCATGCTGCTGCCGGCGTTGGCCCTGTTTTAGTATTGATTGCGGAAAGTGGAACACGAATTGCATCAAGAAATCTGTTTCTTTGGCTTGCCAAACATGCTGGCGACACATCTTCCGTTACTCTCATTGTGTCACCACTCGCTATCGATATTATACAGATAAGGCTGAGTGCTCGACTCAAGATCAAGCTGTCGGAAGAAATGGATGCAATTTTTCGATTTTACGACCCAAGAGTTTTAGCCGCTCTTATCACTATATTCGACGCAGTTGAAAAAGAAATATTCCTTGGTTTGGCCAGTTGCTGGATTTATCCAAACCGATCTGGTGATTTCGAAGTGCTAATGACAACATTCCGAATTGATGACGATTTTAAGAAGCAGCTCACACTCAATGCGCAACAGGAGTTCGGTTTCTTGATGGCTTCTGAAATAGATCAAGTTCTAGATTTAATTCGAACCGTTCTGCCAATAAAAATGGCCGAATTTTCCATGTCGGAACAATATCATATGGTTAAAAAATGGATGGGCAAGGCGCAACTCGCTGGTATCGAGTCGATTCTGGGTTATGCGATTTTTGCCGGCATGTTTATCAAAGGTGGATCAAAGACTGCCAATTCTCCCGTAGTGGCGGAAGTGATCAAAGAATTGCGAAGTGAAAATGGTGACATATCGAAGTTGAATGATTTGATTGATTCCGTCTTTCTGGAGGAGAAATGAATAGAATTTTGGTGACTGTTTTATTCGCTGTGATATATGGGTTTTTGAGTTCGTATGCACATGGTGCTGGACAGCATTCAAAGGGCGGGAAAATTGATTATTTAATGCTCGGCTTGTCCGGGTATAACTATACCGATCGCTTGATCGAAGAGTATAGCGTTGACGGCACTAGCGGGGGATATATACGCCAAAGTTCGCCAACTAGCGGAGGAAGTGGGACAACATGCTGTGTACGCTTGGCAAAAGAGCGTCAGGGTATCATCCGTGTCAACGTTCGTTGGCAAGTTGACGGCTGCCGATATCTCGTGAGGGATTTCACAGGTAGAAGCGAAGAGTACCGGCACTTTTTTTATCGCGAACAGGAAGTCGATGTCGCTATACCTTCTGGTAAAAACATCTCGTACATAGAATCCCATTTTTATCCCGATGGCCACGTCGAGGTTCGTCTAACAGACACCACATCGCTGCCTTCTCTCAAATTGGATAAAACCCGGCCGGACCGTTCGAAATTTCCCAGGTGTAAAAATGACAAAGAACCGCAATAATCAGGGTGTAGGAGATTCAATCTCGACTGCACTTAAACCTACGGAAGCTGCGCTTCGCACGTCGGTCGTGCAATCGGAAAATATTCCAGTTGATGCTTGCGGTGCTCGCACTGCGGTGCACTCGCCGCCTAGCACCGCATCCGGTTCTGTTCGCCAAAATTCACATTTATTTCCGTCAAGGCTAATTGCTGATGCGGCCCGCAGTTGTCAGGAACTGATCGAACACGACTGGCTTGCGCACGTGGGTAGCGAAGCCTGCGTCAAGTGCGCGATGTACATCGGCCGGCCTTGTAAATCCGCTCAGGGCAATCGCTGGTGTGGAAGCAGTAGCTTGCCGTTTTCGAAGTTCTGCCAGCAGTTGAAAACCATCCATGCCAGGCATGCCTATATCCGAAATGATGAGGTCATAGGCTTCCGGCGATGCTTCGACAATTTGCAATGCTACCGCGCCGCTAGCTGCAGGCGTAACCATCGCGCCCTCACTCCTAAGCAATTCTTGCAACACTTCCAGCGTTTCCACGGTATCCTCCACGAGCAGAACCCGTTTGCCTGTCAGGCTATTCATCGGTTCGCCCTGCAGCGACTGTACAGCACGCGGAATGTGGACCAAAGGCAGGGCGACGCGGAATTGCGCGCCCTGTCCTTCGCCATTTGAAGCAACTTCGACCCGGCCGCCGTGGCTCTGCACTAACTCCTTGACCAATGCCAAGCCGATCCCCATACCGCCGTGCTGACGGGTCGTTCCAGAATTAGCCTGACGGAACATGTCGAAGATAAAGGGCAAGAACTCCGGCGCGATACCCCGTCCGCTATCCGATACGGTCATGCACGCAGAGTCTGCTTCCGCGCTTAGTTCGACGCGCACTTGTCCGCCCGCCGGTGTAAATTTAAGCGCATTACTCAACAGATTCCAGACAATCTGCTCGATCCGGACTACATCGCCTTGAACGATTAAGTCTTCAGGACCGCCCTTGAGATCCAGCGTGATATCTTTCTGCTGCGCTTCGGCCATCATCAGATGCACTACATGCGAGACCCTCTCGCTGAAATTGAGTTGTGTATAGCTTAAGGTTAGTTTACCGGTGTGCAGGCGTGACAGGTCCATGAGGTCGTCGATAATCCTTGCTTGTCCTTCTACCATGCGCTTAATTGTTGCGGTTCCACGAGCAATGGATGACCGATTCACGGGCTCGGGTAGCCGGCTCATCATTTCTGCCGACAGCTGGATCAGGTTCAACGGCTGTTTTAATTCGTGGGACAGCACCGCGAAGAATTCATCGCGTACGCGTGCCGCTTCTTCTGCCCGGATTCGTTCCTCCTTCTCGCGCGCATAGTCCGCGTCTTGTTGCTCCCGCACACGCTTGGACTCTGTCTGATCGCGAACGATTTTCACGTAGCCAAATAATTTGTCATCCAGAAGCGGGGCCGCGCTACCGCTACAGAAGACACGCGACCCGTCCTTGCGCAGGTACCAGCGATCGCCTTCGGCACGGCCATCCATGCGTGCACGCCGCAGTTCATCCTCCAATGCTCCCGATGCCATATCTTCTGGCGTGAACAGGACTGCCGCGCTTTGACCGATGATCTCTGCTTCGGTATAGCCAAAGACCCGGGCGGCCTCACTATTCCAGCTTGTCACAACGCCCTCCATATCCAGTGTGGCAATGGCGTAGTCTCTAGTGCTTGCCGTGATCAGCCGCAGACGCTGTTCACTGACACGCAAGCTTTCTTCCGCGTCCTTACGCCCGGTGATCTCTATGAACGACAGTACTAATCCGTCAATTTTGTCTTCCGCGGTTCGGTACGGGCGCAGTCTCGCGATATACCACGCCCCGTCATCGGGACTTATTACTTCCCGTTCATAAGGCTGCAAGGTATCAAACACTGTCACAATGTCTTCGCTCAGTTCCGGGTAGTCCAGCCGGCAATTGATATCTAGGATCGAGCGGTCGATATCGGCGGCAATCAGCTTGAAAAGCCGGACGCTTGGTTTGGAATAGCGCTTAATATGCATTCCCCGGTCAATAAAAATTGTGCCGATGTCGGTGGAAGACAGGAAATTCTGCAAATCGTCGTTCGCTTTGCCTGTCTCATCGACCCGCCGCTTCAATTCGTAGTTGACAGTGGATAGTTCCTCGTTGATCGACTGTAGTTCCTCTTTGCTGGTTTCAAGCTCTTCCGCGGTCGAGCGCAATTCCTCATTACTACTCTGCAGCTCCTCGTTTGCACTTTTGACATCCTCCAACGCTGTCTCGTACTGCTCGACCAGAGAACGCAGTTGCTCCTTGGTCTGCATGAGCTCGCTCTCAAGATGCCGGACAACAGTATCTTCAGTCACTTTGGCGGACATGGTCACTCTCTGGTCCGGATTGGATGCCTCTTCAAATGACAAGAAGGTCATGCCAGTGCCCGCGTACTGATTCTGAGCGGGCCGGACAATGATGCGGATAGAGGACGTTTTGTCGCCCTCTCTGACTGGCAAATATTGGGTTTCAACCAGCTGGTGCAATCGACCCGCCTGGAAAAGCGCAGCGCGCAGTTCGAGTTGCAGATCAGGATGTACCATAGACAGGATATCGCGCGAGGGTTCGCCGCCGGGGTGGTGGAGAAAGCGATTCGCCTTTCCGGTGGTATAGAGCACATTCTGGCTCTGGTCGATCAGAATGCCAGCTGGAGAATGGTCCTCAAGGAATTGTCTACTCACATCCCGCGGCGTGATGTGTGAACGATCAGGTTGCGCCTTGGCTGATTTTACAATGGGAGTCTTGCCGCTTGTCAATAATGCGGGCGGTATGGCGTTAAAGGCGCTTTGCCGGATATTTATCGCTTGATAAATACGGTTCTTTTTGTCGATTGGCCTGAATAGTTCCGGCACCCCGTCGGCCGATTCTGCGGTACCAAGAAATAGATACCCATTAGGTTGTAGCGCATAGTGCAGCATCTCGAAAATCTTGTTCTGGACGTCGCGATTCAGGTAGATCAACAGATTGCGACACACGATGAGGTCTAACCGGGAGAAAGGAGGATCGCGCAGTACGTTATGCACCGCAAACAGAACCCGTTCCCGAATCTCCCTTTTGATGCAGTAATGGTCGTTTTCTTTGTCAAAATACAGGCGCAGCCGCGACGGCGTAACGTCCGTGACAATGGCATCCGGATAGAAAGCGCGGCGTCCGAAGTTGACCGCTCGCTCATCGATATCTGACGCAAAAACCTGGATTGCCCTCTCCGCTCCTGCAGCGTCGTTCTGATCAGCCAGAAGCATCGCAAGGGAGTAGGCTTCCTCGCCAGTGGCACATCCC
>Ga0308160_10003777_pt1 | contig 16674 bp, 12 predicted proteins | sample PhyFR1_FD_201036 | JGI IMG/M metagenome (GOLD analysis project Ga0308160, IMG submission 201036) | Phyllosphere microbial communities from UC Gill Tract Community Farm, Albany, California, United States - DLSLF.R1 | ecosystem: Host-associated > Plants > Phyllosphere > Unclassified | place: USA...
AGTCCATTGTGGATTGCAGCTGCAACAATTTTGGCATTGGACTTTTGTCAAACCGCATTGCCTTTAACCCGCAATGTTATGAATCTGCACAAATGGTCTGTAGTGCTGTGGCGCGAACCAAAGCATTAACCAATGCAGAAGGTTTACATGTGGCCGAGCATATCCTGTTAAGGCCACGCTGCCCGGAAGATTGCGATTGCCGGCTCGATCTGATCTGTGGGGAAAACAAACGCCATTGTAACTATACCTGGCTGTCGCCGGATGATGATCCATGTAAGCAGGTCCGTGACATCTGTTTCATTCCCGGAAGCGACCCTTATTCTTTCATCGCGACAGTAGCATTGCCTGCATGGCCACTTCGGTTCAGAACGGCAGCCGGTAGAAAAGCAATGGAAGCTATACTCTACCGCCTGGCACCAGCGCATGTATTGCTGCGCATTTTATGGTTGGCACCGCATGACTTCTGCTGCTTTGAAAGTAAGTATCATGGCTGGCGTAACTGGTTGGCGAAAAGGAATACCTGTAAGGAAGATTTTTCTGTCTGCGACTTCCTGAACTTTCTGTTCAACAGGAACTTCGAATGTTTGGAGGACTGTAGCAGCTGTCTGCCTTGTGAAAATGATCGCGTCCCTGAAGCATTTCCATGCTTTTACCCGCAAGAGCAACAAGAAACCCTGAATCCAAATCTGTTTTTAAACCAGGTTAACGAAAGCTTTTGCTGGCAGCAGGTAGACTGTGCAAAATATGTTTTCAGTCCTTGTGCTATCGAAAAGGGCAGGGATGATCAGGTTAACCGGGTAAGGAATGCATCGCATAAAAGCGGAAGCGGTTCTAAGAAAATATCACCCAAAAACGCATTAAAAGCATTGATCAAAGAGAAGAAAAAACACGAAGATTGAACTGAATCAGCTAAAATTTAATAAGCAGAAAATGCAGCATGTAATCAAAAAGCAGATCATTAGTTTGCAGTTGGAGGAATCCCTGGACAGCTTTCGCTTGCAGCAGCAGATTAGTGATTATTTCTGGCGCGAAATGCTGCCTTTGCTGGAAAAGGAATTTGACCGGATCTCCGTTGAAGGAGAAGTTGTTAGCCTTGACCGGGTAGAGATTGATCTCGGCGTAATCCTTAAAGATGAAGTAAATACCATGGTTTGGGATACCAACATCATCAGTCAGCTGCGGAAGGAGATAGAAGCGCTGGAAACCGAGCAATTGATAACAACTGCTGAACCCGGCATTCGGCTGGCCCGGTCGGACAGCAGTTTTCAGGCCTGGCTTTTTTACATGCAACAAGGTTTTCTGCCCTGGAATGTACTGTCAACCGATGAAACTTGGTATGAACAAGTACTTGATGAATTGGTGGATAATCAGCATAGAATAAACAGGTTACAACAAGCAATGTTTACAAATGAAGTCATGCTTTTGCGCATCGTCCGTCAACATCCCTTATCCTTTTTATTGGAGCTGGTAGAAATCCTCAGGGCAGAAAAGCATGCGGAGTTATTTAAGGAGGTTGAGGAAATATATGCGCAGATAATTGTGCCAGGCGGAGCGAATCCTAAAAAAGCGGGGATAAAATATAGTGAACAGCGGAGCGCTGCTATGCGGGCTATCTATGAAAGTACAATCAGGGAAATGCTGACCAGCGCCAGTTCGTCAACTGCTGGCCTGGCTTCCCTTGCACCGGCCATGCTCCAGTCGCTTAAGCAAAAATGGAATGCGGTAAAAGACCTTAAGGAACCCACCTCATCTACCGGAAAACCAGCGGCAGAAATACGACCTCCTTCTTTTCAAAATCTGCAGAAAATGCCGGTATCATCAACCGAAGCCGATATCATTGAAGCCGATGTCTATATGGAACAACTTAAAGATGATGGGATTTATGTCGATGGTATAGGGCTGGTACTAGTTCATTTATTTATTCCCGCGTTGTTGGAGCTTGTCGGATTTACAAACAACAAGCAGTTTATTGATCTCCGGGCACAGGAGCGCGCAGTTTATCTTTTACATTATGTAACGACCGGTAAAAAGGATGCCGAAGAGCATGAGCTGCTAATCCCCAAATTGCTTTGTGCCTTTGATCCATCCTTGCCCATCAACATTGGGGTTAAATTATTGAAGTGGCATTATAAAGAAGCAGATCACATGCTGAAAGCAGCGATTGCTGCCTGGGGCATTTTAAAGAAAACCTCGCCAGACGGTCTTAGGGAAGGTTTTTTAAAACGCAAAGGGAAAGTTTACCTGGGCAATGAACGCATTCATTTTTTGGTGGAAAAAAGCGGAATCGACGTGTTACTGGATCAATTACCCTGGACGCTGAGCATCCTGAAATATCCCTGGCTTAAAGATTTTATAAAAATAGAATGGCGTTGAGCTGCAAAATAGGCTGATTTAAAAAATTATGAAGGTTGCGGATTCCAAATCGGCGGCAACACCTGCCAAAACCAATACTGCTTTCTTTGATAAGGGAGGTGATACTGCTTTGCTTAGTGACCGGGCAACGGAAACACCATTCTTTAATAAGCAAAATAACCGTCCATTTTTCCTGCAAACCAAGCTGAACATCGGTTTGCCCAACGACAAGTATGAGCAGGAGGCTGATCATGTTGCCGACCAGGTGGTTCAGGGAAAATGTATTGACACCCAGAACATCAATCAACCAACCCTTCTGCAAAGAAAATGTACAGCCTGCGAAGCAGAAGAAATGCTTGAAATGGAGCAGGATGAAAAAGATCAGCCGATGCTGGAAGGCGAACTGAAGCGCAAACCCATATTTGACAGCAATGCGGCCCCTGAAGATTCGGATCAGCAATTTGGCATTCAGAAAAAATGCGCGCATTGTGAAGAAGCTGATAAAAACATCCGGAGAAAAGCAGCAGGTGCTGCTGCAGAAACAAAAGATATTTCTGTAGAAAGTCAACTGGCAGCCTCCAAAGGCAGCGGAAGAGCCATGCCAGAACATACCCGGAAGGAGATGGAACACAGCATTGGCGCAGATTTCTCGGGCGTGCGGATCCACGACAACAGCAATGCCGTACAAATGAATGAAGGCCTGCATGCCCAGGCTTTCGCGCATGGCAATGACATCTATTTCAATAGTGGGAAATATGATCCGGAAAGCAATGCCGGGAAACATCTGCTTGCCCATGAACTAACCCATACCGTACAGCAGGGTGCAGCCGGCCTGCAGAAAAAAGAGGAGGATACGCCAGATATCCAGGCCAGCTGGTATAATTTTTCCATCCCCTTTACCGATTATGAATTTGACCCCAGTATCAGCGGATTGAAGACTGCCGGAAACCTGGCCGTGGATACCGCTATCAGTGCCGGTGAAAAAATAAAAGACGGCGCCGGTTGGGTTAAAGATAAGGTAGAAGAAGGTTTAAAATGGGTATTTGATAAAATTGAAGGGCTGGTAAAAGATGGCATTGCCTGGCTGACTGAAAAATTCGAAAGCATAAAACAATTTGCCGCATCTGCTTTTAATGCCATCCGGGATGGGCTGTCCAGCGCTTTCAGCATGCTTACAGCACCCTTTACCATTGTTTTTGATGCATTTGCCAATATGGATGCCAGCAAATTGCTGATGGGCTGGAATGCACTTAAGGCTGGTACCAATGCGGTGATGCAAGCGGTTACGTCCGTTATAAATGGTTTGTTGAGTGCAGGTGAAGGCATCTGGAACACCGTTTCCGGCTTTGTAACCGGCATATTTAATAAGATAGGTTCCATTATCAACGGCGCATTATTTGAGCATTTGCCAGATTTACTTAAAAATGCTGCCAGGTCATTATACGCCACCATTCGTGCCTTATGGGATTCCGTGCGTTTATTCTGGACGGATTTCTGGCAGAAACTCAAAATACAGATTAATACCATCCTGAACGCAATCCGGGGCTTTGTCAACAAGATTTTGTCTTTCGCCATTGATGGGGTCATTAAAGTGGTTAAGTCGCTCAAAGAAGCTTATGATCTCGTTAAAAAGGTTGCTTCAGACCCGGTGGCATTCATAAAACCTTCCGTCGACAAACTCACAGCCATGTTAAATGGCGAGGCGCCACCTAAAGCAAAAGGCATTGCCGAAGAGAAAATGCAGGAAAATGCCGGTCAGGGTTCTCAAAACGCTGTTGGTGGCGTTATTCAGCGTGATCCGGAAAAATCCAACAGTACCGAAAAAGTAGAAAGAAGTACGGCCTCGCACGATGAAGTTGATAAGGGCATCGATAAGAGCATCAGGGAGGAATGGGCAAGCCTGGACATTGGCAAAATGCTTTGGCAAACGCTGGAGAATATGTTCTGGCCACCTTCCACCATTAAAGCAATTGGAAAAGAATTTCATGAGCTGTGGTCGGTGGACTGGGCGAATGCGGTCGACCAGCTTTATATGCCCGCTAATATTCTGGATAAACCCGGCGAATTTTTCCATGACCTCTGGACGAATTTTCTAATCCTGCTCGACTTCCCGTTGGCGTTATGGCGCAGGTTAAATAATGTGTTAATGCTCTTAATGGGTTATGTGACGATCATTCTGGTGGTGGTAGGATTCTGCTTTGCAGGTGTTGGTGCCGCTGCAGGCCTGGCTTTGGCTGCCTCAATCGGTGAAGCATTGATGGTATCCTTCTTACTGGCCGAAGGCATCACCATTGTAAAAGCCTTATTGGATTTGTATACCGCAAGACAAACCGCTATCGAAAAGCAGCGGGATTACAAGCAGATTGCCGGAAGCACCCTGGGTATGGCGGTGGCGCTAATTTTAGAGTTCCTATTCGCCATCCTTGGTGAACTGGCTTCCCGGGTTGTTGCCTGGATCAAAGGGAAACCGGCAGTGCCAATACCCGAAGCCGCTGCTAAACCTGGCGAAGCACCAAAACCGGGTGAAGCACCTAAACCGGGTGAAGCTGCAGAACCTAAACCGGGAGAGGCGGAAGGTAAAGGCACAGAACCGCCAAAAACACCGGAAGGCGAAACTTCACCAAGCCAGGATGGCGCCCGTGATCTTCGAATCAATGAAAAAGGGCTATGCGAAGTCTGCGCATCACCTTGTGCAGAGATTCAGCAGAAATACGCGGACCAGATGACGCCGGAAATCAAGGCACAAATTGAGGCCATTGAAGCCAATAAGGGCCTGACGGAAGCTGCGAAAAAAGATCTGTTGAAACCTTGGGAGCAGAAGCTGGCTGACCTGGCGGCTAAGGCCAATCCGAAAATGATCGGAGAGCTTAAAGTAGGCGATGAAATTACTGTACCCTATAAAGAAACCCGGACCCGGGCTAAGATTGTTGGCATGGATGAAAAATTTGTCCAGGTTGAATATGAAGGACGGGCTGATAATGGGGGCACGGTAAAACAATCCATTCCAAGGGAACGGTTCCAGGAAATGGTCGTGGAAGGTGAAATCGTTCCAACAGAAGGGCTTTATAAGTATCTTATAGAAAACCGGCCAAAATACCGGGAAGGTGTGGTGGAAAAAGTCTGGGAAAAAGCGAAAGCAGAAGGCAATGGAAAAGTGATTGATCCACTTTCTAAAAAGGAACTTACCTGGGATAAAACCAGGAGCAGGACAGATCAGTGGGATATGGGCCATAAATATGGCGTAGAATACCGGGAACTGGCCAGGCGGAGAGCAAGCGGTGAAATCACGCAGGAGCAGTTTTTGAATGAATACAACAAAATAGAAAATTATCAACCGGAACTTCCGGAATCAAATCAAAGTCATGCAGGAGAGAAAAAGTAAACCGGCGCTATATTATTATGATCTGATCAGACATGATGACCTCGAAGGATTAAAAAAAGCCTATGAGGAAAACATGGATATGTGTGAGCTGGAGGTCTATGAAAAGAACCTGCTGATCCATGCGGTATTGGAAGATAAACCTGAAATCCTTTCATTCCTGATCAGCATAGGCTGTGATTTGAATAAAGGCGACGCGGACCGCGGCGTTAGCCCACTACAGGCAGCTGCGTTGAAACATCATTTGAAAACGGCTGAAATTTTACTGGAGGCAGGCGCTTTGGTCGACAAAAAAGATTCGCTGGGCAATACGCCACTGATTGAGGCTGTTTTTGTTAGTCGGGGGGAAACCGACATGGCTGAATTGTTATTGGCCCATGGCGCGGACCCTTTCATGAAAAATGATGCAGGCGTTAATCCTTACGATCTGGCCAAAACTACCGAGAAGAGCAGCCTGATTAAATTATTCGAAAGCAAGGGAATATCAGGTGCCTAAAAAAAAGTACCAGTAGATGCTTATAAGAAGAACAACAGGAGATGGCGAAAAGGAGAACGACAAGAGATGCTTAAAAGAAAAACTGAGGTAACATTTAAAATTTAAAGCGATGTCATATAGCAGCAGAGTTTACCGGCAAAGAAATGTAAATACACATGAAGAGCAAAAGACCCAGCCATTTTTTGCCATGAATAACACGAAAATGAACAGCATCCAGCGACTGGCAACATCACAGGAAGACGAGCAGCAGGATACGAATGAAGCCCGTATGGCCCAGGATAAGAAAATCCAGCGGATGCCGGATGCGAAAGATAAATCCGGTATGGAGATACCAGAAAGCGATTTGAAGAAAATTTAAACTGGATTAAGGATAAAAGTATATGCCAATTCTCAAGACACTACGGCGGCTGTTTAAAAGGAAAAGCTTGAAGGCAGAGGTCCTGCCGAAGCCGAAACTCAAGCCAGTGCAGCGTATATCGGAAAAGCTTAATCAGGAACAAGAAGTACAAAATATGGAGCCATCAACTATAAAAGCTGAAAAGCCGGAATTTAAGACCTTCACAGATTTGAATGCACCGAATGAGTTGTTATACCTGGAACAATTGATCTTATACCGTTTGAGCGCCTGGTTTCCGACAGCAGAAAACTTTGAAAAACCGGTGCTGGAAACGGCTAAATGGTCTGATGCCTTAGCCACATTTATTCAGGAACATACATTGACTGCGGATCAAGCGGTGCTCTTACTGATCGGTATTGCCCCGCATCTGCAGGCCGACCTGTATGACCGGGTTATTGGCTATAAGCTTGGAAATTCCGGCGATTTCCAGAAAATAGGGGGCATCCGGGGTAAAGATTTCCGGGGTTTCATTCCCACGGGCGAAACCGCCATTTTCCTATTGGGGGAAGATGATTATCAGCGACGATTAGCCATTCAGCAATTGTTCTGGCCCGATCAGCTGTTTGAAAAAAACAAGATCCTCTGGCTGGATGATCATTTGTACGGAGAACCGATGATGAGCAGCAGGATAGTGGTGTCGCAGGAGTACCTGGAAACCTTTATTTATGGCAAGCCGGTTCCGCCAAGGTTCAGCATGAATTTCCCGGCAAAACTCATCAGCACGGACTTAACCTGGGATGACCTGGTGATTAATAAGGAGCTGAAAGAGCAGATCAATGAGCTTAAAAGCTGGCTGAAGTACAATAAGGAGCTCCAGCAGGAATGGGGTATGGGAGGGCGGATCAGGAAAGGCTACCGTACGCTATGGTATGGTCCTTCCGGGACCGGTAAAACCTTTACAGCGGGCTTGCTGGGCAAGGAAGTGAACAAGGATGTTTACAGGATAGACCTGTCTATGGTGGTGTCCAAATATATCGGAGAAACCGAAAAGAACCTGGAACTGCTGTTTGCGCGGGCGGAGGACAAAGGCTGGATCCTGTTTTTCGATGAAGCAGATGCCCTTTTTGGCAAGCGAACCAATGTACGTGATGCGCATGATAAATACGCCAATCAGGAAGTCTCTTATTTGTTGCAGCGCATTGAGGATTATAATGGCATGGTGATCCTGGCGACCAATATGAAAAACAATATTGATGAAGCCTTTATACGAAGGTTCAATTCCATCTTAAAGTTTACGCTGCCGGACGAAGAAGAGCGTTCGACCATTTGGCGACTGGCCTTCCCTAAAGCGGCCAAATTCTATGAAAGTCCGGCTGCGCCGAAGGCATCAGAAACAATAGAAGTGGCGCCAATAGATGCTGAAATGCAGCAAATCAATCTTCCTGACCTGGTTAAAAAATATCCAATCTCCGGTGGCTGTATTGTCAATGTGGTCCATTACGCCAGTATCAAAGCCTTAGAACGGCAACATGAAGAACCAGGTGCCACTGACCGAAAGATTTACCTGACTGATGTTTTAAACGGCATCAAACGGGAGTTGCATAAAGAAGGCAAACCCTTTAATTAAGCTGTTCGTAAGCGAACAAAGACTGTCCGTTATTGAACAGCTGAATTTGTAAAAATTCCATTAAAAAGCTGTAGATCAATAGTCTGAATCTGTTTATCTTCATTGGCATAAGCTTGGTATATTGCCCAACATGAAAAAGATTTTACTTATGCTCTTATTGCCTTTGTCCCTGATGGCGCAAAGCAGTTCAACTGGTCTGACTAATTCTTTAAGTAAAGCAGACAAACTTTACGGCTTGTCTAAGTTCTGGCAGGAAGTCAATTACAACTTTGTGTACCTGAACAAGGTGGACCGGCCACAATGGGACAGCACGTATAAAGCTTTGCTGACCAGTATCCCGGAAACCAAAACTGATTATGAATACTACCGGGAGTTGCAGCGCTTTTGTGCGATGCTGAACGACGGGCATACGAATGTGTATATGCCGGAAAGGAAGGAATTTGAAACCATGACCACGATGTTTGGTGATTATAGAATGGGCATTCAGGAGATCGGCGGCAAAGCGATCATCACCTGGGTAAACCTGAGCAAAAAGGAGGAGATCCCCTTGGGCTCAGAAGTAATCGAAGTTAACGGGAAAAGCACGCAACAATACCTGGCAGAAAATGTAATTCAATACATCGCATCCTCAACAGATTATGTGCTGAAGGAGCGCGCGATCAACCAACTGTTGACAGGTCTGGAGGGCGATACTTTTAAAATCAAATTGAAGACACCGAAAGGCAAAATCATCCCATTAAACCTGACCCATAAAAAAACGGAAGAAACCGCGGTATATCCCGACTTTCCGCCAGCAAAGGAGTTACTCGATTTCAAATGGTATAAAAATGATGTGGCCTATGTGGCACTCAATTCCTTTGGCGATGAAAAAATAGATTCCCTGTTTATCGCAAAGCTGCCTGAATTGTATAAAGCCAAATCCCTGATCATTGACCTGCGGTATAATGGTGGTGGAAGTACACAGATTGGCCGGCAGATTCTGGAATACCTAACTAATGACAGCCTGTTGTATGGATCAAAGACCTCCAGCCGCCAGCATACGGCCGCTTATAAAGCCTGGGGAAAATATGCGACTGCAAAAGATACGGTAAACAATGCCTGGCAGAAAAAGAGCTTGCTGAGCTATCAGGATAATTTTTTCCAGGAGTTCGACTATGCTCCATACAAGGTGAATCTGGATGCTAAGCGTATTGTTATTCCGACGGTTATTTTAATTGGTCATGGTACGGCATCTGCGGCAGAAGATTTTCTGATTTATGCGGATAAACAAAAGCACATGACCAAGATGGGGCAGAACACATTCGGCAGTACCGGTCAGCCCTTCCTGTTTGATTTACCGGGTGGTGCGGAAGCCAGAATCTGCACCAAGAAAGACACTTATCCAGATGGACGGGAATTTGTAGGTTACGGCATCAAACCGGATGTTGAAGTGGTGCCAAGATTAAACGATTACCTGCAGAAAAAAGATCCGGTACTGGATAAAGCGCTGAGTTTTCTGAAAAAGTAAAGATGATTTCTGAAGGATTGATTTATCAGGCCAACATGATCTTTTCATGCTAGCCTGAATTGTTTACCGGCCTCAAAGCGGTATGTTTCTTCAATAATTGTTAATCGATTGAACTGAGAAATTTTTTGTGAAGTCAATAAAAACAAATTTTAACGCTTTTTCCCAGGTCAAAATCATTAAGTCAATCACTTAATTTATATCTATTATAATAGTCGATTTTAATTCCTAATTTATAAACATAAAGCCTTGACCTACTGTTGTTTTGTTATATAAAACATTGAAAAGGTTGCTGTTCTACAAGGTGTTGAAAAATCTTGAATTAAACCTAATTTAACGAGGGATAGATATATGCTAAAGAAAATATCCGGTAAAATAAAGTATTACAGGAAGCAATTTGTTCTTTCTTATTTACCTAAAATTTGTGTCAGGTCTGGATTTTTATCTTCCATATATTACTGTTTTTTTAACCCGGCATTCCGGCGAGAGCATCGTGCCACCCTGGCTGGGATCGTAAAACACCTGAATGAATCCAAAAAAATAAAAGCAAATTATTTCCTATTGGTGAGAAATACCCACAGGATTGAGAAAGGCTTGCTGATGAAGCCTAAAAAGGATGTATTTGCGAAGGATTATATTGTAGAAACGATAGACAGTTTTGTGAACATCTGGAAGCAGGCAAAGGAAGATCATTTGCAGGTAAAGTGGTTCCATGACGTCCTTTCGGAATACTTCAAGACCTCCGCTAAAGACGAGTTTGTAAACAAGCAGTTCCAGCGCTTTTTAACGGTCACACAGCAAAATGGCCTGAGCTTTCAGCAGCAAGGCAGCTTCATCCCTTACCACAGGCAGTTGGAGAACCGCAGTCAGATAAATTATGAGGAGTTTTACAAACTGGCGCGGCAACGGCGCTCGGTCAGATGGTTTTTGAATCAGCCGGTACCCAGGAACCTGATTGAATTAGCTATAGCAGCGGCAAACCAGTCGCCCAGTGCCTGTAACCGTCAACCATTTTCCTTTAGAATCATCGACGACCCTAACCTGGTAAAAACTGCCGTTTCCCTGCCGATGGGAACTGCAGGATACAGTCATACCATTCCGGTATTGATTGTGGTGGTTGGAAACCTGGATGCCTATTTCAGTGAAAGGGACCGGCACATCATATATATCGATGGATCTTTAGCCGCCATGAGTTTCATGTTTGCCCTGGAGACCTTGGGATTAAGCAGCTGCTCCATCAACTGGCCGGATATCGAAGAAAGGGAGGGCATGATGGAGAAATTCCTGAAGCTGGAAAAACACCAAAGGCCGATCATGTGTCTTGGCGTTGGCTATCCCGACCCGGAAGGCATGGTTGCCTATTCGCAAAAACGCGCGCTCTCCGAACTAGCTATATACAACTAATTGTTTCACCGCCAGCTGCGTCTGGTATCATTTAAAATAAAAATATGATCATTGAATTGAGAGGCGTAGAGTTTCACAATAAGGGAGCGGAATTGATGTTACTGGCCATACTAGAGAAAGTCAGAAGCCGTTTTCCCTCTGCAGTCTTTGTGATGGAAGTGAACAAAATTGCGCCTTTAGAGAAGCAACGGAAAGTAGGTGTCTTTGCGAAGCTGGAAGTGCAGCGCTTCAGCAAAAAGGGCAGGAGCATTGCGGACTTCGGGTTTCTGACACCAGGATTTTTAAAAAGAAATGGTGGTTTGATCACGGAGAATGAGGTAGATGTGATTTTAGATGGTTCAGGATTTGCCTTCGGCGATTTCTGGGGACCTGAACATGCGCAGTTACGTTTATCCAACCGCATTAAACATTGGAAAAATTCAGGCAAAAAAATTGTGCTGTTGCCCCAGGCTTTCGGGAAGTTCGAAAATCAAAAGTTACAGGAGGAAATGGAGTGCATCATTGAACATGCCGATTTGATCTTCGCAAGGGACCGGTATTCTTATTCTTACCTGCGCGGCGTTAAACAAAATGATGCCAATACCTTCCTGAAACCAGACTTTACGAATCTGATTTCGGGCACTGTACCCGCAGATTTTGATCGGGAGAACCTGGAAGTCGCCATTATCCCGAATAACAAATTACTGCAATCGGGCGTATTCCCATCGAAGGAAGCCTATGTGGCTTTTTTACATGGCGCAGCCGAAGTTGTAAGCCAAATGGGCAAAAAGCCGTTCTTCCTGATCCATGAGGGCGTTAAAGATCTGGCTATTGCAGAGCAGGTCAATGCGGATCATACCAATCAGGTTCCTATTGTGGTGGAGAATGATCCCTTAGCGGTTAAAGGCATCATAGGTATTTCGGAAGCTGTAATTACTTCCCGCTTCCATGGGCTGGTCAGCGCTTTGACGCAGGCCGTACCATGCCTTTGTGTAGGCTGGAGCCATAAATATCTGGCCCTGATGGAAGATTACGAATACGCAGACGGTTTACTGGCGGATGCAGATCTGGCCGGGGATCAATTGGAAAAGAAGATCGCGATGATCCTTCAACCAGAAAGTGCTGATGCGATCAAAAAGAAATTAAAAACCAATTCCGCCATACAGAAAGAATATACCAATTCCATGTGGAAGCAGGTCTTTGACCTGCTGGAGCAGGATTAGTGCTTCCTGATCATTTCTATGTGTTCAATACCATCCTCGTCATAAGTGTCTCCTTCGGCTACAAAGCCGAGGGATTCGTAAAAAGGTAAGGCGTAAGTCTGCGCACCAATGCGGATGTCCTGTGGCCCGTAATATTTATCGACAGCCTGAATGCCCAGTTCCATAACTTTCCTTCCCAAACCGGTACCTCTGCAAGCTGTTGAGGTCACCACACGACCAATTGACACTTCCTTATAGGATAAACCTGGAGGAACAACCCTGCAGTACCCCGCTAATTTATGATCTGCATAAAGTAATACATGCTGTGATTGTTTATCCTTGCCATCCTGGTCCAGGAACACACAGTTTTGTTCCACGACGAAAACTTCGCTGCGGAGGCGGAGCAGGTCGTACAGTTCTTCAACTTCAAGATTTGCAAAAGATTTTATTTGATGCGTTAGGTTCATGGCGTGATGGAATGAAGCACTAAGTTAGCTTCATTTTTAAAGCCAGCGAAATAATTAAGGAATGAGCTTTAAAATAATGCTTTGATCCAGGTCGGATTTACCGGTTAAATATGTTCCCCCTGATGTTTATCCGGCTTTTTTTGCCCTTCAATCAATTCCTTTTCATATTCTTTTTTGTCGCGGGTATTCCGACGAATGAGCCAGACCATCAACAGGACAATGATTAGTCCGACCGGAAAAACGATGTAATAATTAATTTCCATAATGGAAGCTATAGGCTACTTAAAGATAAGCAACTTTAGGTCATCTGGAAATGATAAGTGATTATTTAATAATAAGTTAACATGAAGGGTTGTAAGGTTTCTTTTATGGAATCATTACAAAACTCCTGCGCCCGCAGAAGCAACCTCATGATCCTGCTCTACGGAACCTCCGGAAACACCTATGGCACCCTGGATCTTGCCAGAAGCATCCTTTAACACCACGCCGCCTGGAAAGGTAATTAAGCCACCGTTAGAATGCTCAATGCCAAAAAGCGGGCCGCCGGGCTGTGAGAGTTTGCCGATTTCACCACTGTTCATATCAAAGAATCTTGCAGTTTTGGCCTTTTTAATGGAGATGTCGATGGAGCCCAACCAGGCATTATCCATGCGGTGAAAGGAAACCAAATTTGCCCCTTCATCAACAATCGCGATGTTCATGGGTACCCCAATTTCTTGTGCTTTGGCTTTTGCGGCTGCAGATAATTTTTCAGCTTGTTCTAATGAAATGCTCATAAATCCAATGTTTATTAGATGGTATCGTTTAATTGAGTACAACACCCTGGAAAACAAAAGGTTTCGATTTAGTTAAAGGGTTTAGGGTTATCGATACAAAAACCTTAGGACCGTCGGTAAAACCAGTTAATTGCGAAGTGCTTGGAAGGTGGTTGAGCCGTGTTTGCTTCGCTTCCAACCGAAGCAACCCCGAAGCAACCATAAGGCAACTACGAAGCAACCATAACGCAAGCAATAAAATCTTAAGTCGAATTTCCCTTGTCGTATACTGGTATTTGTTTACAGTGTGTCTATTTTGGATATTGGACGTTTGCATGGTGCTGTAAAACTTAAAAAGCCAGCACCGCTGATTGAGCAGATGCTGGCTTTTTACGTATAGAAATGACTTGTTATTTTTGAACGCCTGGCACTTCAGGTATTGGCTTCTTTTTACGGAAGACGGGGAAGGTCATCGGACTTCTGGCCGGACGCTGATCACCCAACAGGATGCCCCATTGTTTGAAGGTATCGGTATGGTCGAATATGATTTTCAGGACTGCAATAATCGGCATGGAGAGGAACATCCCGGAGATTCCGGCAATACTTCCACCGATGATCACCCCCAGGATCGCCATCAAAGCATTGATCTTTATTTTAGAACCTACGATTCGTGGCATCAGGATGTTGTTATCCAGGAACTGCACACCGGCAATCACCAATAAAACCGTTAAAACCGGCATCAGGTCGGTAGAGGAAGTCAGGGTTAATACCACCCCAATGATGTTACCCAATAATGCACCCACATAAGGAATCAGGTTTAAAATGGCAAAGATGACACCGATCAAAAGGGCATGTTTGATGCCGAAAAGCATAAGTAATCCGCCCAGTAAAATCGTCATATAAGTCACCTGGATCAACAGGCCAACGAGATAACTTTTAATGATCGCTTCGGTTTCATAAATGGTTTCTTTCACTTTTGGATGATCCTCTGCATGGAACCACATGAAGATAAAGCGTAGTAGAATGCCTTTATAAAAGAGCATCAGGTACACATAGATCGGCAATAAGCCCACAAAGACAAATATGGATGAAAGCGTAACGGCGGCGCCACTGGCCATAGAACCACCATAAGCCATCAGGTCGTCACTCTTTTTTGATAAAAAGGCCATTTGTTCTTTGGTAGAGACATGCGTGATGCCACCCACCCAATCACTTAAAGATTTGATGTGCATGGACACATTATTCTTGATCTGCGGGAAATCACTGACCAGGGTACCCATTTGCGTGACCAGGAAAAAGACAATTGCGCCCACTACAACGATGAGCAGCAGCAAACAAAGGACAATGGATATAACTTCAGGTATTTTGTATTTCCGGAAGAAGCGGAAGACCGGCAAGAGCACCAGGCTAATGAAAAAGGCCATCAGGATTGGCATGATGATGTCTTTTGCGATCACGAGAATGGCTATAATCAGCACTAATCCTAATAATTCGATGGAGCGTTTAACCGTCAATGGCCATTCTTTCATAATTGTATTGCTTATTTCTTGGTTAACATAATGCGGAATCAAATGTTTGGGTAAATTTGGCGATATTATTCATTCAAGCTTGCTGTTATGACTTCAGACCACACCATCGTTGCATTATCTACCCCAACCGGTATAGGCGCCATTGGCGTAATCCGTTTATCAGGTAAAGATGCGATTAACATTGCCAATTCCGTTTTCGCAGGTAAGGATTTAACCGTACAGGAGAGCCATACTTTACATTTTGGTTTGATCAAGGATGGAGAAATTGTGATTGATGAAGTTGTGGTAAGTTTATTTGTAGCACCGAAATCATATACCAAGGAAAACGTGGTGGAGATTTCCTGTCATGGTTCCCAGTACATCATTCAGCAGATTATTTCTTTGCTGATCCGTAAGGGGGCACATGCAGCCAAGCCAGGAGAATTTACTTTACGGGCATTTTTGAACGGTTCATTGGATTTATCTCAGGCGGAAGCGGTGGCAGATTTGATTTCTTCAGATTCTCAGGCAGCGCACCAGGTGGCCATGAACCAGTTGCGTGGAGGTTTCAGCAATGAATTAAATTCTTTAAGAGAACAATTGATTCATTTCGCTTCTATGATAGAGCTGGAGCTTGATTTCGCAGAGGAAGATGTGGAATTTGCGAATAGAGATCAGTTACAGGCCTTGATTACCCGGATTAAGCTGGTGATCAGCAAGCTGATCCGTTCTTTTGAATTGGGGAACGTGATTAAGCAAGGGATCAATACGGTAATTGCAGGTAGACCGAATGCGGGGAAATCTACTTTACTTAATGCGTTATTAAACGAAGAGCGGGCTATCGTGAGTTCCATTGCTGGGACTACACGTGATACGATTGAAGAATTATTAAACATCAATGGGATTAATTTCAGGCTGATTGATACCGCGGGGATCCGAGAAGCGCAGGATGCGATAGAGGTGATTGGTGTAGAGAAGACCATGGAGAAGATCAGCCAATCTGCTGTGTTGGTTTATTTGTTTGATGCCTTTGAGCTTTCCGCTTCTGATTTGGCAGCGGATATCGCTTCTTTGCAGAAGCCTGGGGTTCCATTTATCGCTGTCGCGAATAAGATGGATTTGGTTTCTCAAGATCAGCTATCCTTATCACTGCCTGCTGACGTACATTTCATTTCGATTTCTGCGAAGGAGAAATCACATATCGAAGAGTTGAAGGAATTGCTGTATGAAGTTGCAGTAGGAGACCAGTTGACGGAGAACCATACCATGGTGACTAATATTCGTCACGTAGAGGCATTGCAAAGGACTCAGGAAGCACTGCAGCAAGTAGAGCAGGGGATTGTGAATCCGATTACATCGGATTTTTTGGCGATGGATATTAAGCAGGCGTTACATTACCTTGGGGAGATTACTGGTCAGGTTACGACTGATGATTTATTGGAGAATATTTTTAGCAAGTTTTGTATCGGGAAATAAATTCATTTTCCTTCAGTTTTCTTTGGTTTCTTTTACTTGACTATCAGTTGTTTATGTGAAATAGTTCTTTTCTTTATTATACCTTATTACTATATTCGTTACACTTTTTGTACACCTTATCTTTGAAAAGGTGTACAAATGTACACCTGAATAGTAATCATGAAGATAGCATTAAAAGAAAAGAAGCT
>Ga0308160_10003778_pt1 | contig 16671 bp, 21 predicted proteins | sample PhyFR1_FD_201036 | JGI IMG/M metagenome (GOLD analysis project Ga0308160, IMG submission 201036) | Phyllosphere microbial communities from UC Gill Tract Community Farm, Albany, California, United States - DLSLF.R1 | ecosystem: Host-associated > Plants > Phyllosphere > Unclassified | place: USA...
CACGCTTTGTCATCCATGAAATTCGGAATCTTCTCGACCATGACGGCATCAATGGAACAGCAAGCTACCACTCAAGGAAGCGGTGCGGAGATGGATGAAGTCAAGAGAATGTTGACGGAGACTAGCCCTTGGTTGTTGATTACAACCGCTATTGTTACGCTCCTACACACTGTTTTCGAGTTTCTCGCATTCTCGAGCGACGTCAGCCACTGGAGGAAGAAGGACAAGGATCTGGTCGGAGTATCGCTTAACACGATCTTGACCAATGTCTTTGTCCAGCTCATCATCTTGCTCTACTTGCACGACAGTTCAGAAGAGACGAGTTTCATGATTCTTTTCGGTCAGGGAATGTGCGTCACTGCTCAATATGATTGTCACCGGCTGACAACACAGTGGGCTGCTGATCGAGGCTTGGAAGATCACGAAAGGTAGCTAGCGTTGTCTCCCCATTGAAGGCAAAGCTGACAAATAGTGGTCGATGTTCGAATTCGGGAGAACCCCAACTCTTTGATTGGCTATTCTCTTCACTTCGACAGTACGTCTCATTTATCGGATTTGAGGATCGTCTGACCGGCAGATAAGCGAGAGTTGTCTGAAGATGAGAAACGTACCCAGGAATACGACCAGCTCGCATTCAGACTAGTCTCATACGGTGCCATCCCCCTTCTAGCTGGATACACCGGATACTCTCGTACGATCACTTCCACCTCGCGCGAGATACAAACTGACAAGACAGTAATGTACGAGACTCATCGAGGATGGTATTCTTTCATCGTGACTACTCTCGCACAGGCTATCTACATGTTTGGTTTCGTCCAGCTTGTTCCTCAATTGATTATCAATTACAAGTTGAAGAGTGTGGCTCATATGCCCATGAAGGCAATGATGTACAAGACCCGTGAGTCTTGTTTGTCGACAGGGGAATTATGCTAATTGAAAGTGTCTACTGTGGTTGATGATTTCTTGTAAGTCTGTCCTGTCATACTCGCAGGATGTTAGCTGATAATATAGTGGTACGTCGAGTGCTTCCGCCAAATTGAGAGAATGATAGCTGACCTAAAGCTTTCTGTATCAGGATGCCATGGCTTCATCGACTAGCATGTTTCAGGGACGACGTCGTATTCTGTATCCTCATCTATCAAGTGCGTCCGGTCCCTACCATCCTTGCTTGTTGTGTCCCCAATCAATTTCCATGTTCCCTATTCCAGGAACGATGAGAAATGACTGACGCTGATATTCAGCGATGGATCTACCGTGTCGATTACTCTCGAGTCAACGAATATGGGCAGGTCAATGAAGGTATGGTCGAACCCGTTGGTGAGGTCGACAAGGCGGCGGGAGAGAAGGTCGAGAAGATTGAGTCGAAGAAGACCAAGTGAGTCGGATTGTTGCCGGAATGCAGTGGGAGCAGGTCCGGGGTGAGGATTTGCCTGAGGGGCTTTGTCGAGAAGGATTGTTCTAATCCCACAATGCATGATGAATCATGCATTCTGGAGACGTAAAAGTTGCAAAGCACGGTCGCGATCGTATCTATCTGTCTCAGTCACACGAGGTTGCAACAAAGCGCGGTCACCAGATGTGCCCAATCATCAATGCATGTTGCCATTGACACATTAGTCTCTACTACACCTCTTCTAAACTCGATGCCAAGTGCAGATCGAGTCTAATACGGTAATCCCGCCTGCCCGGACCCATTCGACTTCCCATTCCCAGTGCCATTTCCACTCGAATCAAGAGTTCCGGGTGGTCGTCTAGACAATCCTCCTGAACCCGTGGGTCCCGGTACGCTTGCTCTAGGTCCAGACGGCGGACGACCTCGTGAAGGAGCCAACGCGAATCCAGGCGGTGGGGGTGGAACATATGAGTTTCCAGCCCCAGGTGGACCCGTCGGAGCTGATGATGCATTACTGAATCCGCCTTGCATGGATCCTCCTGGTCGTGATCGATTTTGAAAAGATTGATTGTTTCCATTCGAAAGGCCATTTTGGTTCATCCCCTGATGCTGTGCTCGAGGTCGGTTCTGCATGCTGGAATTGTTGTTGTTGAATTGATTCATCTGTTGCCCACCGTATGGATTTGGTACTCCGTTCATGTTTCCATTGACGTTTCCATTCTGACCATGTCCATGTCCATGTTGGGCTTGGGGCATCGGTCGATGACCGTTCCATGGTCCTTGATGTTGCTGTTGTTGCTGGGCAGGAGGGTTGTTGTAAAAAGGCGGGTAGCCAGGTACATTCTGATTGTGTTGATTCGGGAATGATTGCCTCGGTCGATGTTGTTGTTGATGCTGAATAGCCTGAACAGGTCTTCGAGCTGGTTCATTCCTGACCTTTTGAGTCATCTCGTGAGATGATTCAACTGTAATCAAGTCCCTTGGTCGTCAGCTCGGCCAAATTCAGGTAGATAAGGGGACTAACATGGCACAAGTTGCTGGTCTTGGTAGAGTCCAGAACCAAGGATGGTCCAGTGCATCATACGCTGTCAATCTCTTGACAGGGTCAAGGCGGAGTAAGGCCATCATTAAATCCGCACCTCCTCTGTCCATACTACCATCAGTTCCATCCTAGCCATATCCCTGCCTAGGGGAAGAGAGAAGATCAGACTCACTTCCAACGCTGAGCAATCTCCAATAGAGGTGTATCTGTAGGACACTTATGCCATGGATATTCCGGTGAATCGGGGAATCCTGGTAATTTGTCCCATCCTGGGAAACTCTCTTCTGAGGGTCGTTCAATCTTGCCAAAGATCTTAAACAATTGATCACGATCACTCTCTCCTTGTAGGATAGGTAGGCGGTGATACATTTCCCCCAAGACACATCTACTATCAGCTTGGGTCAGGCTTGGGAACATACCCTAAAGACCACATATCGACGGCCGGACCGTAATGTCTGTCCCCAAGCAGTAACTCGGGGGCACGATACCACCGAGTAACTACCATATTTGTATATTCCGTAGCGAGGTGTTTGGGCATCAGTTCGTCGAACGTCCATGTCCTAGCGAGACCGAAATCGGCAATTTTGATCTCTCCTCGACGGTCCACAAGAATGTTTGCAGTCTTAATATCACGATGAATGAAGTTGTTCTATCATCAGTACGACGTCGGAATGGTGAGAGCGCAGCAGAGAGGGCCTCGATCGACCAGACATGAGACGAGGCGAGGTAGAAGAGCCCCAGAGAGAGGACTTACGGCATGAATATAATCCATCCCTTGAAGAATTTGCTTCATGAGCAACTTGGCGACCGAGTGGGAGAGTTTGAAGTCCGAATTACTGAGTAAACCACACAGATCATGGTCCATATACGGGAAGACCATGAATACGTCTCCTCTATCTCTGCTCCCTGGGTTCTCTGCTACATTAGTCACGTCGCCACAACAGATTCGGTCACGTACTGCGCTCGACCACCATATCGATAATTTCGACGATATTGGGATGATTCAAGGTCTTGAGAATTTTGATTTCTCGGACTGTCGTTACCGATACCTAGCCGTCAGTTGCTTCAAGCATATGGGAGAGGGGACATACACCATCACGAGGATTATGTGTGATGAGCTTCTTTAGTGCGATTGCTCGCTTGGTCGCGATCTCTACACCTTTTGTGACGACACTGATGTAAGTTTCATCATACCCGAAAGTACCGTAGACACATACCCAAAAGTCCCTTCACCAAGTTTATCGCCGAGATCATAAGCGGCCAGAGTGGTGGTACCGACGAAACTCTTGTTCAGATTTCGCAACTCGTCCTCGGCGGTTGGACGGGTAAACAACTTTAATCCACTTTCCTGCGCGATAGCTACCTCAGTCTTGGCTGAGGGCGTACTAGGTCTAGTCGTGGGGTTCAAAAGGTTCCGATTAGGAGCATGAGGCACTGATGCCTGGCCATCTGCCCGCTCCCCTTGGGCATCATATTTCCCTTCCGCCTTAGTGGCATCCAACACTTTGTGAATGGCTCTTGGTTGATAACTCGATGATGCCCCTGGTACTATTGGACGTCTATCATCATTAGGCGGTGGAGTTGGTGGCCTCTCGGTCGGAGGAGGTGGGGTCAGAATTGCGGGAGGAGTCGGCGGTCTGTCAACTGGAGGCGGCGGAGGAGGTATTTCTGGTGTTGACGGTCTCACTTCACCTTCCTCCATTGGTGGAGGCGGAGGTGGGGGTGACATGGGACGAATAGGGGGGTCAAGGACATTGTTATCGGATATCCGCTTCGTGGGTCGATTCTTGATTTTTATAGGTTGATAAGAACCATTCTCAGAACCTGATACCACACGTCCCTCTATGCTCTCATTCGGCATTCTTGAAGTATTTGTCCCTTCATCTGCAATCTCGCCTTCCTCTTCATCAGGTGTTGGAGTTCGTCGTCGCGACGAGTAGGTCCTGGTACGTTCCCTATTACGTTCACGGTCCCGACTGCGACTACGACTTCTTGTTCTCGAGCGAGAATGAGACCGGCGACGACGTTTGTGATAGTCTTCGTCGGATTTCTTGGGTGACGAATCGCGGTATCGACCACTACTTGTTCTGGTTCTTTCGCGGTCTCGAGATCGAGATCGTTCTCGAAACTCTCCCTGTTCACGCCCACGATCACGTCTATCTTCTTTCCGCCCGATATCCCCATACCTCCCACGGTCCTCGTACCGCCCACTCTTCTTCTCTTCGTACCTCTCGTCTCTATCTTCATGTTTCCTCTTTGTCCTAAGTGGTTCTTCCTTCCGGTCGACAGCTCGATTCTTCTCCCAATCACTCAGATGATCGTCATATTTAGAGCTCTTGGGTGCATATTCCCCTCGTGCACGACCTCCATAATTATCATAAGATCTGTCTCTGTATCTATCCCTTTCACTGGATCGGGGGGTCCCATTCCTATAAGCAGGCCGTTCACGTTCGTCTTCCCATGGCCTCAGACTTTTGTGTGGCGGACTCCTAGACCGTCTCTTGTCGACGTACCCGTCATGCCGACCCATCCACTCTGGCGGTCGAGACTCGGAAAGGGGCTTGGGAGGAAGAGCCTGCGTCGCGCTCGATTTGGATGGTCCAGGTCTGTCTAATGGGTTGATCCATTTGGATGGCGAAGATGGGATTCGAGACATGATTCTTTTCGATATCGTATCGAAACGCAATGTCCTTTTGTAGTCAAGGGGTCGTTGATGAAGAAAGGATGAGTCGAGCTTGACGCAGTCTTCGTTTGCTAATCGGTCCAATTCAAGGCGACATGAGTGAATATTTCCGTCCGATTAGGGGTCAGACTCGAAGCGATAAAACAAAAGACCAATAGGTGCGAGCAGTAAAGTTAATAGTAGTGACAGCGAGGGAGGTGTAACAAGGTCAAGTCAATTTGATCCCGCCCGCCCTAATTCTCGTGGCGGAGGTGTCGATTCTAGACAAGCTTTAGGCATATCAAAGACCCCTTGGGGAGCACTAGAACTACATGATGCATAGGAGGTTCCTGCTTGATCCCAGCGCGCTCTACAAGCTCTGCTTAGCCTTCCATCCTGAAGACCTCTTCGCAATTCGTCCACCAGCCTGGACCACTGGCACTACCCGTAGCTCCTGGGATATAACTCTCTTGCATTCCGTCCGTCATCTATTATCAGCGTCAGCATCCTCTCTCCTCAATGTCGCACAAAAAACTATTCCATGGTCATGATGCGGAAAGTAGAACGTGGAGATGGCGTGGTAAAGAGGTAGACTGGACATACCTTCCACCATTTCTGAGTAGCTTCACTCTTTCCAATCTCTGCCATGTCATTGTCATAGTCATTCCCAATGTATCTCATATGCGCAATCAAGAGATGTTCCTGCTCGAGGAAATGGATCGAGTAGTCTTTCCGTCAGCTCTTGCTCAGTCTCTCGTTCATCGAACACCCTTGCTGCCCTTCTGTCCTTTTCCTGCTCAGCTCTCGCTTCCTTGCACAGCTCCTTCCCGATTGCACGCTTCGACTTTGATGCACGTTTCGTCTGCTCTGGAAATAGAGACTCACCGACGACATGCGACTTCCTCAATGCTTCCAGAACTTCGGGCCAGACTGCCGCATGACACTACCATCAGTCATAAACCACCTTGAAATCATCAGTCCAATATACCTTTTTGTACTCGTCAAGAGCCTCTGGCTTGACTTTGATGACTTGGCATATACGTTTTCCCTCGTTCGTTCTTGGTAGTTCTGGCATAGCGGACATCTTGGTATAGCGGTGATAGAGGTGTAGAGTCTATCAACTTGTGGGTTGAGGGAACAATTGGCCGGACCTCGGTGTAATGCTGCTCCGGCTCTCAGATGCTCGACCACCGGAAATACCAAGGGTACTAGCGTTTCGAAATCGGTGCAACGGCGTATGTGATCTATGCTATGCTACATGTCATGTATATGATTATCTAGGTATCACCTTGAACAGCGTTTCGGCCAAAAGAGGAGCAATGAACCTTCCAGGTCCAGGGAACCCTAGCCAACTGCCTGCTAAACCACTATCTAGCCAGCTACTACAAGCCCATCTAGCAGTCGTCATCAAGAATGTAATGGACCATATCCTTCCTGGCCAACCATGTACCCTGCGACCAGTGAGTCGCTTGAACGATACTTCCAATCCACAGCCTACGCCAGATAAGATGAAAAACCCGCTCAAGGGACCTATAGCGGGAACGGGCGACATTGATAATTCGCCCAACGAGTGGTATGCCGCCGAGAGAATGAAGACCATGGCGGTGGTGAGAGTTGTATCCTGGGCAAGACCAAGAGGGTACAGAATGCAGTTTGCAATGAGCAAGAATTGATGCTACATCATTAGCTGTCGCGATGGCCATATGAAAGGGACTCACGCGAAAGAGTTGATGCCATCTTCTTCCCCACATGTCCAACAGGCTCTCGCATTTCCATGGTGAATCCATCAAATCAATTTCCCAGCTTTCGACCTCCCATCCAGCGAGAATAGCAAAAAATGCAAATAGATGATATCCCCCTACCAAACCCTGCCATATAGTCGTACCGACGGCAAGGGTGATGACACTTTCCGTCAAGAATGTCGGACAAGGCATCTCGAGCGGTGTCTCTGGCAAAAGCTTGATCACATTCAGACGAGTAAAAGTCCTCATTGCATCGTCTCTTCCGAAAGGATTGCCAAGTGTATCCGCAGCGACATATCGTTCAAGAGCGAGTAGGAAGTCGATAATCCATAGACCGCGCAGAGCGAGGAAAGCATGTCGTTTGAGAGCTTGCGGTTTGGTTCGGGATAGCGCCGGTCTTGGTAACCATGATTCCACATGAACTTGTTCACCTTGTCCGCCAACATTCTGTCCATCGTCATTAGGAGCTTCATATCCCGATACTGACCCTCTCCTTCCACTTCCGGTCTTAGGTTTTAACGGTCGAACGGTCCCTATTGTCCCCTGGTCCAAATCCAAATTAAGCCCCACCATCCTTGAATTGATACATAGATCAATGGCCGACCTGAACTTCCCTCTCCCTTTTGCACGATACCCATCAAGGTATGGACCTTTCAGTAGTCCAAACTCGAAATACTTGATAAGCAAATGGAGGTATGCGATACCAATACCGTTATTAAAGGCATTCAGTTCGGGTACTGTCGTCAGCCACCATTCTATGCTGTGCTCGTACAGTCGAAGCGATACCCTATCCAAGCGCCCATCATGAGGTACACTCCGACTACACCCACTGCCATACGATATATTCTCGTATTGTCAAATTGCAGCAGGTAGGCTTGAAGACCGAGGGGTAACAAAGGAATCACGGCGAGTTGATGAGCATTTGACCACGATATCGGCTGAGCCGTGCGGAGGATATAGTGGTGCAGCGACGATAGAAGTGGCCCGAATGGCTCTTCTTTTGTCGGAAGCATCTCTCCAAGTACTTGAGTATATAGGGCAACAGATGAACAAAGTAAGCGGTTCAATTGAAAACATCAATCCACTCATGAGTCATGACGCGTAAAAGTGCCTGGATGATCGTCATGGACGTGACATGGCAGTGCCGTGGAACAAAGAAAGTCATGGGACGTGATCCAGACACGAAAACAGATGCATATATGCTACAGAAGACGGCAGTATTGATATCTATCACTGCGGTCCAGGACCAGAGCTATTCCCACGCTCCAAGGGCAATTTCTTTTTGCCATCCCCAGCGTTTGGGCTGGGACTAGCCAATCCACCGCTCCTACTTCCCGGCCGGCCAGTCGAATTCGACCTGACCAGTCCAGTCCCCTGATCCGAGATCCTCCTGACCATCTTCTTCAGCGATGTCAATCTCTTTCGGGTCTTACCGCCTTTATCATCAGGTGTACCCTGTCCATGATCGGCACTTGTGTTCGAAACAGACTCCGAGAGGTTGGCATGAGAAGGCGATCGAGAGGGTGTTGATGCGCCTGATCGCGGAGACATGAGATCGGAATTATGAGATTGTGATCGAGGCAAGATGGGGAATGAAACGGGTCGATCCCGCGTAGGCGTTGCAGCTGGTCGACGAGGACTTGGGACTTGATCTCGAGCCTCATCTGTCTGAACAGAAGACTTGGCTGGAGTTGAGGGCGAGTCAACTGGAGCAGGCAAATCGACTCTTCCCTTACCTTTGTCGAGGAGTGTCGATTCCGCTTCATCCTCATTAGCCATATCGGGTTCGGGTTGATCCGGCTTGGCATGGGAGACTGGTGATACCGGCTCGACTTCCTCTTGGATGGTCACTTCACGAGCATGCTCCTTAACAGCATCGGCATATGTAGCCGATTGCTCGGATGCCTCCTCCACGTCAAAGCCAGTCTCTGGTTCGGGCTGTGGCCTCGGCGCGGCCTCGTGCGTCTCGGACTCGGATGTAGCCTCAGCTTGATCACCTGGTCCTGATCCGGGCTTGTCGTCCCACTTCTCACTGGACGCCTTGACCGACTCGGGCCGAGTCTCGAGGTCAACCAAATCCTTCTCCTTGATAGCATCGGCCGACACGGCCTGCTCGACCATTTCGGCCTCTGTGAAGATCTGTTTCTTCCACCTAATGGTCAGCCGAGTACCGAGGTCGAAACCTACATGGTAGCAAAAGCGCCATTCAAATCCAGGAGCTCTTTGTAGGCACCATGTTCGACGACTTGACCATCTTTCATGACTACGATCTGGTCTGAATTGATGATGGTAGATAGTCGATGAGCGATCGAGAGCGAACTCCTATCTTTGGCCTAGATATCAGTATTGCGTCGAGTGATATGAGAAGAGTGACTGACCAGATCAGCTAGAGCTCGCTGAATCTCCCTTTCTGTTTCCGTATCAAGTGCACTTGTAGCTTCGTCGAGAACCTGTACGTCAGCTTGGAGCACCCAAGACGCCGACATGCTCACCAAGATAGCAGGAGACTTCAAGAACATTCTAGCCAAGCTGACTCGTTGTTTCTCTCCACCTGATAACCTGACTCCTCGCTCTCCGACTACCGTCGAGTACTGCTCTGGGAAGCTCAAGATTCGATCATGTAATTTAGCCGCCTGGGCGGCAGCAATAATCTCTTCATCCGTAGCATCTTCTTTTCCATAGCCGACATTGGCTCCTATCGTGTCGTTCCACAAAACGCTATCCTGTGGCACGATTCCAATAGCTCGTCGAAGACTGAGTTGAGTGACTTTCGAGATATCTTGACCATCGATATAAATCGTGCCCGAGGTAATGTCATAGAATCGGTATAGCAAACGAAGAATCGTTGATTTTCCAGAACCAGATTCACCGACTAGAGCCATACTCTGCCCTTTTCCGATCTTAAAGCTTACACCCTTGAGGGCTTCCACCTTTCCATCGTACGAGAAATAGACATTGTCGAATTCGATGATACCGTCAGTGACTACCAATTCCTTGGCTCCTGGTTGATCAACGACTTCGGTAGCTTGAGCTAGGAGGTTGAACATTTTCTCGGCGTCGGTGGTATTGGTATTTAAGGATCGATAGAGGGATCCAAGGTTATCAAGTGGTCGTGATAATTGTTGAAAGTATTGTAGAAAGACCACGAATTCTGCAGCATCCGCTTGACCGTGAATAACTCTCAAGGCGATCAAGAGTGATCCGACCATCAGACCCAGAGTGAGGAGGAAGGTTTGAACCAAATTGAGAAGTTGGTACATGATTGTCCACTTTGCCTCGGTATCTTGGTAGAGAACGACTGCTTCTCTGAATCGATCCCTTTCACGGTGTTCGGCGGTAAAGTACTTGACACTCTCCCAATTTGTCAAGACGTCGTTGACGATCCCTCTTTGCTTGACATCCCTCTCCATCAATTCTCGCCTGAATCGAACTCGGGATTTGGTCATGGTGAACGAGACCGTCAGGTAGACGACCATGGTGACAAGAGTGACCATAGCGATTGATGATCCATAAAGGTAAAACAAGACACCGAAAGCGACGACGATATCAATGACTGTCGGGATAGCCGTAAAGATGAGGGTCTGAAATAGATTGTTGATGGCCGAACCACGATCAATGATTCGCATGACCTCTCCGGTGTTTCGTTTAGTGTGGTACGCCAAAGAAAGGTTGAGTAGGTGTGTGAAGCATAGCATCATCATCTCTCTATCGGTATATTGATAGACCGACACCCAGAGATATTGCCTAGTAAAGTCGAAGATACCTCCAGTAACTGCAGATCGAATAGCGAAATAAGTAATGAATGGCGGCCAAACGTCCGGTCCAAAGATATTGCCTTGATTCTTAGTCAAAGCCCTGACTACCCGACCAAGGGAAATGGGCACGAGAGGGTTCAAGAATCGGGTGACGAGTACGATGCTAACGCACATCAGGCAGTATAATTGAAGTTTGGGACTGGTAGAGGGCCATAGGTGTGGTGATAATTTCTTCAGCTTTGGGTAGAATTCCTTCCAGCTCAGAGGTTTATCTTCTTCCTTCTTTTCACCCAGTTTCTTGGGAATGACGAGCTTTGCAGGGGTCTTGGCGGTAGAAGCGGGTGTCTGTGCTCCACTTGGGTTTCCAGCGGTTCCGGGTTGTTGAGATGTTGCTCTGCTATTATTGGCATCTTCGAACGTCCCGTAAGCTGTCCGACCTCGAACCTCGCTGCCCGAGCTGTCGTCGCCATTGAGAAGGTTGGAGGACTCAACGGCGTCTTCGAAAGCTACCCGAGGGTTAATGACGGTAAAGACGAGGACGATAAGGAGAAAGACTCGAAGTGCCGATGGTACAATGGATAGGACTGTGAATATGTGATGAGGTCCTTCTACATGTCAGTCTTCATTCTACCTACATTCGATAAACTCACGATAGTGTGTTTCCCGCTTGATGAGGAGGGTTAGATTTGGAATCTCTCCAACGAATCCCAACGCTCCTAATAAAGCCAAACTTCCATCTCCCCATTTCGTCCTCCATTCAGACAAAATCGCCGCCAACGACCAGATTACGAACCCTCCGAATGAGTAGACGATCCAACTGATGAGTTCAGTGTTTTCCCATGTGATCTCCCTATATGGCGATGTGAGGAGATCGACTACTAAGATGGTGGCGTCGAGGAAGTAGGCGAAAGCGAGACCGACGAGGACTGTCAAGATGAGACCGCGTCGAGGGGTTATAACTAGAATCTTGATTGGGCGGATGCCTGCTGGTTCTGGAATAGGGGCTCGAGGTACTCTGGCGAGTTGAATTAGAGGCAGGCATAAGAGTGGGTTGACCCATAGATGTAGATTCGTGAGTGCAGCGAGCATCGTGTAGGGTTTCAAAGAGTAGATGGCGATGAGGGTCGAGCCGGATTTCGAGTTACTACAATTGTTTCTAGGGCCGACAACAGGATTACAGGATTATTAGGAGCGTAGAGATGAGAAGTACACTCTTTCACTACCTCATGAGCCTATGCGTTATAGTACAAAGGAAGAATTGAACGCTGTTACAAGAGGGAACGACGCGAATTGTCAGTGACGTCTAATGCGGAGACTCCAAAGATTGTATTGCTGCGCTGCACTTTGCACCGCTCCGCTCTGTCTCTGTTTATTCATGGTATTTTACAGTGCATAAACACAGTTGAAGAAGCGAATTAAGAGCACGACGATACTCAATGTGAACGTATCTATCTACTTGCGGAGACCAAAGTAAAGACCGAGGACGAGCGCCAAGATGACGATGATGGCGACTGCCTATCAGCATACTTTTCGTGAGACACTGGAAGCGACTTACCACAGATCCAGAAACAGATCCACTTCTTCCTCCTAGCTGCTCGTGCAGAGGCGACAGCCTTTTCAGTCTGTTGTAGACTACCTGTCAGGATATCCTCCGCATGTCCGTAAATGCACTTACCCAGCCTTGACGTCCGAGTCTACACCTTGAGCCTGACCTTCGACATTGACAATAGTCTCGTCTTGCTGTTCGACCAACATGGCCATTTCAGAGAACATTTGCGCGAGCTCGGTAAGGGTCTTTTCGATCTTTTGGATTTCGGCATGTCGTTCCTGGACTTCACGGTAAGCACCTCGAGCAGCACCATATCGGTTGGAGTTGAGCAGCTGCTTGTCAGCTTCGGCTTTGTACATGCGCGAGAAGACTTACAGCCTGGGAAAAGACTTGAGGATTATCGCTTTCCGTGACTTCCCTGACCTCCTCTTCAGTAGCCTGGGGGTTGACGATCCTGTACTGTCGCTCAACCCTGTCCTTGACCTTTTTCCTGAACTCCTTCTCTACGACCTGGTGCTCATTCAATAGACCGGTGAATCGACTCTTGACAGTCTCGACTTGGGCCTTCATTGCTCGGTCCCCCTTTGCCATCCTGAACAACTGCTTGATCTGGTTCTTGCATTGTTCTCGGGTAATTTTGGCTTCAGAGTTGAGCTGGTCGACCTGCATAGTAGCGCCGGAATCGGTTGCCGACTGTAGGTCAATGTCTGGGAGAGTGACATGAGATGAGATACGCACAAGTGACTTTTGATGAGCAGATCGAACAGCCTGAATCTGTTCTTGCAACAAAGTCAAGTTCTGATTCGTGTTGGTCAATTCCGACCAGAAATCTCCACCCTGCTGTCCGTTCCCAACCCCTCCCATTGCATACTGTTCCTGTTGGCCATATTGCTGCTGCTGCTGCGCGTATGGGTTGCCTGCTTGAGGCTGCTGGGCATATTGGTTTCCTCCATAGGTCTGGTTGTGCTGCTGTGCGCCGTACTGGTTGTAATTACCACCTGGTGCTGCGGAGACTGCCTGTTCGGCATAAGGATTGGTGCCTCGAGATGGGGGGATTACGCCATTCGATGGAGGGGGGTAGGATGCCTGCTGGGGAGCAGAAGCATCGCTGTATTATTAGTATGACTCTCGGATATGTTCGCATGAAGTATCCTCACCCGTAATTACGGTTCTGCAACGTCAGTCAACCGCTCTCAAGCTCCTCAGTCAAAGTACTCACAACATCGGCCAGCCTGTTTCGTGCCATCTTGATAAGAGGGTATTACGGTGTGAACAAAAGAAGGAGGGGTAGATTGATGATTGACGTTGATCAAAGCAGGTCCAGCTGCGTGCGATGCGTAAAGTGGAAGCGATGTAAAGGATCCGTGCTTTAAGGTTGACACGCTCTATCTGAATCTAGATTGCGGTGTTCGGGTGTAGATTAGACTAGACTGTCTGAGACTTGTTGAAGTGAGACAGAACGGTCTTGTAGATAAGATGTATGGATGCAGTTGGCTGATCACTGCTAATAAGAAGGGGTCGCCTATGTAAGGAAGGAGGAGTTGAAAGGAGAGTGAGAGAGAGAGTGCGTAGATAGAGGATACGTGCGGGAATTAGACCGAGCCCCAGCTCCTGCACGGCCCAAGCTCTAGTCTCTCTGTTTAGCCCATTTACCCTGAATACTCGACAAAACGCACACGCCTGCCAACAACGCGTTTCGCCCTAGCTTTCATGTTAAGCTACACAACAATTCATGATACAGGGGTCGTCTCATCTCACCACACTGTGCTGCGCCATCATGGCATCCCTTCAGCGCTCTTTGACATGCATGGAACCATGCAATCTCATCCCTGAGAGGTGTAACAGGGATCGAAGGAACACAAAAATTTGAAGGTATATATACCGCAAAAACAGGCTGTTCGGTTAGCGCGTTGCTTAACAGCAATATGACTCTAATCACGATCTCGCCTTTTACTAGATCGAGCAGTGTTGTTGGGCAAAGTGCGCGCGTTCAATTTCTTCCCAATCCATCACTGGATAGACATTTGTTTTTGCCCCACTTCAGGACGTGTTCATGACGCTAAGGATTGTATCATGGCGTGCATGCATGCCTTCAGAGTCACTGCTCACTTCTTGCTCCTGCATCAGAGCAGAACTGCATGACCTTGAGCCAGATCTCTCTATTAACATGGAATATAGGGAGTACAACTGCCACAATGATCAAGTCGCGTTCCGGCAGGCCCAGGGTCAGATTAGATAGACCATTGAAGCTGCTCAGGTCAACTGGATACATCTAACGCCATATACGCTTATATCCATATATACACCTAGAACCAAGGTCATTGAAGTAGCAATAGTAATTCAGCCGTGTCAAACCGCCAATGACCATCACCCGCTAGAGGAGCTCGGACCACTCCACACAGAGCATTCAACCAGACACACAAGATGACCGCACCACCGCCCAAAACATCTATCCCGAGGTCACCAGCCGGTCTCCTCAGCACTCAAGTACCGGTTGATGATCGTTTAGGTGCTTCGCCGTCGGGTCAAAGTGGTAAGGTGTCACCTTAATCTGTGTGAGCTTACGGTTAGCGTTATCCGCATCAACATCATCTACCCCTAATCATATGCACCAATCCCTCAAACGACGCTCGACAGGGACATCAGGGGGTTTGGACGATTACTACTTTTCTTCTTATGCTGGTATTGGGGCTTCGTCCTCGACTTCGTCACTGGCAATGAGCCCTGGCCCGTCACACGACTTGATGCTTGCTTCGAGTCCTACGACGTCAACGATGGACATGTCCAGGGAATCATCTAGGCAGAATAGGAGTCCTCAGGCGAATTTGAGGGATCTGATACATGAAGAGGAGGAAGCAGAGACTGCATCGCCGGAACAATACATGTCAAGACTACCTCGTCCGCCTTACTCGCAGTATCAGTTCGACAACAGGGCGACTGGCGAATCAAGTCCCGGTACTGGCAGGATTCACATCGACACTCAGTCTGACCACTCTCGATTACGTCCACGGCAGGAAAGTGTCGAGAACCAGGTGTCGCCAAGCTACTCTCATTCTAGCGCTAGTCACTACTCCTCGTCCGAAATGTCGAGCGATAACGAAAGTTTCGGGTTTGATGTGAATGGTGGAGCACTCAATGGATTATTGGGACCAAGGGCAGAAAGCGCCTGGTCTCGGAGTGCATCAAGAATGGAAGTGCGGGAGAGTGTCGACTCTTCAATCACTGTGATTAGCCCATACAGCACCCCAGCCCAGACGCAGGAAGCGCAGCTTGAAACCACTCCTCAGAACGTTCGATACCCTACTTCATATCTCAGTCCTACCGATCGCATCGACCCGACGAGCCCAGGATCAGCTTCCGACCGTACACCGACACTCGGTGGACCCGTCATGAGCTCAGGCCGGCTCACCGAAATCACGCATCCTCAAAGCTCAAAAACATCACTGGCCTCGGAACGGTCATATGTTGCGAACCGTGAGGAACCCCGCTCGGCTCCTCCGACACAGACTGAGTTCGGGATATACATGGGAGGACAAGATGATGAGGGGGAGGAGACTATCAAAGGCAGGAATAGGAGGACGATGCCGCCCAATTCTACGAGCGGTTTATTTACCGACACCCTACTGTCACCCGACAAGGATTCTCGCCAGTCAGTGTCTAGCGATGGGGATCCCAGTCCATCAAAGAGCCCACAGCCGCCTCCTCGAAGTACTCTTCGTCCTCAGTGAGTCACGCTGCCTGGCAATCGAGACGACTGCTGATCTTAGAATGAACTTCCCTAGTCCAGCACGACCCACCCACACACAGGTAACCACCTCGGTCTCAAATGATAGTGCCATCTCTCCCAAATCCCGCCTCAAAGCCTTGCCTATCATTATCAACACCGACTCGTCGCCTCAGCGATCCGACGCATCGAGTCAAGGTGGACCGAGCCGCCCCGAGCGGTCACCCACCCGCTCAGTCAGCTCGATACATAGCTCAGCGACTATCAACGATCTGACCGAGATGCTAGGTGGCGCGATTGATGCTATCGGCCTAATTGATTCTCGCGATACCCCACCTCCCACCATCATGGAGCCCAAGAAAGATAGAGGATTATCAGTCCCCACTCTGTCCGCTCCGGCTGAAGTTATCGAAGCACCAAAGAATTTACCGGCCAGAGGGGCTTCCCTCCCTGGCACTACCGTCCCCTCTGCTCGCATGCAGCCAATTCGTCAAGTTTCTGGCGGTTCTGTCTCGTCTATGCAGGAATATCACATGATTCAGGGTGTACCAACCGCCAGACCATGGCCTGCAGCTATGATGTATGGTGGGATCAAACGACTTCGCGCGCCTGGAGATCGTGCAAAGGCCTACGCGAAGGCTATCAACGATCTATCTAAAGCCGAGTCAGGTCTGAGAGAATGGTGCCAAGCTTCCAGTAAGGCCCCTTCACCGCACCAAGTGTGTTGCTGAAATTTAGTCGAACACGCGTACCGACCCGAGGCGGCCCGCCCTAGCAAAGCATCCAAGATGCAATCGCTCGGCG
>Ga0308160_10003780_pt1 | contig 16666 bp, 13 predicted proteins | sample PhyFR1_FD_201036 | JGI IMG/M metagenome (GOLD analysis project Ga0308160, IMG submission 201036) | Phyllosphere microbial communities from UC Gill Tract Community Farm, Albany, California, United States - DLSLF.R1 | ecosystem: Host-associated > Plants > Phyllosphere > Unclassified | place: USA...
GACTGCGCGCCGCTGGTGATGGCGTCGGTGCTGGGCTTCGATGAACTGTACGGCGTGCGCTTTGCACTGAGCCGCGAACAATCCTGGACCGGCATGCGCGAGCACCTGGTGGGCGGGCAGCTCGATGCGGCGCAGGCGCTGTACGGCATGGTGTACGGGATCCAGAACGGCATCGGCACCGGCCAGTGCGACATGGCCGTGCTGATGAACCTGAACCAGAATGGCCAGAACATCACGCTCTCACGCCCCTGGGCCGAAGCAGCCGCAGAACCGGGCGGGCTGGCGCGCCTGGTGCAGGCCGGGCAGCGCCTGACGCTCGCGCATACCTTCCCGACCGGGAACCACGCGATGTTCCTGTATTACTGGTTGTCGGCGCAGGGCGTCGATCCGATGAAGGACTGCCGGGTGGTGACGGTGCCGCCGGGGCAGATGGCGGCCAGCCTGGCGGCCGGTCATATGGACGGCTTCTGCGCGGGCGAGCCGTGGGGCCAGCGCGCGCTGCGCGACGGCGCGGGCGTGCAGGCCGCGTCGAGCGAGCAGGTGTGGCCGAACCATCCCGGCAAGGCGCTGGGCACGCGCGCTGCCTTTGCCGCGACCCACCCGAATGCCTGCCGCGCGATGATCGCCGCGCTGCTGCAGGCCGCGCGCTGGCTCGACGCCTCGCGCGCCAACCGCGAAGCGGCGGCCGAGGTGCTGGCCAGTCCTGCGTATGTCAATGCCAGCCGTGAGACGCTGCAGTATTGCCTGGCCGGGCCTTCGGAAGGCACGGCCTGGCGTGGCCACAACGGCCTGCGTTTCTACGCGGACGGCGAAGCGAACTTCCCGTGGCTGTCCGACGGCATGTGGTTCATGACGCAGCACCGCCGCTGGGGCTTGCTACGCACCGATCCCGATTACCTGTCGCTGGCGCAGCAGGTCAACCGCATCGACCTGTATCGCGAAGCGGCCGAGCGCACCGGCACGCCGCTGCCTGCCGCCACGCTGCGCACGTCCACGCTGATGGATGGCCGGGTCTGGGATGGCAGCGATCCGCACGCTTTCGCTCAAGACCTCGCACCGGCTTGACGCTGATCGCGGTGCACGCCACTGCATCATCTTGGGGAATGGTGCACCGCGATGCAGCATCTATCGGGCGCCGGTTGCCGGTCCCGCCCTGAACCGCGCGTGGCACGCCTCTTGCTGATACAGAGCACAGGATCAATGACGATCTCCTTCATATAACGCTGGCCCAACGACGGGCCGGCACCAGGACAACGGCGTCCGCAGCTTCTGCCCCAGGCAGCAGCGCGGACGCCTTTTTGTTTTCCAAGGACGAAAATCATGACCGGCAAAGCAGACAGCATTCATCTCTTCTCGTTCCAGGGCGCGCCGATGCGCGCCTTCCACCTGACCTGGGTGGCCTTCTTCATTTGTTTCTTCGCGTGGTTCGCCTGTGCGCCGCTGATGCCCGTCATCAAAGGCGAATTCGGCCTGTCGATGGAGCAGATCGCCAATATCAATATCGCGGCCGTGGCGATCACGATTTTTGTCCGGCTGCTGGTCGGGCCCCTGTGCGACCGCTACGGCCCGCGCAAGACCTATACGGGCCTGCTGCTGATCGGCGCCATTCCCGTGCTGGGCGTGGCCATGGCGCAGAGCTACGAAACCTTCCTGCTGGCGCGCCTGGGCATCGGCGCGGTCGGCGCCAGCTTCGTCATCACCCAGTACCACACGTCGGTCATGTTCTCGCCGAAGGTGGTCGGCACCGCCAACGCGGCTGCCGCCGGCTGGGGCAATGCCGGCGGCGGCGCGGCGCAGGCGCTGATGCCGCTGCTGCTCACGGCCGTCGTGATGCTGGGCGTGAGCCAGTCGATGAGCTGGCGCGTGGCGCTGGTGGTCCCGGGCGTCATGATGATCATCATGGCCTTTGTCTACTGGCGCTACACGCAGGATTGCCCGGCCGGTAACTACGACGACCTGCGCAAGACCGGCAACCTGCCGGCCAGCGCCGGCAAGGGTGGCTGGGCCAGTTTCACCGAAGGCTGCCGCAACTACCGCGCCTGGCTGCTGTTCGTCACCTACGGCGCCTGCTTCGGCATCGAGATATTCATCCACAACATCGCCGCCGTCTACTACGTCGAGCATTTCGACCTGACGCTGGGTCAGGCCGGGATGGCGGCCGGCAGCTTTGGCCTGCTGGCGCTGTTTGCCCGCGCGCTGGGCGGCTGGCTGTCGGATCGCGCTGCACGTGGCGGCGACGTCAATCGCCGCGTGACCATCCTGTTCGTGCTGATGATCGGCGAAGCGCTCGGCCTGTTGTGGTTCGCGCAGGCCGACGGCGTCGTGTTTGCGGTGGTGGCCATGCTGGTGTTCGGCCTGTTCACGCACATGGCTTGCGGCGCGACCTACGCGCTGGTGCCGTTCATCGCGCCCAAGGCGCTGGGCGGCGTGGCCGGCATCGTCGGTGCCGGTGGCAATGTGGGCGCCGTCGCCGCAGGCTTCCTGATGAAGGGCACGGGTGACATCCAGAGCACGCTCACGATCCTGAGCGGCCTGGTCGTGGTGGCCAGCCTGTGCGCGCTTGGCGCGCGCTTCGGCAGCACGTCCAGCATCCCGTCCGCAACCGTTGCAGCATAAAGGAGAACGTCATGCATATCGTCGTCATCGGCCACGGAATGGTGGGCCACAAATTCCTCGAAACGCTTGCCGCGGGCAGCATGCAGGACCCGGCGACACCGCTGCGGGTCACGGTGCTGGGCGAAGAGCCGCGCCCGGCCTACGACCGCGTGCACCTGTCGGAATTCTTTGCCGGTAAAAGCGCGGACGATTTGTCGCTGGTCGCGCCGGGCTATTTCGAACGCGCCGAGCTGGCCGAGCGCGTGGTGCTGCGCCTGAACGCGAAGGTGGTCGCCATCGACCGCGCCGCGCAATCGGTGCTGCTGGGCGACGGCAGCGCGGTCTCCTACGATCGCCTGGTGCTGGCCACCGGCTCGTACCCGTTCGTGCCGCCGGTGCCGGGCACCGAGCGCAAGGACTGCTTCGTGTACCGCACGATCGAAGACCTCGAGAAGATGAAGGAATGCGCTGCCCGCGGCGACGGCACGCGCCAGCGCATCGGCGTCGTCATCGGGGGCGGCTTGCTGGGCCTGGAATGCGCCAAGGCGCTGCGCGACCTGGGCCTGCAGGCGCACGTCGTCGAATTTGCGCCGCGCCTGATGGCGGTGCAGGTCGACGATGCCGGCGCGCGCGTGCTGCGCACCCGTATCGAAGAACTGGGTGTCGGCGTCCACACCGGCAAGAACACGCTGGCCATCGTCGATGGCGACGAGACCACCCACCGCATGCAGTTCGCCGACGGCACGAGTCTGGACACCGATATGATCGTGTTCTCGGCCGGCATCCGCCCGCGCGACGAACTGGCGCGCCAGTCGGGGCTCGAGCTGGGCGCGCGCGGCGGCATCGTCATCGACGGCCAGTGCCTGACGTCCGACCCGCACATCTACGCGATCGGCGAATGCGCGCTGTGGAGCGGCCAGCTGTTTGGCCTGGTGGCGCCGGGCTACGACATGGCCCGCACTGCCGCGCGCCATGTGCTGGGCGCCGAATGCGGTTTTCTTGGTGCCGACATGAGCACGAAGCTCAAGCTGATGGGTGTGGACGTGGCCAGCCTGGGCGACGCGCATGGCACCACGCCAGGCAGCCGCAGTTATCAGTTTCTCGATGAGCGGCGCCAGACCTACCGCAAGATCGTCGTCTCGAGCTGCGGCAAGTACCTGCTCGGCGGCGTGCTGGTGGGCGACGCGGCGTCGTACGGCGCGCTGCTGCAGACAATGCTCAACAAGATCGAGCTGCCCGAAGCGCCCGAATACCTGATCCTGCCCGAGAGCGGCAACACCGTGCGGCCGGCGCTGGGCGTGGACAAGCTGCCGGCCACGGCGCAGGTCTGCTCGTGCAACGACATCTCGAAGGGCGCGCTGTGCGAAGCGGTGGCGGGCGGCGCGACCACGATCGGCGCGCTGAAAAGCTGCACCACGGCCGGTACGGCCTGCGGCGGCTGCGTGCCGCTCGTGACGCAGGTGCTGAACGCCGAGCTGAAAAAACTGGGCGTGGCCGTCAACAACCACCTGTGCGAACACTTCGCGTACTCGCGCCAGGAGCTGTACCACCTGGTGCGCGTGGAAGGCATCAAGGAGTTCGGCGAGCTGCTGGCGCGCCACGGCCGTGGCCTGGGCTGCGACGTCTGCAAGCCGACCGCCGCGAATATCCTGGCCTCGGTGTGGAACGATTTCGTGCTCAAACCGAAGCACGCCAGCCTGCAGGATTCGAACGACTACTTCCTTGGCAACATCCAGAAGGACGGCACCTACTCGGTTGTGCCGCGCATGCCGGGCGGCGAAGTCACGGCCGACGGCCTGATCGCGGTGGGCATGGTGGCCAAGAAGTACGGCCTGTACACCAAGATCACGGGCGGCCAGCGGGTCGACCTGTTCGGCGCGCGCGTGGACCAGCTGCCGGCAATCTGGGAAGAGCTGATCGACGCCGGTTTCGAGTCAGGCCACGCCTACGGCAAGTCGCTGCGCACCGTCAAATCGTGCGTCGGCTCGACCTGGTGCCGCTATGGCGTGGGCGACAGCGTGGGCTTTGCCATCGAACTGGAAAACCGCTACAAGGGCTTGCGCGCACCGCACAAGATCAAGTTCGGCGTGTCGGGCTGCACCCGCGAATGCGCTGAGGCGCAGGGCAAGGACGTGGGCCTGATCGCCACCGACAAGGGCTGGAACCTGTACGTGTGCGGCAACGGCGGCATGAAGCCGCGCCACGCGGAGCTGATCGCGTCGAACCTGACCGAGGCCGACGTCGTGCGCCTGACCGACCGCTTCCTGATGTTCTACGTGCGCACGGCCGAACGCCTGCAGCGCACGTCGACCTGGCGCGAAAACCTCGAAGGGGGCCTGGAGTACCTGAAGCAGGTGGTGGTCGAGGACAGCCTGGGCATCGGCGACGAACTCGAAGCGCAGATGCAGCACGTGGTCGACACCTATGCCTGCGAATGGAAGGAAGCCATCACCAATCCAGCGGTGCGCAGCCGCTTCCGCCACTTCGTCAACAGCGCAGAACCCGACAGCAACGTGGTGTTCGTGCCCGAGCGCGGCCAGGTGCGCCCGGCCACGTTCGATGAACGCCGCCGCACGATTCCCATCGCGGTGGCTTGAGGAGAATGACCATGCATCGTGACACCCAACTTGCCAACTGGACTGCGGTCTGCCGGCTCGACGAGATCGTTCCCGACACCGGCGTGTGTGCGCTGCTCAACGGCCGCCAGGTGGCCGTGTTCCGCATTGGCGACCTTGAGCCGCGCGTGTATGCCATCGATAACTACGACCCGAACTCGCAGGCCGCCGTGCTCTCGCGCGGGCTGGTGGGCAGCATCGGCGAGCGCATCGTCGTGGCCTCGCCCATCTACAAGCAGCACTTCGACCTGGCCAGCGGCGAGTGCCTGGAAGCGCCGGCGCAGTCGGTAGCGAGCTATCCGGCCCGGATCGATGGCGCCGTCGTCTGGGTCGCTGCATGAGCACCACGAGCACCATGAGCACAACGTACAGGCCCGCGCTGGTGGTGGTCGGCAACGGCATGGCCGGGATGCGCACGGTCGAGGAACTGCTCGCGCTGGCGCCTGGCATGTACGACATCACCGTGTTCGGCGCCGAACCGCACGTGAACTACAACCGCATCATGCTCTCGCCCGTGCTGGCCGGCGACAAGACGCAGGACGACATCGTGCTGCATCCGCGCGCGTGGTACGCCGAACATGGCATCACGCTGCACACGGGCGACCCGGTCGTGGCCATCGACCGCCGCCGCCGCGTCGTGCGCTCGCAGTCGGGCGTCGAAGTGGCGTATGACCGCCTGCTGCTGGCCACCGGTTCGCAGCCATTCATCGTGCCGGTACCTGGCGCGGACCTGCCGGGCGTGGTGGGCTTTCGCGACCTGGATGATGTCGATACGATGCTGCAGGCGGCGCGCGACGGCCGGCATGCGGTGGTGATCGGCGGCGGCCTGCTGGGACTGGAAGCGGCTAATGGCCTGCTGCGGCGCGGGATGGACGTGACGGTCGTGCACCTGACCGGCAGCCTGCTGAACCAGCAGCTCGATGGCGACGCGTCGCTGCTGCTCAAGGGGGCGCTCGAGCGGCGCGGCCTGCGCATCCTGCTGGGCGTGCAGACCGAGGCCATTCTGGGTGACGGCAAGGTCGCATCGGTGCGCCTGTCGGATGGCGTCACGCTGCCGGCCGACCTGGTGGTGATGGCGGCCGGGGTGCGCCCGAACGTGGCGCTGGCGCGCGCCGCCGGCCTGCATGTCGAGCGCGCGATCGTCGTCGACGACACGCTGCAAAGCTACGACCCGCGCGTGTATGCGGTGGGCGAGTGCGTCCAGCACCGCCGCGCCACCTTTGGCCTGGTCGCGCCGATCTGGGAACAGGCGCGCGTCTGCGCGGCGCACCTGGCCGGCTTCGGGCACCGCCGCTACGTGCAGCAGGCCGTGGCCACCAAACTCAAGGTCACCGGGATCGATCTGTACTCGGCCGGCGACATCGTCGGCGGTCCGGGCACGCAAGACCTGGTGCTGCGCGACCGCCGCTCCGGCATGTACAAGCGCCTGGTCCTCGACGGCAATCGTCTCACGGGCGCCGTGCTGTATGGCGACGTGGCCGACGGTCCCTGGTATTTCGATTTGATCGGGCGCGGCGTCGACATCTCGGCAATGCGCGACCGCCTGTTGTTCGGCCCTGCGTTGTGCGACGCGCAGGCTGCCTAGAAAGCGACCCCATGACGATTCCGATCCAGGCTGTGCGTACCACCTGTCCCTACTGCGGCGTCGGCTGCGGCGTGAAAGCGATCGCGCTGCCCGGCGGCGGCGCGACGATCGAAGGTGACCTTGAGCACGCCGCCAACCGTGGCCGCCTGTGCGTGAAAGGCTCGGCGCTGGGCGAGACGCTCGATCTGGATGGCCGCCTGCTGCATCCGGCCGTGCGGCAGAACGGGGTGCTGGCGCGCGCCAGCTGGGACGCCGTGCTGGACACCGTGGCAGACGGCTTCGCCCGCATCATCGCCGAGCACGGGCCGGATGCGGTGGCGCTGTACGTGTCGGGCCAGATCCTGACCGAGGATTACTACGTCGCCAACAAGTTCATGAAGGGCTACGTCGGCAGCGCCAATATCGACACCAACTCGCGCCTGTGCATGTCGTCCGCCGTGGCTGGCCACAAGCGCGCCTTTGGCGAAGACGTGGTGCCGGGCTGCTATGAGGACTTCGAACTGGCCGATGTGATCGTGCTGGTCGGCTCGAACGCGGCCTGGTGCCATCCGACGCTGTTCCAGCGCATCGTGAAAGCCAAGGAAGCACGGCCCGCCATGCAGATCGTCGTGCTCGACCCGCGCCGCACGGCCACCTGCGAGCTGGCGGACCTGCACCTGGCTTTAAAACCCGGCAGCGATGTGGCGCTGTTCAACGGTTTGCTGGCACACCTGGCGCGCAGCGATGCGTTCGATACGAACTACGTCGCAGCGCACACGACCGGCCTGGAGGCGGCGCTCGATGTCGCCAACGCAGGCGATGACGTGGCGCGCATCTGCGGCCTCGACCCGGACGACCTGCACGCGTTCTACGACCTGTTTGCCCGCACCGATAGGGTGGTCACCGCCTTCTCGATGGGCGTGAACCAGTCCAGCAGCGGCACCGACAAGGTCAACGCGATCATCAACTGCCATCTGGCCACCGGCCGCATTGGCCGGCCCGGCATGGGCCCGTTCTCGCTGACCGGCCAGCCCAATGCGATGGGCGGGCGCGAAGTGGGCGGCCTGGCCAATATGCTGGCGGCCCACCTGGACCTCGACAACGCCGGGCACCGCGACGCCGTGCGCACGTTCTGGGACGCGCCGCGCATCGCCGACAAGCCGGGCCTGAAGGCCGTGGACCTGTTCCGCGCGATCGAAGCGGGCAGCGTGAAAGCGGTGTGGATCATGGCAACCAATCCGGTCGTGAGCATGCCGGACGCCGACCAGGTGCGACGTGCGCTCGCTGCCTGCGAACTGGTGGTGGTATCTGACGTCATGGCCAGCACCGACCTGGCACCCTACGCGCATGTGGCCCTGCCGGCGCTGGCCTGGGGCGAGAAGGATGGCACGGTCACCAATTCCGAGCGCTGCATCTCGCGCCAGCGCGCCTTTTTGCCGGCACCGGGTGAAGCCAGGGCCGACTGGCGCGCGCTGTGCGATGTCGCGCAGCGCATGGGGTACGCTGGTTTTGACTTCGACAGCGCACATGCGATCTTCGACGAACATGCGCGCCTGTCGGCCTGGAAGAATGACGACGATGGCCACCGCCGCGCATTCCGGCTCGATCCGCTGACTGGCATGAGCCGCGCTGCGTATGACGCGCTGCAACCGGTGCAGTGGCCGGTCAACGCAGCCGGGGAGGGCACCGCGCGCCTGTTCGGCAGCGGTGGCTTTTCGTACCCGGACCGCAAGGCGCGCTTCATCGCGACGGGCGTGCGCGCACCGGCCAATGCGCCTTCGAGTGAATTTCCGCTGGTGCTTAACACGGGGCGCCTGCGCGACCAGTGGCACACGATGACGCGTACCGGCAAGTCGCCGCGCCTGGCCGGCCACGCGGCCGAGCCGTTCGTCGACCTGCATCCGCACGATGCGCTGCTGGCCGGCGTGCGTGAGGGCGAGCTGGCCCGCATCAGCTCACGCTGGGGCGCGATGGTGGCGCGCGTGGCGCACGGCGGCGGCATTGCGCGCGGCGCCGCGTTCGTGCCGATTCACTGGAACGGGCAGACCGCGTCCGATGCGCGGGTAGGCGCGCTGGTCAATCCGGCCGTCGACCCGGTCTCGGGCGAGCCGGAATTCAAGCACACGCCGGTGCGGATCGAGCCGTTCGGCGTGGCCTGGTATGGCTTCATCATGAGCCGGCACGATCTTGCCCTCGGCGGGGTGGCGCACTGGACGCGGGTGCGCGGCAGCGGCTTCATTCGCTATGAGCTGGCCGGACGCGCACCGGTCACGCCCGACATGGCGCGCGCGCTGCTGGGCGCCGGTGACGACGCCGATGCGGATGCCGACTGGATCGAGTACCAGGACCAGTCGGCAGGCATGCTGCGCGCCGCGCTGCTGGTCGACGGCCGGCTCGAAGCCTGCCTGTTCGTGGCGCGCGTGCCCGATCTGCCGGCGCGCGCGTGGCTGGGCGGGCTGTTCGCCGCGCCCGAACTGGGCCCGCGCGAACGGGCCACGCTGCTGGCCGGCCGCGCCGTGCAAGCCGGGCCAGATCCTGGACCGACGGTCTGCTCGTGCTTCGGCGTTGGCCGCAACACGATCTGCGCCGCGATCCGGGCCGGCGACCTGCAGACGCCGGGGCAGGTGACGGCCTGCCTGAAGGCGGGCGGCAACTGCGGCTCGTGCATCCCCGAGATCAAGTCGCTGCTGCACGAGGTGCGCTTCGCCGCCGCCGCCGCCGCATAATCAGCCCGGCGGCGTTTTCGGGACGGGTTTGGAGGTGAGCAGACTGGCCACCACCGACCCTGCCAGGATCACCCCGACCACGCCCAGCGCGATGCCGGTCGGGATCTTGTAGATATCGAGCAGCAGCATCTTGATGCCGATGAAGATCAGGATCCCCGCCAAACCATACTTGAGCAGATGGAAGCGGTCCGCCATGTCGGCCAGCAGGAAGTACATCGCGCGCAGGCCGAGGATGGCGAACACGTTCGACGTGAACACGATGAACGGGTCGCTCGTGACGGCGAAGATCGCCGGAATCGAATCGACCGCGAAGATCACGTCCGTGATTTCGACCATGATCAGCACCACGAACATCGGCGTGGCAAAGCGCAGGCCGTCGCGCATGATGAAGAACTTCTCGCCATGGTATTCGTCGGTGATCCGCATGTGCCCGCGCAGCCATTTCAGCACCTTGTTGTCCGCCAGGTCGGGTTCGCTGTCGGCCGAGATCAGCATCTGGATACCGGTGTAGAGCAGGAACAGCCCGAAGATGTACAGGATCCAGTGAAACTGGGCCAGCAGGAGCGCGCCCAGATAAATCAGGATCGCGCGCAGTACGATGGCGCCGAGCACGCCATACAGAAGCACGCGCTTCTGGTACTGCGGCGGCACACCGAAAAAGCCGAACAGGGTGATCCAGACGAATACATTGTCGACCGCCAGCGACTTTTCGATCAGGTAGCCGGTGAGGTATTCAAGCGACTTCGCCTTGGCCACGACCGGGCCGGCAATGCCTTCCAGATACCAATAGAACCAGGCGCCAAAGGCCAGCGCCACCGAGATCCAGATCAGCGACCAGATGGCCGCTTCTTTGGTGCTGACCTTATGGTCGCCCGACGTTCTGAGGCCAAAGAAATCGATCGCCAGCATGACGACGACGAACGCGCTGAAGGAGAGATAGAGAGTGGGTGTGCCGACCGATTCGATCATGTTGACTCCGTGGAGTGACAATGGACGCTGGGGGCGCGTGCTGACCGGCACGCGCTGTCATTACAGCATGAATTTTTTGGGCATGCCGCACGCGTGGGGGTCTTTGATGTGTTCTTGCGGTAGCAGTGGTGGAAGGGGAAGCAGCCGCAGGTTGGGACTGCTTTTGTGGACAGGCGTTGGGTGGCACGGAACGTGCAAAGTGTGCCAAGGCAGTGAAACCATGTAGCCTATTTATCGTAAAAAACTGTCTGGGCAGGGGCAATTTTCTACTCTTATCATTTCGTGTGGATCACCATAAAACGGTTAAAACCCGCCTGTCAAGATGCAAAAAATAGTGATCTTGAACTTTATTCTGCATAGCCTGTCCAAAGGATTAATGCAAATAATTTAAACTTTTTGATGAGTAGGTGGTTACATGAGCAAAGTACTCATGCAATTTTCATCGATGTTGGCGAGATGCGCATCGCTTGGTTCAGGCAGAGATCGCGCGGAGTGCCCAAGTGCCTTCCAGGCCAGACATCACGCTATCTACGTCGATCAGTTCGGCAATATAAAACAACCGGAATCGAAAAAACCGATCAGGCCAAACTTGCTGCTGACGAACCCCGGAAACGAGACCAATCCACAGAAGCAGTTGTCGAACCAGATAGGTGCTGAAAAGCGCTATGTTGACGCAATTATTGAAAACTACATTCGACAAAACAAGGAGTTCAGGAAAACGCATCCGGACAAGACGGATCTGAAATTCACTTTGTTTATCCACGGGGGACTCAACACTTTCAACAACGCATGGGGGCGAGCAAACTTGTTTTCTTCGGCTATGCTCGAGGAGGGACAGTATCCCTTATTCGTCGGCTGGAACTCCGGACCGTTCACCAATTACTTCGACCACCTCTTCCGTATCCGAAAGGGAGAACGTAGGCCAGCGCTGGCGGGCATGAGTATGCCATTCGTGCTCATTGAGGACGTGTCCAGATCGATTTCACATATCCCGGTCGCCTGGTATATGTCGGTGATGGACCCGGTAACGGTCTTGAAGAGCGTAAACTCAAAATCCGAGCGAGATTTCCAAGTGCGTATGGAGCGCTTGAAAGACTTACAGGTAAATGTGAACAGCAACCACCCTTTCGTTGGCGTCGGGCGGTCTTATGCGACTATTTTCAACCCAATAAAGTTTGTAACTGCAGCATTCGTGGATGGCCTCGGTGCGGGTTCGTGGGATTCCATGTTGCGGCGAACCGATCTTGTGTTGAGCAGGGCTAAAGCATTCGAAGGGGAAATAAGCAAAGAAACTCCGAATAACTTCGCTGACACTGCTTTGACCATGCTGTTGAAAAAGCTCGAGATGCTGCAAATTGTTCAGCCCGATGGTAGCAAAGACCCCGTGCGCGTGGATCTCATCGGCCATAGCATGGGTGCTATTGTTGCAAACAATATTCTTGCTCGCCACTCATCGCTGAGCATCGACAATGTTGTATTTATGGGCGCTGCAGCCCGTATCAAGGACATCGAGAATGGCGTAGTTCCCTGGTTGCTTAGAGAAAAAAATAATGCAAAGTTCTATAATCTAAGCTTGGATCCTTACCGGGAAATCAGCGAAAATCTATACTGCGACACCCTGCCTCGGGGTAGCTTGTTACATTGGATAGATAATATATTTGGGGATATTAATTCTTTTAAAGATCGCACTGCGGGAGGCTGGTGGAATATGATTCGCACTGCGGAAGATGTCTTTCCCGAAAAAGTTCGCCAGCGTGTCTACCTGACACGCTTTCCGATAGGCGGTGAGGAAATGGGGCCGCAGACACATGGGGAATTCGATGAATTTTACTTTTGGCGCCGAAGCTTCTGGATGGCTGAATTCAAACAGCGCAAATTTCAACCTAAGCTGTAGCACACTGCCGCGCTCCGAGTATTTCGAAATTCGAACAGCTTATTCGTCAAAGTTGCATGCAGAAAATTTGGAAATTCGTTCGCGTTCGGGGTCAGGTCTGACATTTGGACACGGCCTCTAACGTTCGCGTTCGGGGTCAGGTCTGACATTTGGACACGGCCTCTAACGTAGTCAAACGTGTTCGCCTTCCAACGCTATTGCTGAGGAAGGATGGGTCCGTTCCGGACGCCGTCGCTTAAAACTGGAGAAAGATAAAAACGTCAATTCTGAACGACTGGAATTGTGCAACGCTGAGGCCGTGTCCAAATGTCAGATCTGACCCCGGCTTTGTGCAGTATCTACGCGATAGGATAAGCGGGCGCGGCAAACTGCACCCGCTCGATAACGATCGCTACGGCGTGCGCGCGTGAACGGGCGCGCGCGACGTGCTCAAGGAAATACATGCGGGCTACATGCGGACAAGGCATCAGCAAGCTGCGGCGACGCGCGGTAGAGCGGCACGTAACCGCGCAGCAGAATTTGCGTGCTGCGCCGATATGCAGCGCTTTGCACGCAGAGTCTGTCGTCATCGTGTTTCACGACGACAGTGGCGTCCAGGATTCCGGCCGGGTTTTCGATGGAGACGCCAATATCGGCGAACGTCTCCGTCGTTGCTGCCAGGCCGTGCGCCACCTGCTGCGCGACCGAGCCGGGGATCAGCGCCGCTGCCGCGAGGCAGCAACCGCCGGATACTGCCATCGATCCATGCCCAGCCTGTGGCGTGAAATAGCGCACCGCGATGTTGCCGCCTGCCCGTGGCGGCGCGACGAGGCAGATCTTCGGGATCGTTTCGCTGCGTTCCAGTTCGGCTGCCGTCATCAAGCTGCCATCGCGGCGGGTCAGGCCCATGCGCAGGCCGGCTTCCACCCATACGGCGCGCAGACGCGCCTTGAACACCGGGTCCGCATCGAGCTCGCGAATCGGTTCGTAGCCGGTCTTGCCAAATTCGCTGGCGGCGCAGATGACCATCGGAACTGCCACGTCAACACACGACACGTGCATGCCATCGATGAGGTCGATCACTGCGCCGGTCGGCAGCAGTTTGCCGGTTTTCGAGCCAGTTGGCGCTTGCATGAACAGGTCGACGGCAGGATAGGCGCCATCGACGCCCGGGATGTCGGCGTCAAGGAAACGCCCGCCGGCGCAACGTTCCATCCGGGACACCGTAACCACGCCGGTATTCGTATTGTGGATACGGACCTCGGTCTTGCCAGCGCCTGGCAAAGCGATCAAGCCCATGTCGATGGCCCACAGTTGCAGCGCTGACGACATATTGCCGCAGTTCACGCTCCAATCGACGCCGTCGTGATCGCTTGCGAGTTGTGCCAAGGTACTGACGATGACGGGCACACCGTTTTCGGTTGCCGTCTCCGCGAAAAATACCTTGTTGCTGGTTGGTCCGCCGCGGCCGAGGCCGGTGATCTGCTTGTTGTTCTCGTTGGTACCCGCAAGTGGTGCGCCCATCAGATGGCGCAGCAATTCTTCTTTGAGGTGGGGGTCAAGGGGCGCGCTGGTCGCCCACAGCACGAGCCCGGTCGAAGTCCCGCCGCGCATATGGTGCACAGGAAACTCAATGACACCGTTCTGCAGACGTGGGCGAAATGCGTCGCGAAAAGACGAAGCGATCGGCATTGGCAACTCCAATGGCAAACGCCGATTATCGCATGCAGAACGGCGTCTGCCGGCATGGCGCCGGCAGACGAAATAACGCCGAGCGCCGGATCAGCGCAGCGTGCGGGCGAAGAACTCGTCGGTGCGGCTGTTGGCCAGCGTGGCCGCGTCATGGTCGTAGTGACCGCCGCCCGGACGGGCAAATGCGTGGTCGCAACCAGGATAGACATGGATCTCGGCATCGGTGCTGTCGGCAAACGCTTCCTTGATCTTTTCCTGCGCGTCCGGGCCGATGTACTCGTCGGCGCCGGCCAGGTGGTAGAGGAACGGCGCGCCTATGTTCTTCGCTTCGGCCAGGTAGTTGTCGGTGCCGCCGCCATAGTAGGCCGCGAACGCATCGCCATCGGTGCGCGCTGCGCTCAGGTAGGTCATCAGGCCGCCCAGGCAGTAGCCGGTCACGCCGACCTTGCCGTTGCTGCCTTCCATCGTGCGCGCTGCGCTGATGGTGGCGGCAATGTCCTGCACGCCATGATCGAAATCGTAGCTCTTGTACAGGGCGAACGCGCGCGCGACGTCGGCTTCATTGGCTTCCGACAAGTCCACGCCTGGCTCTTCGCGCCAGAACAGGTCAGGGGCGACGGCGATATAGCCCTTGGCGGCGTAGTTGTCGGCGATGCTGCGGATGCCGGCGTTCACGCCAAAGATCTCCTGCAGCACGATGATGACTGGGTAGGTGCCGACGACGTCGGGACGGGCCACGTAGCAATCGAAACCGCGTTCGGCGGTGGTGACGGTGAGTGTTTCGGACATGGAATTCCTTTAGGTTAACGGGGGAGGGTGCCGGCCGGCTTGCATGGGCGGCCGTAGCGAGACATATGATAAGACGAATGGGACCGATGCTGCCACCAGCACGATTGCAGCGCGGCCCGGTCCCATCGCGAGCAAGCGCTCAGCCCTGGAGACCGACGCCCATCTGCCGGCAATACTGGGCAAGATGATCGGGCAGAGCCGCGGGACACACCCCGCACGCACGGTTACCCGGCAGCGCCGCGGTGATGTGGTCGGCATGGAGATGGGTGTCGAGCGTGAAGGCCAGTATCAGTCCCGGTTCGTGCAGTCCCTGCGCCGTTCGAGCAGTTCGAAGATGCCCATGCCGGCCAACATGGCGGTGCAGAAAATGAGCGGCTGCACTGCGCCCGTCGCGAGCGAAGCCAGCGCCGGGCCCGGACAGAAACCGGCCAGCCCCCAGCCGGCCCCGAAGGCCAGGCTCCCCAGCAGCAGCCGGCGGTCGATCCGGGTGGCTGTCGGCAGGTGCATGGGCTCGCCCAGCAACGATTGCCGGCGCCTGGCGGCGAGACGGAATGCGGGGAGCGCCACCAGGATCGCGCCGGCCATCACTAGACCCAGCGACGGGTCCCAGCGGCCAGCCAGGTCGAGAAAACCCAGGACCTTGGCCGGATTCGTCATACCGGCCACGATCAGGCCGATGCCGAATACGAGCCCGGTAATCAATGCCATCAGGATGCGCATGCCGTTCTCCTCAAGCCAGCAGATGGCGCACGATGAACACAGTCGCGAAGCCGGTGCCCATAAAGGCCAGCGTGGCCGCCAGCGAACGGACCGAGCCGCGCGCCAGCCCGCATACGCCATGACCGCTGGTGCAGCCAGCGCCATAGCGGGTGCCGATGCCGACCAGCAGGCCGGCGGCGATCAGGGCGCCCGTGCCGGCGTCGATGCGCATGGCGGGCAACGGGGCGGCCAGCGTGTACGCGAGTGGTGCCGCGACCAGGCCGAGCAGAAACGCAATGCGCCAGCCACGCTCGCCCGGGGCAGGGCGCAGCAGTCCGCCGAGAATGCCGCTGATGCCGGCGATGCGGCCATTGAACAGCACGAACATGGCGGTCGCCAGGCCGATCAGCAGGCCGCCGCCCAGCTCGGTCCAGAGGGTAAAGTCAGTCCAGTTTACGGTCATCGCTGTCTCTCGCCGGTTGTGCACAGAATTGCTGGTACAGGACCTGCAGCACGGCGCTGGCCGCGTCGCTGGCCAGGCTGTAATAGATCTGCTTGCCGTCGCGCCGGGTCGTGACCAGGCGCTCCTCGCGCAACACACCCAGCTGTTGTGAGAGGGTGGGCTGGGCAATGCCGGACGCCGCTGCCAGCTCGCTGACGCAGTATTCGGCTTGTGTGAGCTGGCACAGCAGCAGCAGCCGGTCCGGGTTGGCCAGCGTCTTGAGCAACGCGCAGGCGCGCACGGCGGCGGCTTGCATCTCAAGCAGGTTGAATGGTTCTGGAGGATGGTTCATGGTATCGCTTTCGTCAGACCCCATTGAATCACACTATATCGAAAAACAAAATATGTTTTAATATATTGATGGGTTCGTGCCGAAGGTTTGGGCAGCGCCGACGCGTGTGTCCGGCACGGGGTAGAATTTCAGGGCATTGTGGTCGTCATGCCGTTGTCGAACGTCTTCATGGCCCACCACGACCATTGCCCTATTCTGAAAGAACCGTACATGAGTCATTTCGAGCACCTCCGCAGTCACGCCATTCCTGCACTCCAGGCCACGATGGAAGAGTATGTCGCGCCGGCGTCCGGCGCGCGCCACATCCACCTGACCACCAGCGGCGCCGACATGGCGTTCCTGGTGGGCTT
>Ga0308160_10003782_pt1 | contig 16660 bp, 10 predicted proteins | sample PhyFR1_FD_201036 | JGI IMG/M metagenome (GOLD analysis project Ga0308160, IMG submission 201036) | Phyllosphere microbial communities from UC Gill Tract Community Farm, Albany, California, United States - DLSLF.R1 | ecosystem: Host-associated > Plants > Phyllosphere > Unclassified | place: USA...
AAAAGAAGATGATGTTCATTATCCTCACCCTGATCATCACGGTGGCCGCCTTCAACCTGGTCTCGACCCTGGTGATGACGGTGACCGACAAGCAGGCCGACATCGCCATCCTGCGCACGCTCGGCGCGTCGCCGGCCTCCATCATGAAGATCTTCATGATCCAGGGCGCGCTGGTCGGCATCCTGGGCGCCGTGGTCGGCGTGGCGGGCGGCGTGCTGGTCGCGCTGAACATCGATGTCATCGTTCCATTCATTGAACATTTGTTGGGAGTGCAGTTCTTGTCGAAGGATATCTACCAAAACAGCACCGTGCCATCGGACCTGCGCTGGCCGGACGTTGCAAAAATAGGCGGCGTCGCCGTGCTGCTGGCCTTTGCGGCCACGGTCTACCCGAGCCGCGCGGCCTCGCGCGTTAAACCTGCGGAGGCGCTGCGCTATGAATAACACCGTGAATAACAGCGCCACGCCAGTGCTGGCCTGCCGCGGCCTCGGCAAGACCTTCAAGCAGGGCGACTACCAGGTGCAGGTGCTCGACAAAATCGACTTCGCCATCGCCCGCGGCGAGCGCGTGGCGATCGTCGGCGCGTCTGGCTCGGGCAAGTCGACGCTGCTGCACCTGCTCGGCGGCCTGGATACGCCGACCAGCGGCTCGGTGACCCTGCTGGGCGAGGATTTTGCGACGCTGTCCGAAACCCGGCGCGGCGAGCTGCGCAACTCGTCGCTGGGCTTCGTCTACCAGTTCCACCACCTGCTGCCGGAATTCTCGGCGCTCGACAACGTGGTAATGCCGCTGATGATCCGCCGCGAGAAGCGCGCCAGCGCCGAGCAAAAAGCCCAGGCCATCCTCGAGCGCGTGGGCCTCGGCAAGCGCGTGATCCACCGTCCCGGCGAACTGTCGGGCGGCGAACGCCAGCGCGTGGCCCTGGCGCGCGCCCTGGTGACGGAACCGGCCTGCGTGCTGGCCGACGAGCCGACCGGTAACCTCGACCACACCACGGCGATGGCGATCTTCGATTTGATGCTGGAACTGTCGCGCACCCTCGGCACCTCCTTCGTCATCGTCACCCACGACATGGAACTGGCGCGCCGCTGCGACCGCGCGCTGCGCATGACCGAGCACGGGCTGCAGCCGCTGGAGGCTTGAGCGATGTGGATCGACACCCACTGCCACCTGGATGCCCACGAATTCGGCGGGGAGTCAGGCAATGAGTCGCTGGAGGTCGCGCGGCGCGCAGGGGCGGACGGCGTGTCGATGATTGTGATACCGGCGGTCGAGCGCGCCAACTTCGGCGTGGTGGCCCGGTTGGCCGCACAGGCACCGAACGCCAGCTATGCACTGGGCATCCACCCGATCTACGTGCCGCAGGCGTCGGATGAGGACCTGGTCGCCCTGCGCGCGGCGGTGGAGCAGGCGATGGGCGATCCGCGCTTCGTCGCCATCGGCGAGATCGGCCTCGACTTCTTCATCCCGATGCTGTGCGAGCCGGCCATGCGCGAGAAGCAGGAGCGGTTCTTCCGCGAGCAGCTGCGCATCGCGCGCGATTTCGGCTTGCCGGTGCTGACCCACGTGCGCCGCTCGCAGGACCAGGTGCTGAAACACCTGCGCCAGGTGACGCCGCCGGGCGGCATCGCGCATGCCTTCAACGGCTCCTTCCAGCAGGCCGAGACCTACATTAAGCTGGGCTTCCACCTCGGCTTCGGCGGCGCCATGACGTTTACGCGCGCGCTGCAGATCCGGCGCCTGGCGGCCGAACTGCCACTGGACGCGCTGGTGCTGGAAACCGATGCGCCGGACATTTCGCCGAGCTGGATACACCCGGGGCGCAACAGCCCGGAGCAGCTGCCGGCGATCGGTGCGGTGCTGGCGCAGCTGCGCGGCATGGACGAAGCGGCGCTGCGCCAGGCAGCCTGGGATAATTCGCTGGCGGCGATACCGCGCCTGAAGGCGCTGCTGGTTTCTTAACTGGTTTGGCGGGAGGTGGAATGGTCAAGCGCATGCTGTCGATTTGGATACTGTTCTTCCTGCCCGCGCTGGCGCAGGCTGCGAGCGACGCCGACATCGTCCTCGACACGCCCTCCGGCAAGCTGGCCGGCAGCCTGCTGCTTCCCACAGCCAAGGGCCCGGTGCCGGTCGCCCTGATCATCGCCGGCTCCGGTCCCACCGACCGCGATGGCAATTCGGCCATGCTCGCGGGCCGCAACGACAGCCTGCGCATGCTGGCCCAGGCCCTGGCGGCGAGCGGCATCGCCTCGGTCCGCTACGACAAGCGCGGCATCGGCGCCAGCGCGGCGTCCATGCAAAGCGAATCGGCGCTGCGCTTCGAAACCTATATCGACGATGCCGCGGCCTGGATCGCACTGCTGAAGGCGGACCCGCGCTTCAGCAAGGTGGCCGTGATCGGGCACAGCGAAGGCTCGCTGATCGGCATGGTCGCGGCAAGGCAGGCCGGGGCGGCCGCCTTTGTGTCGATTGCCGGACCCGGCGCGCCGCTGCATTCGGTGCTGCGCCGCCAGCTGGCCGGCAAGCTGCCGCCCGCGCTGAACGAGGAAAACGAACGCGTGCTCGGCAAGCTCGAACGCGGCGAACTGGCCGGCGAAGTGTCGCCGATGCTGGCGGCGCTGTACCGGCCGAGCGTGCAGCCTTACCTGGTGTCGCAGTTCCGCTACCTGCCGTCCGAGCGGATCGCGGCGCTGACGGTTCCTGTATTGATCCTGCAGGGCACGACCGATATCCAGGTGGCCGTGGAAGACGCCCAGGCCCTGAAGGCCGCCTACCCACGGGCGCGGATCGAGATCGTCGGGGGCATGAACCATGTGCTCAAGCTGGTGCCGGCCGGTCCTGGCCAGCTGGCATCGTACGGCGACCCGGCGCTGCCGCTCGCGCCCGGCTTGAGCGCCGCGCTCGCATCCTTCCTGCATACGGAACTGGCGCGCTAGTCATTAACTCGGTGGCGCCGGAGTGAATATTCACACCGTCATTCTGCGACAACGCCATCTTCGTTTAGTTCACCTGCAACACCCCCAGGCACGCGTGATCGAAAGCAATCGGGTATTGTCGGGTTCGTGCGACCATTCCGTTTTCAGCCAGGGAGACGGAATTGGACAGCGCGAGCGAGTTCCTCCGCGTGCTACAGCACGAGAAGTCATTGAGCACCGCGCACCGCGCCCTGCGCCTGCGCCTTGCCCATGCCGAGGAACTGCTCGATGACATCCTGCTGCCCCAGCGCTTCACGGGCAGCGAAGCCATTTGCGGCAGCCTCGAATACCGCGTCTCCTGCGTCGCCAGCGACCCGACGCTGCCGCTGAAGGAACTGATCGCGCTGCCGGCCGAAATCCAGGTCGTCACCGACCGCGGCCAACTGCGCAGCGTGTGCGGCATCGTCACCGAGGCCAGGTCCGGCGACAGCGACGGCGCCCTGGCCACCTACCAGCTGGTGCTGCGCGATGCGCTGTCGGTGATGGAAAAGCGCGTCAACAGCCGCATCTTCCGCTACCAGAACGAACTCGAGATCGTGCAGGTGCTGTTCGACGAATGGCGCCACGCGAATGCCGTGCTGGCCGGCGCCTTTGAATACGAACTCGATCCGCTGCTCGACATGCGCCTGTACCCGCCGCGCGAGCAGACCATGCAGTACAACGAATCCGATGCCGCGTTCGTGCGCCGCCTGCTGCGCCGGCGCGGCATCTCCTGGACCGTGCGCCCCGGGCGCAGCCGCGGCACCTCGGTCGACCCGCTGCACGACCGCATCCCCGCGCACACGCTGGTGCTGTTTGCCGACGCTAACCACCTGCCGGAAAACGCGGCCGGCACCGTGCGCTACCACCGCGACGACGCCACCGAGGAGCGCGACACCATCACCTCCTGGGGCGCGGCGCGCACCCTGCAGCCGGGCAGCGCCACCCGCCACAGCTGGGACTACAAGAATCCCGGCGCGCAGCAGTTCATGTCAACCACGGCGCGCGCCAGCCTCGACCAGGGCGGGCACGGCAACGGCCTCGCCGCCAGCCTCGACGACTACCTGATCGACACGCCGCACGCCGGCAACGACGTCGAGGACGGTTGGCGCCTCGGCCAGCTGCGCATGCAGCGCCACGAATTCGAAGCGAAATGCTTCCATGGCGAAGGCGGCGTGCGCGACTTCTGCGCCGGCCAGTATTTCACCTTGCAGGACCACCCCGAGATCGACACCCATCCGGCGGCCGAGCGCCAGTTCGTCATCACCGAACTGCAGGTCAGCGCGCGCAACAACCTGCCGGGCGATTTGTCGGCACGGGTCGACCGGCTGCTGGCGCAGAATGGCTGGTGGGCCGGGGCTGGCGCCGTGCCTGCGGCAAACGAGCCGGCGGTGCAGGTACGCTTTACCGCCGTGCGGCGCGGCGTGCCGGTCGTGCCGGCCTACGATCCGCGCGTCGACCTGCCGCACCCGCAGCTGCAAAGCGCGTTCGTGGTCGGGCCGCAGAACGAGGAAGTCCATTGCGACCGCCTGGGCCGGGTGAAGATCCGCTTTCCCGGCATGCGCACGCAAGACCATGAGCATGCGCACGGCGCCGGCGCGTCGGGCAGCGCGGCCGATTCGGCCTGGGTGCGCGTTGCCTCGAATTGGGCCGGCAATGGACCCGGCAGCCAGCAGCAGTTCGGCGCCCTGACCCTGCCGCGCGTCGGCACCGAGGTGCTGGTCGCCTTCCTCGGCGGCGACCCGGACCGGCCGGTGATCCTGTCGCAGGTGTTCAACCAGAACGGCGAACCGCCCGCGCTGAGCGCCAATGGCGGCTTGCCGGGTAACCGTTATTTGTCGGGGCTGAAGAGCCGCGAAATCGGCGGGCAGCGTGGGAACCAGCTGCGCTTCGACGATACGCGCGGGGAGATCAGTGCGCAGCTGGCCAGCGAGCATGGCGCGTCGCAGTTGAACCTTGGGTGGCTGACGCATCCGAAGGAGAACGGGATGGCCGAGCCGCGGGGGGAGGGGGCGGAGCTGCGCAGCGATCGCCACGTGGCGGTGCGCGGCAAGGAAGGCGTGCTGATTTCGGCGGAGGGAGCGGCCAAGGCGGACGGGCCACAACTGGCGCGAGCAGGTTTGCTTGGGTTGGCGGAACTGATGCAAAGCGTGGTCGACGAGCTGGCCAAACTAGCCGAGCAGCAGGCCGGCGACGAGAAAAGCAGTGGAAGGCTAGCAGAGTTGGTCGACAAGCTTAAAGGTTGGGATGCGGGTTCGAATACCGCGCCGCAGGCCGAAGGGGGCGCGCCGATTGTTGCGGTGTCCGCTCCCGGGGGCATCATCGTGGGAAGTCAGCACAATGTCGGAATTGGTTCGGAACGCAAGATCGACATCGTGAGCGGTGGCGATACCGAGATCGCGGCGGGGAAGAATTTTTTCGTACGCGCAGCGCGCGGGGTTAGTGCGTTTGCCCATGCTGTGGGCATCAAGCTCGTCGCCGCCGGCGGTAATGTAAGCGTGGAAGCACAGCAAGGCGCCGTCGAAATCAAATCCTACTCACGGATCAGCCTGATTTCTTCCGAGGCCATCCATATCGAAGCGCCGATTGTGCGAGTTGTGTCTGAGGGTGCGCAGACTGATTGGGCTGCTGGCAAGATCACCCAGCAAAGTGCTGGCGAACAAATGGTCAAGGCCGCTTCGATCCTGCACGCCGGGCCAGGCGGAGGTAGCCCGACGACGCCAGAATTCGCAACCGCCAAGTTAGCAACCAACGAGCGTCTTGTATTGCGACACTTGCAGACACGCGAACCTATTCCGAGCCAGCGCTACATCGCACATCTCGACGACGGCAAGACAATCGAAGGCATCAGCGACGAGCACGGTCGTACGGCGCTGGTCCAAAGCGACATGCTCGGTCCGGTTCGCTTCGAACTTCTTCCATAAAAAAACGCCGATCAGGCTGGAGCCGCCATGGCTGAATCGACCAGACCCTTACCGCCCGTAATCCCGCTGCCAAACGGCGGGTGGCAAGTTAATTCATTTATGTCATCGGAGGAGTACACGTTGCGGGGGCTTGGGCTTGTACCTCCTAACAAAATTATTCCGGTAATTCTCGTACCCGGCATTATGGGCACGAATCTGAGAGCCAAACAAAAACCACGTTTGGGAGGCATGGAAGATGAGCGGAACAAGATGGTGGGTACTGGAAAGCCCGTCTGGCGTCCGCCGAATGGGAACAGCGAAGGGCTCAATGCCGCAAGAGTCTGGGACAGGTATTCGCCAAAAGAACGCCAGCTTTTGCTCGATATGGCGACTTTAGAAGTGGACCCAGACGGACCCATCGTTATACCAAAATCTGAAGACGGTTACGTTCTAACCGAACGCGAGGTGCGTGGACGTGGTTGGGGAGAAGTGCATGCTGACTCATATTTAGGCCTTCTATATGCCCTGCAGTCGCGTCTCAACCAGACGTTCGGGTTCGACGAGCAAGGAAAGAAGCGCTTTGTCAGACCGCATTGGAAAGAGGTGATGGCCTGTGATCCTCAGCGCTGGGGCCTGCGCGAATTTTCACCGCTAACAGAAGAACACCTCGTGAAGCACGCTCAATACTATTTTCCAGTGTACGCAGTTGGATACTGTTGGCTACAGGACTGTCAGATTTCAGCCGAGCTACTGGAAAAGCGTATTCATCAAATTATCGGCTCATGGAAAGAAGCAAAGCGGCAATGCTCCAAAGTTATTCTGGTAACGCATTCGATGGGAGGATTAGTCGCTCGGGCGTGCGCTAAGCGCATTCCAGAAAAGATCGCCGGGGTGATCCATGGCGTGATGCCCGCATTGGGTGCGCCAGCTGCCTACCGCAGGATTGCATGCGGGACAGAGCCGAATTCCCCAAATGGTTTACCGCTTAAGAAATTTGCAGACTCCAGGGTGGCCATGATTTTGGGGACCAGCGCAGACAGAACGACGCCCGTTTTAGCAACAGCGCCTGGAGCGCTCGAGCTTTTGCCGAATCATCTCTACCCAAATCCTTGGTTGCACGTTCGCGTGATCAAGTTCGCAGGCGGAGCATCAGGAGCGAATCAGGTAGGTCAGGGTGGAATGCACGGCTATCAGACCAAGGCTTATGACGTACTGTGTTTCCCTAGCGGAAAGCTACAAAATCCCTATGATCTGTACCGTGACACCACGGTCTGGTTCCGTCTGATCAATCCGAAGCTTGCCGATCCAGCTGGCAAGTATTCGAAAATCGAAATGGGTGTACTACCCGCGATCACGGCAGCAATCAACACTGCAGAAATCTTCCACAGAGCGCTGGGTGACTACTACCACCCGAATACATTTGCTTTTTATGGTGAAGATAAAGCACAGCTTTCTTTTGGGCAGGTGCGATGGATTGCTCTCCAACAGGCGGGTTCGGCAACGGCAGTTACTCCAGCGAATCTCACTGCTGCGAAGTATATCGGGCAGTCTGAGACAGGACAACGGCGCGTACTCGTTGGCGGCAAGACCGAACTCCGCTTTGCGCCTGATAACCAGGACACACGAGGCGACGGAACGGTGCCCCATCAGTCCGGCGCGGGCCCTGCTGGTAAAGTAAAGCAGGTGTTCGCAACGACTGGTTACGAACACCAGGGATCGTATAACAATGATTACATGCTCATGTTAACGCTCCGATTGATTACCAAGATTGTCCAGGAGATCTCGTGAAAAGTTGGCTCCGGAGCAGGCTGGCAAAAATGCTGGCCGGGGCCCTGTGCGCGGGATTGGCGGCTACGTGGGCGGTGGGAAACGTACTGGATAAACGCGAAGTAGGCCGCCGGGACCAACATGAGGTAGCGCGAATGACCGAAAAAATGAAAACGGTGTGTGTCGGCAGGTTCTTGATTGACATGCCGGAAGACGCGCAGATTGAATTGACACAGGCTCGCATTGATGGTTTCGATATCTCGGCTTTCGATGAAACCGAGGAGGAATTCAAGAAGCGCGTTGTTGACCGCGAAGCGCAAATAAGGGCCAAGCCAGACTGGCGCGGCGGCGACAAGAACCTGGAATCGGCGAGGGATGTGGAGACCGATAGTGGCCTCGTCGGGAAGATCTTTGTGCACAGCCGTGTAGTGGACGAGGGAACCAAGGGTGACGGTATGGGTGGAGTGGAGCGTTATCGCTATGAAGGCATCTCGACGGAAGCCCTCATGCACGGTCATGGCATCAGCATTGATCTGTTCTTCGAGAATCGGGGGCTCAAGTGGCTAGAGGATCTGCCGCGGCTGGTCAAGCAGCTCGTACCGAACCCCAATAGCCGCCTCCCAGCCGAATCAGGATACTGTATGGACCGCATCTATGTCCGCGACCCGCTACATGCTGATCAGGGTGAACAAATTATGATGTTCGCGCGGTTGCCGAATCATCCAGACATCGAGCTTACGCTCATCCTCTTGGCTGGACTAAAGCCCGACGACAACGGTGTCCTGGCGAGAACTGACGCAGCAGACGAAAGATTGTCGATGGCGGAGCGGATGCGCATAACAAGATTGCGATCGGCGCCGCGGGAAATAGGAGATTTGGTCGGGGAGGAATTGGCAGAACTGGTAGTCGAAGAAAACGAAGCACGTGTTCACAGTTTCTGGTGGGAGGTGAAAGGAACCGAAGACAATGTCCTCGTTCCACATCTGGTATTGAAGATGACCACTGGCAATGGCAATCGACAACCCATCCCCTCTTCGCTATCGGACGGCGCCGCACTCGGCTTGTGGGACAAGATATCGTCCAGTTTGCGATTGCGACCAATTGCACCTGTGACAGTGACAAAGGCGGAATTGCCTGTCATTCCCTTAGGAAGTGTTGCCGAAGCTGGAGAACGCTGTCCGCAAAGTGGATGGTGGCAATGCAGCGAGGCGGGCAGCGGCATGAACGTGTTGGGAGGACAGCGCCAGTACCTGTGTAAAGGTCAGAAGATGCCGCAAGCATTGCTTCTGCCTCCGCAGACATTGTGGCAGCGGGTGCGAGGCTTGCAATCGAGCTATGAAGTCAATACGCGCACCGCATGGAAGTTGGTAGACAAGCGGGAACGCGCCCGCAATTTGCCAGCATTGCCACTCGCGCAGGCAACCTTGACTGCGCAAGCCAGCGGTAATCAGATGAATGGCAAGTCGCTACCAGTCGTCGAACCCGGTGTTGCGATCGGATGTATCGCCAAGACAGGCTTGCAATGCCCGGCTTCAGGCTGGTGGCGCTGTGAGGAGCCGCATGCGCTTGACGGTACGCGTTGGTTCGCGGTCGGAAGCTTACTGCCGGCCGCGACATTCGAGGTGCCTTCCGCCGCTTTTGGGCGGACCTTTGGAAGAGCGCAGGCGATTCAGCGACGCAGTATCTGGCAATTGGTCCGACACGCTCCAGCCCCGGGAGGCCAAATAGTCGAGAAGGCCACAGGGAGTGATTCGTCGGACACATCCAGACCTCCATCAATCTCGTGACCTGTATCCGGTGGCCCAGGCGATTGGTACAAGTCAAGGCAGGGTTCAAGTGCATGATTTGGCGCGATTAGCCGGATAGGTTGAATGCGCCGCCTGTCGTCGAGCACGTTTCTTTGTCTTGTGAGAGAAGATCCAATGAAAACTGTCGCTGCACTTGGCAAATGGATAATGCTGCTATGCGTTATCGTGGCTGTGATCAAGATCAGCACAGGGTGGGCGCAAAGTGCGCGCAACACGGAGGAAGTCTCCTCGATCACTATGAAAATGAAGACACGGTGTGTCGGCAGGTTTCTGATCGATTTGCCGGAAAGCGCACAAGTCTCGATGAAAATGGTCAACCTCGACGGCTTTGAAGTGACTTGGCAAGAAGAAAGCGCCGAGCGATTTTCTCAATGGATAGTCGAACGCGAGGCGGCACTCGCGCAGGCGCCGAATATGCTGGGGCGCAAAAACATCGAACTCAGCAAGGACGTCCAGGAATTCGCTTCATCGGGGAAGATATTCGTTCATGGTCGTTACCGCGGCTATGAGGTGCGGGACGACCAGCGCATCTTCTATGAGACCGTGACGATCGAAGGCCACATCAACAAAGATGGGGTCACATACAGTTTCCATAGCGAAGGAGATAACGCAAAACGCATTCCCGTCGTGCTGTCGCTAATAACGCAACTTATCCATCAAGCCGGGAGGGGCCTGCCCAGCGTGCCGGGCTTTTGTCTCGACGGCGCCTTGATCGCCGATCCCTTCGATACTTCCCGTCACGAAAGCATCACCGTCTTCGCAGCCTTGCCTGGCTACCCCGACATCACGTTGGCGTTCTGGGCGAACACCGGACTGCATCAGGGGCCGGGCCTGATCGAACGCGACGAGGCCGCAATGGATGCCTTGACCCGGGCGCGTTCGCGGATATTGCGTTCGGGAGCACGTACGATCGGCGGATTCGCTGGCGAGGAAGTCGGCGTCAAAACGACCGAACTGAATTTTTCAACCAACTTCAGCTTTGCCTGGGAAACGAATGGCAGCGCGAATGACCCATTCGTTCCGCGCTTGCTTCTCGAGCTCGATACTGGCGTCAACCGCCGGTCCGGTGGGAAGCCGGTCCAATCCAGTTTAAACGAGGAAACGGTCATTCGGCTATGGAACAGGATTTCCTCGAGCGTGCGCCTGCGGCCAAGCCGCCCGGTCGAGGCGGCTCCGGCTGCGGCCGTGGCCTCTCCGCTAGGAATCCAGGTGGAGGCAGTCGAGCGATGCCCACAAAGCGGCTGGTGGTTGTGCGGCGAGTCCAGCAGCCGTCCTGCTTTCCTCGGCGGGCAACGTCAATATTTCTGCAAAGGGCAAAAGCTGCCAAAGGCCTTGCTATTGCCTCTGCAATCGATTTGGCAAAGAATGCGCGGCCTGCACCCCAGCTATGAGGCGAATACACGGACGGTATGGAAGCTGATCGACAAGCGCGAACGCGAGCGCACTCTTTTGGCATTGCCATTGGCACAGGCGACGACAGTGGCACAAGCCGACAGCGGCAATGCGATCGATAGCGCTCGGTCACGCGTTCAACCTGGTGCGGCGACTGGATGCGTTGCCAAGACTGGCATGCAATGCCCGGCGTCGGGCTGTTGGCGCTGCCACGAGCCGCATGCGCTTGATGGTATCCGCTGGCTTGCCGCGAGTTCGCTTCTTAGAAAAACCCTGGACAGGGCCGGCTGATGAGTGCAGTGCGCAAGGTTTCCCGATTCGTGCCCATGGTCTGTCTTTTGACTCTGCTTGTCGTCATGATTGTCGTGTACGGCGCCAACGAGCAGGGCAAAGAAAACGTGGCGGCCCCGATGAAAACGGTTCGTGTCGGCCGCTTCCTGATCGATGTTCCTGCAAACGCCCGAGTCGCGCTGGGACTGGGCCTCGTCGAAGGCTTCGAGGTAGCGCGATACGACGAATCGCACACTGCCTTTGCAGCACGTCTGCTGAAGCGCGAAGCCGAGTTAGCAGCCAAGAGCAATATGCTGGGCCAGAAGAATATCGAATCCATCAAGGAAGTCCAGCACCTCGGCTTTTCAGGAAAGGTATTCGTTCATGGACGTTATCGCGGCTATGGAATCGAGCACGGACAACGCAAATACTTCGAGACTATATCGGTCGAAGGATATGCTCACAAAGCCGGCGGCACGTACAGCTTCGTGGCCGATACCTACGACCCTGAGCGGGCCAGCGTGTTGCCGGCACTTCTGGGGCAGCTAGCCGACCATGCGGAAAACGACATTCCAAGCGAGCCTGGCTTCTGCATCAGCGGCGCGCTGCTCCGGGATCCATCCAGTCCAACCAGATCCGAGAGTGTAGCGATGTCGGCCAGTCTGCCAGGACACCCCGACCTCGGTATCCGATTCTGGACGAACAGCGCAGCGACCGAAGGAGGCAGCCTATTGAAGCGGGATGAGGACGCGATGGGACCACTAACAAGAGCACGAACCCGCGTTCTGCGGAAAGGCGTGCGCACCATCAATGGCCATGCTGGTGAAGAAGTTGCCATCAAGTTGACGGAGTTGAACTTCGCTACCGTATTCAGCTTTGTCTGGGAAACGCCAGGAAGTGGCGACAACGTGCTGATACCGCATCTTGTACTTGAACTGGATACAGGGATGAGTCCGCAAGCGGGCGGCGATCCCGTGCAATCGAGTTTGGATGAGGACGCCGCCCTTTTGCTGTGGAACCAAATCTCATCGAGTATTCGACTGCGTCCTGCTGGGCACGCGCAGCTAGCAGGAACAGGTCCGGCAACGCCACTGCGCCACATGCTCGCGAAGGCAGGCACCACAGTGCCGGTTCAAGCGCCAACCCTGCACTGAACCACCGCCCCCGATGCGCTGCGCCATCCTCGGCTTCGTCGCAGGCGCAGCCTTCCTGCAAACCCGCGCCACGCTGCCCGACCCATGGCACCTGCTCGCCTGCGCGCTTGCCGCGCTCGTCCTGCTGCTGGCCTTGCGCGGCCCGGCGCGTGCAGCCTGCGCCGGCAGCCTGCTCGGCTTTTGCTGGGCCGCGCTGCTGGCCCACGCCGCGCTGTCGCAGCAGCTGGGCAGGCTGGACGAAGGCCGCAACCTCGACCTGATCGGCACGGTCGCCAAGCTGCCGCACGATTTCGGCGAGGGCGTACGCTTCCAGTTCGACGTCGACACGGTGCTGGACCCCACGGCGCGCGTGCCATCGACGCTGGCCCTGTCCTGGTACGGCGCGGGAGAGCAGGTCCGGCTGCGCCCCGGCGAGCGCTGGCGCCTGACGGTGCGCCTGCAGCGCCCGCACGGCAACGCCAATCCGCACGGGTTCGACTACGAAGCCTGGCTGCTGGGGCAGGGCGTGCGCGCCACCGGCTATGTGCGCCCCGGCGCCGGCAACCGCCGCCTCGACGCCTTCGTTGCCACGCCATCGGCCCTGGTCGAGCGCAGCCGCGACACGCTGCGTGCGCGGATCATGGAAGCCCTCGCCGGCAAGCCGTACGCCGCCGTGATCGTGGCGCTGGTGGTCGGCGACCAGCGCGGCATCGAGCAGGCCGACTGGGACATCTTCAACCGCACCGGCGTCAGCCACCTGGTGGCCATCTCCGGCCTGCACATCACGATGATCGCCGGCCTGGTTGCCTGGGCCGCCGCCGGCCTGTGGCGCCGCTCCTTCTTCACGCATGCCCAGCTGCCCCTGGTCCTGCCGGCGCAAAAGGTGGCCGCGCTCGCGGGCGCGGGCGCCGCGCTGCTGTACGTGCTGCTGGCGGGATTCGGCGTACCGGCCCAGCGCACGCTGTACATGCTGTCGGTGGTTGCGCTGGCGCTGTGGTGCGGCCGCCTGGCCAGCGTGTCGCACGTGCTTTGCCTGGCGCTGGGCCTGGTGGTGGTGCTCGACCCGTGGTGCCTGCTGTGGCCGGGCTTCTGGCTGTCGTTCGGCGCGGTGGGCGTGATCCTGTATGCCGGCGTCGGCCGCCTCCAGGGCGGGGAGCGCGAGGAGGGTGGCTGGCGCGGCGCGCTGCGCGTTGCCGGGCGCACCCAGTACGCGGTCACGCTCGGGCTGGTGCCCATCACGCTGCTGCTGTTCGCGCAGGTGTCGCTGATCGGCCCCCTGGCGAATGCGCTGGCGATTCCGGTGGTGAGCTTCGTGGTCACGCCGCTGGCGCTGGCCGGCAGCCTGCTGCCGGCGCCCCTGTCGGCGCCGCTGCTGCTGCTCGCGCACGAGGCCATCGCCTGGCTGGCCGTGGCGCTGGGCTGGCTCGCCAGGCTGCCGCTCGCGGTCTGGAGCGCACCCAGCCCGCCGCCCTGGCTGTTCCTGCTTGCGCTGCTCGGTACGGCCTGGATGCTGGCCCCGCGCGGCTGGCCGCACAGGTGGATCGGCGCGGCGTCGTGGCTGCCGCTCCTCACGCTGCTGCCGACCCATCCGCCGCCCGGCCAGTTCCGCGTTACCGCCTTCGACGTCGGCCAGGGCATGGCGCTGCTGGTGGAGACCGAGAAGCACCGTCTGCTGTACGACACCGGCCCGCAATACGCGGCAACGCAGAACGGCGCCACGCGCGTGCTGCTGCCCTACCTGCGGGCGCGCGGTATCCACCGTCTCGATGGCTTGATCGTGAGCCACGGCGACGTCGACCATGCCGGCGGCGCGCTGACGCTGCTCGATGCGCTGCAGGTGGACTGGATGGCGAGTTCGCTGGGGCCGGGGCACCCGGCCGTGCGCCGGGCGGCGACGCACCGCCGCTGCGTGGCAGGGCAAGGCTGGAACTGGGACGGCATCGCCTTCGAGATGCTGCAGCCGACGCCGGCCAGCTACGCCGACCCGGGCCTGAAGGCGAACGCGCGCAGCTGCACGCTGCGCATCTCGGCGCATGGCCACGCGATCCTGCTGGCCGCCGATATCGAGGCGGCGCAGGAGGCGCAACTGCTGCAGGCGATGCCGGACAAGCTGCGCGCCGACGTACTATTGGCGCCGCACCATGGCAGCGGCACGTCCTCGACGCCGGCCTTCCTGGCGGCGGTGCAGCCGTCGATCGGCGTGTTCCAGGTCGGGCACCGCAATCGCTACAGGCATCCCAAGAAGGAGGTTTTCCAGCGCTACGGCGCGCTTGGCATCCGCCGCCTGCGCACCGACGAATCCGGGGCCCTGGTGTTCGATTTCGGCAGCGCGATCGCGGTGCGGGAATACCGGCGCGAGCAGGCCCGCTACTGGCACGACCGCTGACGGATCGTCAGCCGGCCAGCGGCAGCGCGATCGCCACCTGCAGTCCGCCGCCGTCGCGGTTGCGCGCAGTGATCGTGCCGCCGTGCGCGTGCACGACGCGCTGGGCGATGGCGAGACCCAGACCATGGCCGTCGATGTTGTTCTTGCCCGGGTTCGAACGGAAGAAGGGCTCGAACACGGCCGGCAGGTCGGCATCGAGGATGCCCGGCCCGCGGTCCAGCACATCCACGTGCACCTGCTGGCCACGCGCATACAGGCGGATCTCGACCCGGCCGCCGGCGCCGCCGTGCTTGACGGCGTTGCGCACCACATTCTCGACTGCGCGCCACAGCAGGTCCGGCGCGCCGCGCACGTTCGCCACCAGTTCGCCCTCGATGTCGACTTCGATTGCCGGCCCCGCCTCGCCGGCCTCGAAGCGCGCGTCCTGTGCAATGCCGTCGACCAGCTCCTGCATGTCGATGGCCTCGCTCTTCGGCAGGTCCGGGTTGGCTTCCAGGCGCGACAGCGTCAGGAGTTCGCCGACCAGTTTATCCATGCGCACGCTCTCGCGTTCGATGCGTTGCAGCGACATTGCGATCTTGTCGGGCTGCTGGTGGGCCAGGCCGATGGCTGCCTGCAGGCGCGCCAGCGGCGAGCGCAGTTCGTGCGAGACGTCGTGCAGCAGGCGGCGCTGGCCATCCATCAGGGCGCGCAGCTGGCCGCTCATGCGGTCGAAATCGCGCCCCAGGTCGTTCAGTTCGTCGCCGCCGAGCCGGTCGCCGTCGGCGAAACGCGGCGACAAATCGCCGGCCGCTGCCGCTTCGAAAGCATTGCGCAGGGCGCGGATCGGACGCGAGAAGTACCAGGCGAGGAGGGCGGCGAAGAACAGGCTGACGATGATCGCGGCCAGCATCGGGATCGGCCTGCTCATCGGCGAGAAGGGACCGAAGGGGCCGCGCGGGCCGTCGCCAAAGCCCGGGCGCCCGCCCGGTCCATCGCCGCCCGGCGGGCCGCCGCGCGCGCCGTCGGGCCCTGCGAATCCCGGGCCGCCCACCTGCGCCGCGGTGAGCGTGTCGCCGGCGGCGTTGCGGTACATGCGCGGCACGAACAGCAGCAGTTGCCGGCCGTCGGGCGCCTTCAGCTGGCGCACCGGCCGGTAGGGGCGGTCGGTAGCCAGTTCGCGGCGCGCCTGTTCGCGCATGCTGGGGGTGACCTCGCGTCCGAGCAGTTCGCGGCCATTGTCGAATACCGCGTAGACGGAATGGCGGCCCTTTTGCGACACGATCTCGCGCAGCGCCGGCACCCCGCCGTATTTCAGGGCGATGGCGGCAGAGTCGAGCATGAAGCCGGCCGGCGGCCCGGTTTCGACCAGGGTGATGGCGCTCGACAGGCGCGCCTGTTCGCGCAGCCAGAACACGCTGCCGATACCGGCCGCTGCCGCCACCTGGGCCAGCAAAATCGACAGGAAGAACTTCCAGAACAGGCGTCCCGTAGGGCGTCCGGTGCGCCGCTGCATCGCCACCGCCACCTCAGTCACGGATCAGCTGGTAGCCCAGCCGGTAGACGGTCTGCAGCGGCGAGCGGCCGTCGTCGAGCGTGCCGAGCTTGTGACGCAGGCTGCTCAGGTGGACGTCGATGTTGCGGTCGAAGCGCGCCAGCGGCCGCCCGAGTCCCTGCTCGGACAGCTCGTTCTTGCTGACCGGGCGCCCGGCATGGCGCGCCAGCACTTCCAGCAAATTGAATTCGGTGCTGGTCAATTCCAGCGGCGCATTGGCCCAGGTGGCGCGGCGCTGCTCGGGCATCATCATCAGCTTGCCGACCGCGAGCACGACGCCGGCGCCGCCCGGCTGGGTGTCCTGGGTGCGGCGCAGGATGGCGCGCACGCGCGCCGTCAGCTCGCGCGGCGTGCAGGGTTTGGTGACGTAGTCGTCGGCGCCCAGCTCCAGGCCGAGGATGCGGTCGGCGTCGTCGCCGCGGCCGGTCAGCATCAGCACCGGGATGCGGCTTTGCGCGCGGATGCGGCGCAGGGTGTCGATGCCGTTCAGGGCCGGCATCATGACGTCGAGGA
>Ga0308160_10003783_pt1 | contig 16659 bp, 10 predicted proteins | sample PhyFR1_FD_201036 | JGI IMG/M metagenome (GOLD analysis project Ga0308160, IMG submission 201036) | Phyllosphere microbial communities from UC Gill Tract Community Farm, Albany, California, United States - DLSLF.R1 | ecosystem: Host-associated > Plants > Phyllosphere > Unclassified | place: USA...
GCCTGCCAGTCCTGCCACAAGATCCCGGGCGTGATCGGCTCCGAGGTCTACGTCGGCCGCCCGCTCGAGGGCATGGCCAAGCGCCGCTTCATCGCCGGCAACCTGCTCAACAACCAGGACAATTTGATGCGCTGGATCCGCGATCCGCAATCGGTGTATCCGGAGACGGCGATGCCGAACCTGGGCGTCAGCGAGAAGGATGCGCGGCACATCAGTGCGTATTTGCTGACGCTGGACTAACTCAGCGGTTTGCGGGCGCGGTAGTGCGGCGTAAAACGCGAACATCCCGCACGCCATGGCTGGCGATACGGGATGTGCAAGGTACGACGTGGGCACGGAGTGCCCACCCTACGCGTTATTACTTGCCTGCGGTGGTGCCCGGCTTGGCCGACGCCATTTGCTGGGCTGCCTTCAGGTGCTGCTCGACCACCGGCATGTGCTGTTCGCCCAGGGCCTTGACTTCCGGATCCTTGATTTTCTTGGCGTCGCTCATCAGCTTGGCGTGGGTGTCCTTGTGGTCCTTCACGCCGGCGCCGGCCATGTAGGCCTTGTCGAATTCGGCGCCGCTCAGTTTTTCCAGCTTGGCCGACATGGCCTTGTGCTTGGCATCCAGCTCGGTCGGCAGGGTCACGCCGCGGGCCTGGGCCAGCGCCTGGACTTTTTGCAGGGCCTGGCCGTGGTCGTCGACCATTTGCTGGCCGAAGGCTTTCACTTCAGGGCTCTGGGCCTTGCTGACTGCCAGCTTGCCGGTTGCGACTTCGGCCATGTCGGCCATCGCCATGTCCATGACGGCTTTCTTGTCGGCCGCGCTCAGCTTGGCACCGGTGCCGCCGGCGGCGGTTTCGCCGGCGCCGCTGGCACCCATCGAACCGCTCTGCACGGCGCCGTTGGTGGCGGTGCCGGCGCTGGCGTGATTCATGCCGGCGGCGTTACGGCTTTCCATGCCGGTGCTGTTGGTGTTGTCCATGGCGCCGTCCTTGGAGACTTTGCCGGCCTGGTTCGGGCTGGTGCTGGTGGTCGCGGTCTGGGCCTGGACGCCGAAGGCGCTGAACATGGCGGCAACCGCCGAGACGGCCAACAGGCCTTTCAAGGTTTTGTTCTTTTGCATTTTCGCTCTCCTGAACTGATTCTGTGGGGTATGAGTTAGGCGCTGGCGGCATGCCGCGCGCAAGCACGTGTTCAAAATGTCAACGGCCATGGCGCAGTGTAGCGCTGTGTGTTCCTGCACAGCGCTCGTTAGCCGACAGGCAACTTTTCATATGCAAAAAATGCATTTGACGAAAAAAAAGCGGCCACCAGGGCCGCCTTGGAAACAGTCACAAGAATCAGCGGAAGCTGAGCGCGCCGGTCAAGTCGCCCGGTCCGCGGGCACCGCGCGCGGCGAAGGCGGCGTTGCGCGCCGCCAGGCTGTCCAGCAGCGGCAAGCCGTGCAGGCGCGTGATGAAGCGCATGATGGACGTCGTGTCGTAGAAATTGTGGTCGACCGCGCCCTTCTTGGCGAACGGCGACACCACGATCGCCGGAATGCGCGAGCCCGGGCCCCAGCGGTCGCCCTGGGGCGGCGCCACGTGGTCCCACCAGCCGCCGTTCTCGTCGAAGGTGATCACCACCACCATGTCCTTCCATTGCGGCGATTTCTTCAGGTGCTCGATCACGTTGGCGACGTGGGCATCGCCGGATTCGATGTCCGAGTAACCGGCGTGCAGGTTGAGGTTGCCCTGCGGCTTGTAGAAGGCCACGGCCGGCAGCTTGCCGGCCACCACGTCGGCAATGAACTTGTTCGAGATCGGGCTGTCGCCCAGGCCGCCATCACGGATGTGCTCGGCACGCGCGGCAGTGCCGGGCGCAAATTGCTTGAAGTAATTGAAGGGCTGGTGATGGTGCTGGAAATTGGGTCGCGAACCTTCGCCGCGGCCATCCAGCGCCGCCTGCCAGGCGCCGCCGTACCAGGCCCAGCCGATGCCGTGCTCGGACAGCAGGTCGCCGATGGTCTGGTAGGTTTGCGGCGGCAGCACCGAGGGGTCTTGCGGATCGGCGGTGGCGGCGTCGGCGCCCGGCGCCGGACGCACCCAGCTCGGCTGGTAAGGCGGCGCCATGGTATTCACCGCGTAGCCGTCCGGCGTGATGGCGCCGGCGTTCACGAATTTCGGCTTGCCCTCGAGTGCCGATTTCGGCGAGTCCGGCGCCAGCGCCAGGCGCATGCCCTGCGGACCATCGGCCAGCACCGCAATCTTCTTCTTCGCCGGCGTGTCCTTGGCGTTGAAGTATTCCGGCACGCGGCCACTGATCAGGAACTGGTGGTTCAGGTAAGAGCCGCCGAAGGCCGCCATGAAGAAGTTGTCGCACAGCGTGAACTCGCGCGCGATCTGCCACAGGCCGAGGTGTTTTTCGGTTTCGCCGTAGTGGCCCATCACCAGCGCGCCGCTGTCGCCGTAGGCCACGAAGCTGTCGTTCTTGCCGCCGTTGATCTGCATCTGGTTGTGATAGAACTGGTGGGTCAGGTCGCGCGTGACCAGCCCCTCCGGCAGCGGCTTGCCCTCCGCATCCTTCAGCGCGAACGGCGCGTTCGGCAGGTGCTGGATGTCGTCTTCCTTGATCAGGTAATCCTTGCCGCCCAGGTTCTGGCGCGCCGGCACCATGCCGCCCCAGATCTTCGGCAATTCCGCCAGCGGCGTGCCGTCGCGGTCCTTCTGCTGCGTGGCAGACGCCGGCACGCCCGACAGGGGCTGGGCCAGGCCGGGGAAGTCGGCGAACAGGTTGTTGAAGCTGCGGTTTTCCAGGTAGATCACGACCACGTTCTTGACGTGCGCCTTGAGCTTGGCGTCGAGCGAGGCGGCGACCGGCTTGCGCGCACCCGGCTTGGCGGCGGCTTCGGTGGCCGGCAGGCTGGTCGACAGACCGACCGCGGCGGCGGCCTGGAAGATCCGGCGGCGCGATGGACTGGCGGGCTGGTCGGCCGCGCCGCTCGGCTGGTCTTGGTCGTGATCTTGCACTGCATGTCTCCTGATGGCGGCGGCGCTGGACCGCAAAGGAAAGATTATCGACGGTTTTTGCCGTAAGGAACAAGTACAAGCGATGGGCGATTGTTGGGCGTTGCCACTTCGGCATGGATGCTTCCGCTTTACATCGATTTACGCCGGGCTTAAGTCTATTAACAGAATGGCAGTCCATCATGCAGTCATGGAACAAGGAGCCACAATGACAAGCACCATGCACCGCCCGACCACCGCCACCACCCTTGCCGCTGCCATCGCCGCCTTCGTCATGACCTGCGCGCCGCTCGCCCGGGCCGCGGACGCCGTCGCCGCCGCCACGCCCACCGCACCCACGGCGTCCGCAGCGCCCGCCCTGGCCCTGCCCCAGGCGGAAGTCGAGAAGCTGCTCCAGGCCTATGCCCTGATCAAGCAGAACTATGTCGGCCAGGCCGACGACAAGAAGCTGTTCGACGGCGCCATTGCCGGCATGCTGTCCTCGCTCGACGCCCACTCCCAGTACATGAACGGCGAGGACATGCGCGACCTCGAGCGCGAAAACTCGGGCGAATACGTCGGCATCGGCATCGAGGTGGAAGTCGACCAGAACCGCATGCGCGTCGTCAGCACCACCGAGAACAGCCCGGCCGCACGCGCCGGCATCCAGGCCGGCGACATCGTCACCGCCATCGATGGCGTCGCGCTGGCGGGCTTGCCGAGCAGCGACGTGGCGCGCCGCATGCACGGCGCGCCGGGCACGGTGGCGACGGTCGGCCTGACCCATGGCGGCAAGACGCGCACCCTGCGCATCACGCGCGCGCCGCTGCACAACGCCACTGTGGCCACGCGCATGGCGGCGCCGGGCGTGGCCTGGATCCGCATCGCGGAATTCGGCGGCGCCACCGGTGCCGACCTGGCGGCGGCTCTCCGGAAACTGGACGGCAAGGCAGCGCCGCGCGGCCTGGTGCTCGACCTGCGCAACGATCCGGGCGGCCTGGTCGGGGCCGCGGTGAGCGTCGCCGGCGCCTTCCTGGCGCCGGACACGGTGGTGTTCACGGCGCGCGGCAACGCGCCCGGCGCGAATGCCACCGTGACCGTCAATCCGCGTTACTACCGGCAGGCCGGCGAAGCCGACGTGCTGGCCGGACTGCCCGCCTGGACCCGCACGGTGCCGCTGACGGTGCTGGTGAACGGGGCCTCGGCATCGGCGGCGGAACTGGTCGCCGGTGCCCTGCAGGACGGCCACCGCGCCACCGTGGTCGGCACCCAGACCTTCGGCAAGGGCTCGATCCAGTCGGTGATCCCGTTGGGCGAAGACAGCGGCATCAAGTTCACGGTGGCGCGCTACTTCACACCGAACGGCCACGAGATCCAGGCCCACGGCGTCACGCCCGACGTGGTGGTGGCGCCCGCGGCCGCCGCCGACGACGAGTTGCTGCTGCGCGAAGCCGATCTCGCCAATCACCTGCCGCCGGCGCATGGCACGCCCGCCGCAACGGTCAAGCGCGAACCGCTGGAGAGCACGCGCAGCTTCGGCACCCGCGACGACAAGGCATTGAAGACCGCGGTGGCCCTGCTTGCCCCCGGGCAGGAGCATGGCGCGACACTCGCCGGACTGCTGCATCGATGGCGCGAGGAACTGCGGCCCGGGAGCGCGCTGGCAGCAGGTTCACCATGATTTGAGCTTCATCAAACTATCACATGAAAGTAAAACGCCGGTCACATTCAAGGTTCACAATGTGTCTCGCTCCTAGGGAAAAGAGCAAGGCAGCCAGGCTGCCCTACCGGCGTCGGCGGTAGGAAAATATACCGGCACCACATTCTTGGCATGGTTCACCGGCAGTGATTCTGCTGTGGCAACATGGGGGTCTCTCCCGGCAACCGGGACACTACAGGAGACCCCCTTGCACCCCAGCCTCAAGACCCTGCTCGACGAACTGGCCGCCTACGGCGACGCCCACGACGGCGACGCCGCCAACCGCGCCAGCCGCATGCTCAACATCACGCCCGACACCGGCGCATTCCTGGCCGTGCTGGTCAGGGCCACGGGCGCGCGCCGCATCCTCGAAATCGGCACCTCCAACGGTTACTCGACCCTGTGGCTGGCGGATGCCGCCGCCGCCATCGGCGGCGCAGTGGCCACGGTGGAGCTGTCGCCTGCAAAAATCGCCATGGCGCATACCAACTTCACACGCGCCGGGCTGCTCGACCGCATCACCCAGCACGAGGGCGATGCCGGCGCGGTGCTGGCCGGCCTGGACGACGGCGCCGTCGACCTGCTCTTTCTGGATTCGCAGCGCAGCGCTTACCTGGACTGGTGGCCGCAGCTGAAACGCGTGCTGCGTGCGGGTGGCTTGCTGGTGGTGGACAATGCGACCTCGCATGCGGGCGAGATGGCGGCCTTTACCGCGGCCGTGCGGGCGGATGCCGGGTTCACCACCAGTCTGGTGCCGGTGGGGAAAGGCGAGTTTTTGGCGGTAAAAAGCTGATTGTCAGACTCCTCTCTGCGTTAGCCCATATACGTCGTCCCCGCGAAGGCGGGGACCCAAGTTGCACGCATACCGATGGCGCTCGCCGGGAACGACGGCATCTTAAAACGCAGCCTTCTCCCGCAAACGCTGCTTCACATGCCGGCGCGCCCGCGGCAAGGCCTCCACCGCGCGCGCCGCCAGCACGCCCTCGATAAAGCCGAGCAGCGCCACCTCTTGCGGCACGCGTTCGCGCAGCTGGGCCACTAGTTCGCGCGCGACCGCGCCGTCGTTGATCGTCCCCAGCTCGTCCTGCATGTCGGCCAGCAGGTCGTGGCGCCGCGCCGCCTTGCTGCCGTGGCCGATGGCGTCGAAGAACTCGCGCGCGTAACGCTCCTTCTTGGCGGCGATGCGCACCTTGTGCAGGCACTCCGGACGGTGCAGGTCGTAGGCGCGGGCGCGCTTGCGCACGCGCGCGGCGGCGTGCTGCACCAGCAGCGGCGCGGCCTTGCGCACCTTCTGCGCAAGTGGCTCCGAGGGCAGGCCGGCCTGCTGCCAGCCCTGGCCGGCGATCCAGGCGCCCAGCGCCAGCATCAGCGTGGTGTAGCGCGCGCTGCCGACCGCCGAGCGCACCTTGTTGTGATGGCGCTGCGCTTCCTCGCGCGAGGCCACCAGCACCCGCTCCATGCCCGGCTGGTAGGCCTCGGGCACCGGCAGCTCGGGCAGAACGGAGGCGATGAACACGTCCCAGTTGCGCGCGTCGCCCAGCTCGCCGGCCAGCCACTCGATGTCGGCCACGACCGGCTCCGGCAATGCGACCATGTCGCGCACCATCGCCAGCGCGGCGCGCAGGCGGCGCAGGCCGACCCGCATCTGGTGCAGGCTCTCGGCGTCGCTGGCCAGCACGCCGCGTTCGTTGGCCTGCATCTGCTGCAGGCAGTTGACCATGATCGCGCCCAGTGCCTCGCCCATGCTGGCCTTGCGCTTGAGCGCGACCGGCGTGGCCTTCACCGCCTGCGGCGCCAGCGCGCCGGCCAACGCATAACCGCGTTCGGCCTTGCTGATGTTCTCCAGGCGCACCGGCAGCGCCGCGTGCACCTGCTGCGCCAGGCCGTACAGGATCGCGGGATCGCCCTGCTTGATCTCGAGTTCCAGCTCGCGCACCGGCGCGCTCTTGTCGCCATGTTGCAGCTCGCCGATGTCGAGCGCGCACTCGACCTGGGCGCCGTCGGGCAGCGCCAGCATCCAGCTGCTGCGCTTGCTGCGGTTGACGAACACCTCTGCCAGCACCGGCAGTTCTTCCCTGGTCTGTTCCTTCGCCAGTTGCGGCAGCGCTGCGTGCAGCTGGCGCGTGAACAAATCGAGGTCGGGCTGCTCGGACGCGACCTCGGCTTCCAGCTCGGTGCGCTGGTGCAGGCCGGCCAGCGTGCTGCCGCCGCCTTTCAGCGTCTGCACGTGGCGGCCGTCGACGCTGCGCACGCGCAGGGCGAAACCGTGCTGCCACAGGTGGAAATCGGCGGTGTCGAAATAACGGTCGACGTGTTCGCGCTCCTGCGGCTTGGACACGGCGTGCTCGCGCAATACGGGCAGCTTCTTGATCTGGGCAACGCTGGCGGCATCGAGCGCCAGTTTGATTTCGGCTTCCATTTTTGTTCTCCTTGGATGGCGCTCGCCTGGGCGCGTAATGCAGAGGCGCGATGCAGAGGCGCGATCGTGCCTTTTCGCGCAGCGAGCTGGACCCGACAATGCTAGCAAATGTTTATGACATGGCGATCGGTAGCGTGCGCAATCAAAGTGCAGAAACCGATGTGCGTGACGATTCTCGCGAAATGTCACATTTGACGACGCCGGAGCATTGCGTGGAAGCGGGCCCGAAAGGAAGGCCATGCTGGAGAGCATAGCCCTGCTTGCGCAAGCTCTACAAGCAATATTGCTATAAATTCACTTATTTGCAACACACCCACAGTTAACAATTGTCCTTACCGTTGAGCGGTCGTTAGACTGGACCGGCACCGCCCTGCCCCAAGCTGGTGCAAGGCGATATCCCATCATAACGACGAGAGACAACAGGATGACGACACAGACAACGCTGCCCGGTTTCACCCGCACCCTCCTCGCATCCGCCCTGCTGCTGGCCTACCTTCCCGGCTGGGCCCAGCAGGCTGACCAGGCCACCGCTCCCGCCGCCACCAGCGTGCCGACCGATGCCCCCGCCACGCCTGGCATGAATTCGGTCGTGGTGCTCGGCTCGCGCGGCGCGGCACGCACGGCCCTGGATGCCGCCGCCCCGGTCGGCCTGATCAGCGCCAAGGACATGCAGATGGCGGGACCGCTGGAACTGGGCAAGCTGCTGCAGACGCTCGACCCTTCCTTCAACTTCTCCTCGACCTTCATCAGCGACGGCACCGACATCATCCGCCCGGCCACCCTGCGCTCGCTCGGACCCGACCAGTTGCTGGTGCTGGTCAACGGCAAGCGCCGCCACCAGCAGGCGCTGGTCAACGTGCAGCAGACCATCGGCCGCGGCTCGGCCGGCACCGACATCAATGCGATCCCGATGTCGGCCATCCAGCGCATCGAAGTGCTGCGCGACGGCGCCGCCGCCCAATACGGTTCCGACGCCATCGCCGGCGTGATCAACATCGTGCTCAAGCAGCAGACCGGCGAGACCCAGCTCTCGGGCAGCGTCGGCGGCACCAGCGAAGGCGGCGGCGCACTGCGCTCCGCCAGCGCCAACCGCGGCTGGGCGATCGGCGACGGCGGCTACGTCAACTTCACGGTCGAAGGCCGCCGCCGCGGCGAAACCAACCGCGCCGGCGAAGACACCCTGCGCGTCGATCCGCCGCGCGTCACCCAGCGGATCGGCGACAGCCTGGCCAAGGACAAGTACTTCTGGTGGAATGCGGCGCTGCCTGCCGCGATTGGTACAAATTCGGGCGGCGAGTTCTACACCTTCGGCGGCGTCTCGCACCGCAGCGGCGACTCGGCCGGCTTCTTCCGCACGGCGGAAGACGGGCGCAACGTGCCCTCGGTCTACCCCACCGGCTTCCTGCCGAACATCCGCACCACCGTCAAGGATGCCTCGCTCGCCGTCGGCTACCGGCGCGACCTGGCCGCCGGCTGGAAGGCCGACCTCTCGGTCAACCACGGCCGCAGCGAACTCGATTTCCACGAAAAGGAAACCATCAACATCAGCTACTGGTATGAGCCCAAGCCGGGCGGCGGCATCTACGCCGCCTCGCCACTGGAAGCCGACACCGGCGTCCTCAAGTTCAACCAGACCACCGTCAACGCCGACCTGCGCGGGCCACTCCATATCGGCGGGCGCGAACTGTCCTTCGCCACCGGCTTCGAATACCGCCGCGACGCCTACGCCATCGAAGCCGGCGACCCGGTCTCCTACCAGTACGGACGCACCAACAATCCGGGCATCGTGATCCGCGACCAGACGGGTGGCGTGGCGGCCTCCGGCACCCAGGGCTTCCCCGGCTACACGCCCTCCACCACGGTCGACGACGGCCGCCACAACATCGCGCTGTATGCCGACCTCGAACACAAGCTGACGAACGAGCTGCTGCTCGGCGCCGCCGTGCGCTGGGAAAAATACTCGGACTTCGGCACCACCACCACCGGCAAGCTCTCGCTGCGCTACGACCCCTCGAAGACCGTGGGCTTGCGCTCCACCCTGTCGACCGGTTTCCGCGCGCCCGGCGTGCAGCAGAAGTTCTACAGCTCGGTCTCGACCAACCTGAACGCCGCCGGCGTGCTCACCGAGACCCTCACCGCGCGCGAAGGCAGCGCCGTCACCAAGGCCTTCGGCATCCCCAACCTGAAGCAGGAAACCTCGAAGAACGCCAGTGTCGGCATCGTGCTGCGTCCCACCCCCAGCTTCTCGCTGACGGCCGACCTGTGGGGCATCGACATCGACGACCGCATCGTGTTCTCGTCCAACATCGCGCCCGAGTCGGGCGCCTGCCTCAGCGCCGCTGCTTGCCCGATCAAGGCCATTCTCGACCCATTGAAGGTCGGTCAGGCCCAGTTCTTCACCAACGCCATCGACACGCAAACGCGCGGCCTCGACATCGTGGCCGAGCACACCACGCGCTGGCCGGGGTCGACGCTGGTGCTGTCCGGCCAGCTCGACTTCAACCGCACCAAGGTCGCCGGCCGCCACTCCCTGTCGCCGGTGCTGACCGGCGCCCAGCTGTTCGACGACGCCCAGGTGACCCTGATCGAACGCGGCCAGCCGCGCCAGCACCACGTGCTGTCGGCCGACTACACCCGGGGCGCCTGGAACGGCAACCTGCGCGCCAATTACTATGGCGAAGTGCAGGGCCAGGGCTTCACCGCGCCCTTCGTGCAGACCTGGGACGCCAAGTGGATCGCCGACGCCACGCTGCGCTACAGCTTCAGCAAGACCGCCAGCCTGACGGTGGGTGCCAACAACCTGTTCAACACCTTCCCGACCAAGTGGGACCCGGTCAAGGCCGCGCCCTTCCCGCAGATGGGCTTTACCTATTGCTGGGAGACTTGCCCGTTCGGGATCAATGGGCGGTCGTGGTATGCGCGGGTGGATGTGACCTTATAAACCTACGTCGCCCCTGGCCTTGGCGGCCCCCTTGGCAGGGGCCCAAGTTGCTGGCGTTCAGGCGGCGCAAAACACACGCCCGGCTCAGGTCCGCTCTGCCACCCGGTACTGCTCCGGATACCACCCGGTAAACCAGCCCGCCGCATACAAAGCCGCCACCGTCACCACGATACCGGCCGCATGCGGCAAGACCGGCACGTACGCCATGACGATATCGGCCAGCACCAGCATGCCAAAGGCAATGGCCCAGGCTGCGCTGATCACATAATTCACATGCAGGAAAGCCGGGCTGTCCCAGTGCACCCGGTCGACCCTGTCGCGCGCGTACTGCAGCGAGAACGGCTGGCGCAGCGCCAGCGAGGCCAGCACGATCAGCATCAGGCCGGCATCCACGCGCAGGCGCACGGCGGCGATCGACCATGGCGGATTGAACGCCAGCGCATACAGGGTGAGCAGGCCAAACAGGAAGAAGGTGCCGAGTTCGAGCAGCTTGATGCCGCGGCCCGGCGTGAGCAGGTCGCGGATCACCAGGAAGGCGGAGGCCGCGGCGCCGGCGGCCAGCCCGGCCGGGATGCCGGCCAGGCGCTCGATGAGGACGAACATGATGAAGGGAGCGAATGCCAGGAGCAGGTGCACGATGCCTCCCGCCGGCCCGGATGGCCGGTACTGGCAGGTTTGATCGCACCCGCCCAGGATCGTTCCGGCCGCGTTCAGTCGAACTTGCTGAAATCCGGCTTGCGCTTCTCGAAGAAAGCCGTGAACGCCTCCTTTGCCTCGCCCCCGGTCAGCATCGCGCTGAAGCGCTCGTTCTCGACCGCGATGGTTTCCTTGACCAGCGCGCTGCGCGAACGCTTCATCAGTGCCTTGGTGGTGCGGATCGACGCTGCCGGCAGCTTGACCAGCTTGGCGGCCTGGCCCTGGGCGAAGGCCAGCAGTTCGGCGGCGGGCAGCACCTTGGCGACGATGCCCATTTCAAAGGCTTCCTGGGCCGGGAAGGCTTCGCCCAGCATCAGCTTTTCGGCGGCGCGGGTATAGCCGGCGGACTGGGCGACCAGCAGCGAGGAGGCGAATTCCGGGCACAGGCCGAGCTGGCTGAAAGGCATCGAGAACTTGGCGCTGTCGGCCGCGTAGACCAGGTCGCAGTGCATCAGCAGCGTGGTGCCGATGCCGACGGCGGCACCGGCCACCGCCGCGACGACGGGCTTGGTGCAGCCTTCCAGCGCGCGCATGAACTGGAATACCGGGCGGTCTTCGGTCATGGCGCCTTCGCCGACGTTGTTGAGGAAGTCGTCGAGGTCGTTCCCGGCGGTGAAGATTTCTGGCTTGCCGGTGATGAGGATGGCGCGGACGGCGGGGTCGGCTTCGGCGGCCAGCAGGGCGTCGGCCATGGTCTGGTACATGGCGCCGGTGATGGCGTTCTTGCGCTCGGGGCGGTTGAATTCGAGGGTGAGGATGCCGTTGGCGGTGGTGGTGAGGATGTCCATTCAGGTCTCCGTATTTTCGTGGTGATGCGGCTGTGCATGTGCTGGTTGAACGCGTGGGCACGGGGTGCCCACCCTACCCGCTGCCGAAATAAAAAGGGTGGGGACGGTTTTCCGTGCCCACCCTTTTGGCGTGCTACGCAGTGATTACACGCGCTCGATGATGCCCGCGGCACCCATGCCGGCGCCGACGCACATGGTCACCATGCCGTACTTCAGGTTGTTGCGGCGCAGGGCGTGGACGACCGTGGCGGCGCGGATGGCACCGGTGGCGCCCAGCGGGTGGCCGAGGGCGATCGCGCCGCCCAGCGGGTTGACCTTGCTGGTGTCCAGGCCGAGGTCGCGGATCACGGCCAGTGCTTGCGCTGCAAACGCTTCGTTCAGCTCGATCCAGTCCAGCTGGTCCTGGCTGATGCCGGCGGCGGCCAGCGCGGCGGGAATCGCGACCTTGGGGCCGATGCCCATGATCTCCGGCGGCACGCCGCGCACGGCGAACGAGGAGAACTTGGCCAGCGGGGTCAGGTTGTGCTCTTTCAGGATCTTTTCGCTGACGACGATCAGCGCACCGGCGCCGTCCGACATCTGCGACGAGGTCGCGGCGGTGACACTGCCCTTGGCCGCGAACACGGGCTTGAGCTTGGCCATGCCTTCCATGCTGGCGTCGGCGCGCGGGCCTTCGTCGCTGTCGACGGTGCGGTGCTTGACCGTGATCTCGCCGGTGGCCAGGTTCGGCGTGCGGGTGACGATGTCGACCGGGGTGATCTCATCCTTGAACTGGCCGGCCTGCTGGGCGGCGATGGCGCGGCGGTGCGATTCCAGGCCGAAGGCGTCCTGGTCTTCACGCGAGATCTTCCACTGCTGGGCGACCTTTTCCGCGGTCAGGCCCATGCCGTAGGCCAGGCCCACGTTCTCGTCCTTGAAGGTGTCCATGTTGATCGACGGGTGGTGGCCCATCATCGGCACCATCGACATCGATTCGACGCCGCCGGCGATCATCACGTCGGCTTCGCCCACGCGGATGCGGTCGGCCGCCATGGCCAGGGCGGTGATGCCCGAGGCGCAGTAACGGTTGACGGTGACGCCGCCCACGGTGTTCGGCAGGCCGGCCAGGATCACCGAGTTACGGGCGATGTTGAAGCCCTGCTCGGCTTCCGGGAAGGAGCAGCCGATGATGGCGTCGACGATCAGCGCCGGGTCCAGGTTCGGCACGGCGGCCATGGCGCCGCGGATGGCGTGCACCAGCAGGTCGTCCGGGCGGGTCTTGTTGAACATGCCGCGCGGCGCCTTGCCGATCGGGGTGCGGGTCGCTGCGACGATGTATGCGTCTTGAAGTTGTTTGCTCATGTCAGTAATCCTTGTTGTCCGCGACGCGATCAGTTACGCACTGGCTTACCAGTTTGCATCATGCCCATGATGCGTTCCTGGGTCTTCGGATTGTTCAGCAGCGCCACGAAGGCCTTGCGCTCCATGTCCAGCAGCCACTGTTCGGAGACGTAGCTGCCCTGGTCGATGTCGCCACCGCTCACGATCTCGGCGATGGTGTCGCCCAGGTGGTAGTCATAAGCCGAGATAAAGCCGCCGTCGCGCATGTTGACCAGCTGGCCGCGGATGGTCGCCCAGCCATAGCGGCCGGTCACCGGGACCGGACGGCGTGCAGGCGCGCGATAACCCGCGTCGAACATGGCGCGTGCGGTGACTTTCGCCACGTGCAGCAGTTCGTAGGTGTTGAAGACGATGATGTCGTCGTCCTTCAGGTAACCCATGGCCTTGGCTTCCAGCGCCGATTTCGACACTTGCGCGGTGGCGGCGTTGGTGAAGCCGGTCTTCAGGAATTGCAGGATGTCGTTGCCCTTGGCTTCGTTGGCCGCGCGCAGCGCCGCTTCCTTCAGGCCGCCGCCGGCCGGCACCAGGCCGACGCCGACTTCGACCAGGCCGATGTAGGACTCGATCGAGGCCACGCGCTTGGACGCGTGCAGGGCCATTTCGCAGCCGCCGCCCAGGGCCAGGCCGGCCACCGCGGCCACGACCGGGATGTTCGAGTACTTCATCTGCATGAAGGTGTCTTGCAGTTCCTTGACGATCGGGTCCATCGCTTTCGCGCCGCCGGCCATGAAGGCAGGCAGGGCCGATTGCAGGTCGGCGCCGGCCGAGAAGGCGCCGCCTTCGGTGGCGTCGGTATTCCAGATCACCAGGCCCTTGTAGCCCTTCTCTGCTTCTTCCATGCCGCGCTTGAGGCCCTTGATGACGCCGTCGCCGATCACGTGCATCTTGGTCTTCAGCGAGATCACCAGCACTTCATCGTCCGAGTGCCACAGGCGCACCGACTCGTCCTCGAACACGGTGGTGCCCGCGGTCTTCGGATCCAGCGTCGTGCTGCCCAGTACCGGTGCGCGGAATTGCTGGCGCTGGTAGACCGGCAGGTCGGACACGGGCACATAGGCGTTCTTGCTGACCGAGTAGGAACCTTCGGCGGTGTGCACGCCCTTCTCGGCGACCGGGCCTTCGAACACCCAGCTTGGCAGCGGCGCGTTCACCAGGGCCTTGCCGGCCTCGATGTCTTCCTTGACCCATTGCGCGATCTGGGTCCAGCCGGCGGCTTGCCAGGTCTCGAACGGACCGACGCTCCAGCCGAAGCCCCAGCGCATCGCGAAGTCGACGTCGCGTGCGTTGTCGGCGATCGACTCCAGGTGGAAGGCGATGTAGTGGAAGGCATCGCGGAAGATCGCCCACAGGAACTGCGCCTGCGGGTTGCTCGACTCGCGCATGGCCTTGAATTTTTTGACCGGATCCTTTTCCTTCAAGATGCGCCCAACGATGTCGGCGGCCTTGGCACCGCCCGCCACGTATTCGCCGGTGGCGAAGTCGAGGCGCTGGATGTCCTTGCCCACCTTTTTATAGAAGCCGCCGCCGGTCTTCTGGCCCAGGGCGCCCTTCTCGATCAGCTTGGCCAGCACGTCCGGGGTCTTGTAGATGCTGAAGAAAGGATCGTCCTGCAGGGTGTCCTGCATGGTCTTGATCACATGGCCCATGGTGTCCAGGCCGACCACGTCCGCGGTGCGGAAGGTGCCCGACTTGGCGCGGCCCAGCTTGGCGCCGGTCAGGTCGTCGACCACGTCCACCGACAGGCCGAACTTCTCGGCTTCGTGGATGGTGGCCAGCATGCCGAAGATGCCGACGCGGTTGGCGATGAAGTTCGGGGTGTCCTTCGCGCGCACCACGCCCTTGCCCAGCACCGAGGTCAGGAAGGTCTCGAGCTGGTCGAGGATTTCAGGACGGGTGGCGGCGGTCGGGATCAGTTCGACCAGGTGCATGTAGCGCGGCGGGTTGAAGAAGTGCACGCCGCAGAAGCGCGCCTTGAGTTCTTCGTCGAAGCCTTCGGCCAGCTTGTTGATGGACAGGCCCGAGGTGTTGGAGGCGAAGATCGCGTTCGGGGCGATGTGCGGCGCGACCTTCTTGTACAGGTCGTGCTTCCAGTCCATGCGCTCGGCGATGGCTTCGATGATCAGGTCGCAGCCGGCCAGCAGCTCGAGGTTGTCCTCGTAGTTGGCGACTTCGATCAGGGCGGCGTCTTCCTTGTTGCCGAGCGGGGCCGGCGACAGTTTTTTCAGGCCTTCGATGGCCTTCAGGACGATACCGTTTTTATTGCCCTCTTTAGCAGGCAGGTCGAACAGCACGACCGGGACCTTGGCGTTGACGCAGTGCGCGGCAATCTGCGCGCCCATCACGCCGGCGCCGAGTACGGCGACTTTTTTGACGATGAAATTGGACATATCGTTATCCTTTAGAGCGTCGTTCCCGCGGAGGCGGGAACCCATGCTGAGGCGTCGAAGTCGGAAATGGCGCATCGATGCTGACGATCCGAGTTCCGAGGCTCAGTATGGATCCCCGCTTTCGCGGGGACGACGGGTCAATGTAGCGGGTGTACTCGCGTGTACGAGTACGTGATGGGTCGTTTAGAACAGGTCTGCGTCCAGCGCCAGCAGGTTCGAAGCACCCGAACGCGCCTGGCGGATCAGCATTGCGGTTTCCGGGTACAGGCGCGCGAAGTAGAAGCGTGCGGTCTGCAGCTTCGACTCGTAGAACTTGTCGCCCGAATCCAGCTTGGACAGCGCGATCTTCGCCATCTGCGCGAAGAAGTAGCTGTACACCAGGTGGCCGACCACGCGCAGGTAAGGCACGGCGGCGGCACCGACTTCGTCCGGGCTCTGGAAGGCCTTCATGCCGATTTCCATGGTCAGCTTGGTGACCTTCTCACCCAGCTCGCCCAGCGGCGTGATGAATTCCGACAGGTTCTCGTCCAGGCCGTTCTCTTCCACGAAGGACTTGATCTTCTCGCCGAACTTGCGCAGCTTGGCGCCGTTGTCCATCAGGATCTTGCGGCCCAACAGGTCCAGCGACTGGATGGTGTTGGTGCCTTCGTAGATCATGTTGATGCGGGCGTCGCGCACGTATTGCTCCATGCCCCACTCGCTGATGTAGCCGTGGCCGCCGTAGACCTGCATCGCTTCCGAGGTGGCGATCCAGGCGTTGTCGGTGATGAAGGCCTTGATGACGGGGGTCAGCAGCGCGACTTCGTCGGCGGCGTCCTTGCGCACGTCTTCGTCCGGGTGGTGCAGTTCGCGGTCGATCTGCAGCGCGACATACGACGAGAAGGCACGTGCGGCTTCGGCATAGGCTTTACCGGTCAGCAGCATGCGCCGCACGTCCGGGTGCACGATGATCGGGTCGGCCGGCTTGTCCGGTGCCTTCGGGCCCGACAGGCTGCGCATCTGGATGCGGTCTTTCGCATACACCAGCGCGTTCTGGTAGGCGACTTCGGTCAGGCCCAGCGACTGCATGCCGACGCCCAGGCGGGCGGCGTTCATGAACACGAACATCGCGTTCAGGCCCTTGTTCGGCTGGCCGATCAGGGTGCCGACGGCGCCGTCCAGGTTCATCTGGCAGGTGGCGTTGCCGTGGATGCCCATCTTTTCTTCGATGGCGCCGCAGAAGATCGGGTTGCGTTCGCCCAGCGAACCATCGGCGTTCGGCAGGAACTTCGGCACCAGGAACAGCGAGATGCCCTTCGAGCCTTCGGGTGCGCCCGGCAGGCGCGCCAGCACCAGGTGGATGATGTTGTCGGCGACGTCGTGCTCGCCGGCCGAGATGAA
>Ga0308160_10003784_pt1 | contig 16656 bp, 14 predicted proteins | sample PhyFR1_FD_201036 | JGI IMG/M metagenome (GOLD analysis project Ga0308160, IMG submission 201036) | Phyllosphere microbial communities from UC Gill Tract Community Farm, Albany, California, United States - DLSLF.R1 | ecosystem: Host-associated > Plants > Phyllosphere > Unclassified | place: USA...
AGGCCGCGCAACTGAGCGGCGTGTCCTCGGCCTTCTCGATGGAGCAGATCAAGTACACCACCGCGCTGCCGCTGGAGCTGATCGCGCACGGCCTGCCGGCCTGAATCTCCGGCCCCGAAGGTCTGGAGGACCTGGCTCTTTTCATGCGATGATTGCAGCTGTTCGCAATCAAGGAGACAGGCTGATGCCATCGAAAATGAACATGGCGCCACTGGCGCTGGCCGCGCTGCTGTGCGTATCGACGACCATGACCAACGCCGCGCTGGCGCAGGAACAGGTCGTGAAAATCGGTGTGACCGGGCCGCTCTCGGGCGCCAATGCCTTTGCCGGCAAGGACAACGAAAACGGCGTGCGCCTGGCGGTGGAAGACCTCAACGCGCAGAAGATCAAGGTGGCCGGCAAGACGGTGCGCTTCGAGCTGCAATCCGAAGACGACGCCGGCGACCCGAAGCAGGGCGTGACGGTGGCGCAGAAGCTGGTCGACGGCGGCGTGAAGTTCGTCCTCGGCCCCTACAATTCGGGCGTTGCGATTCCCGCCTCGCGCGTCTACGCCGAAGCCGGCGCATTGATGTCGACGGTCGGCACCAATCCCAAGATCACGCAGGGCGGTTATAAAACCGTGTTCCGCACGGTCGCCAGCGACGCCCAGGTGGGCGGCTCGATGGCCAGCTACGCGGCCAAGGAACTGAAGCTCAGGAACGTCGGCGTGATCGACGACCGCACGGCCTTCGGCACCGGCATCGCGGCCGAATTCAAGCGCCAGGCGCAGGCCGCCGGCATGAAGGTCGCGGGCCACGAATTCACCAACGACAAGGCGAGCGACTTCGCCGCCATCCTGACCTCGCTGCGTGCGAAAAAGGTCGACGCCATCTTCTTCGGCGGCTATGCGCCGCAGGCCGCGCCGATGGCGCGCCAGATGAAGGCGCTCGGCCTGAACGTGCCGCTGCTCGGCGGCGATACCCTGTGCAGCCCCGAGATGGCCAAGCTCGGCGGCCCGGCGGTCGGCGAGAACGTGCGCTGCGCCCAGGCCGGCGCCATCATCGCCAAGCAGCCCGGCGGCCCGGCTTTCCTTGACAAATACAAGGCGCGCTTCAAGCGCGAGCCGGACGTGTACGCGCCCTCCTTCTACGACCAGACCATGTTCATCGCCCAGGCGATGAAGACGGCCAATTCCTTCGAACCGGCGGCCGTGGCCCAGCAGCTGCGCAGCCAGAGCTACGCGGGCGTGGTCGGCACCTATGGCTACGACGACAAGGGCAACCTGAAGAAAACCACCGTCACCGTCTACACCTTCAAGAACGGCGCACTGGCGCCGCTGGCAAGCTATTAAGGAATCATCGTCATGACCCAGTTGTTCAAGCTCGGCGCGTTTGCCGCAGCAGCATTCATCGCCTGCGCTCCTTCCATCGCCGCAGAGCAGCCCGCAGCAGCAGCAACCAGGCAAACCGCCGCCAACCCGCAAGCCGGCAAGGCCCTCAACAAGCTCGCCGACGAGTACTACGACGCCATCGCGCGCTTCGACCCGGTGTCGGCCAGCGAAAGCGGCGACAACCGATTCATCGACGCGATCGGCATGACGATCTCGCCGCAAGAACGGGCTAAACAGTTTGCACGGTATAAAGCGTTCCAGAAGCGCCTGCACGCCATCAAGCGCGACGGCTTGAATTCGCGCGACCAGACCAGCTACGACATCCTCGACTACGAACTGGCCACCGCGCTGCGCTTCGAGCCCTTCCCCGAGTACCTGCTGCCGATCAACCAGATGGACAGCATGCCGGTCACGCTGGCCAACTACGCCAGCGGCCAGGGCGCCCAGCCATTGTCGAACGTGAAGGACTACCGCGCCTACGCCAGCCGCCTGGCCCAGCTCGGCCCCTGGGTCGACCAGGCGATCGCCAACATGCGCGAAGGGATCAAGCGCGGCGTCACCTATCCGAAGTCGGTGATGGGTTCCGCCCTGCCCCAGTTCAAACAGCTGGTGGCCGCCACGCCGGAAGACAGCATCTATTACGCGCCGGTGAAGAACTTCCCGGCTGGCTTCTCGGACGCGGACAAGCGCCAGCTCACCAAGCTGTATGGCGACACCATCGCCGGCAAACTCAATCCTGCGCTGGCGCGCCTGTCCACCTTCCTGGAAAAGGAGTACCTGCCCGCCGCGCGCACCAGCACCGGCTGGGACGCGCTGCCAAACGGCGCCGAATGGTACAAGGTGCGCGTGGCGAGCCAGACCACGACCAGCCTCACGCCCGAGCAGATCCACGAGATCGGCCTGAAGGAAGTGGCGCGCATCCAGGGCGAATACGGCCGCACCGGCCCGAAGATGGGCTACAACGGCCCGGCCGCCGGCCTGCCGGCCTGGGTATCGCAGCAGGCGAAGTACAAGCCCTTCAAGACCGAACAGGAAGTGATCGACGTCTACCGCAAGCTCGACGCCCAGCTGCGTACCAAACTGCCGGCCATGTTCAATTTGATGCCGAAGTCGCCGCTGGACCTGCGCCTCGAACCTGAACTGAGCCGCGCCACGGCATCCGACCACTACACCCCGCCGGCGGTGGACGGCTCGCGTCCGGGCGTGTTCTGGTCGGTGGTGAACGACCCGACGCAGTACGGCAGCACCGGCATGGTCACCCTGTTCCTGCATGAAGGCCAGCCGGGCCACCACTTCCACATCGCCCTGCTGCAGGAACTCGGCTTGCCGAACTTCCGCAAGTTCGGCGGCAACAACGCCTTTACCGAAGGCTGGGCGCTGTATGCCGAGACCCTGGGCAAGGACATGGGGCTGTTCGACAAGCCGGAAGATTACTTCGGCCACCTGAACGACGAAATGCTGCGCGCGGCGCGCCTGGTGGTGGACACCGGCATGCACACCAAGGGCTGGTCGCGCGAACAGGGCATCAAGTATTTTTCCGAGACGCTGGGCTACAGCGAAGCCGACTCGCGCGCGCAGATCGAGCGCTACATGGTGTGGCCGGGCCAGGCGCTGGGCTACAAGATCGGCGCGCTGAAGATCATTGAGCTGCGCCGCCGCGCGGAGAGCACCTTGGGGCCGAAGTTCGATGTGCGCGCTTTCCACGACATCGTGCTGGGTGAGGGGACGCTGCCGCTGTCGCTGCTGGAGGCGAAGGTGGACCGGTGGATTGCCGCGTCGAAGTAAGCAAGCAGTAAAGCAGCAACAAGGCGGGCAGGTGCTTGCCTTGCAACCGCCTTGCCCCGGATCGGAGACACCATGCCATCGTGGCGCCTTGCGAATGCAGCCGAACTGGCTGCGGCCTACAAGTACACCTTCTACCGCCCGTCGGCCGAGACAATCGGCAAGGTGGCCATCGGCGACAACGTCAAACTGATCTTCGAATACGCCGAGGACCACGACAATCCGGACGGCTGGTCGGCCGAGCGCATGTGGGTGCTGGTGGACCACATCGATGGGCAGGGCAATTTTCGCGGACGGCTCGACAACGCGCCGCGCCACATCGCGGATCTCCAGCTTGGCGATGCACTCGCGTTCAGCGACATCCACATCATCCAGGTAGAGCACGACGACAACGACGGCAATCACTTCACCGACCGCTACCGGAAGCGCTGCCTTGTCTCGGTCAGGGTGCTGCACGATGGCGAACCGATCGGAAGCCTGTACCGCGAAACGCCGGAACAGGAAGACGACAGCGGCTGGCGCATCCTTGCCGGCGACGAAACCGACGACTACTTCGATGACGAGGATGCGGTTGCCTATGTGTCGCTCGGCGCCGTACTGAATCGCGACGACGCGATACTGCCGCTGCTGGACACGGCGCCGGGCAGCAGCTTCCAGCGTGAGGCGGGCACCGACCGCTTCGTGGCGGACGAGCCGGATGGCGATGCCTAATTAGAAGACCGCGCAAGGAAAGCGGAAAGCGGGGGTCAAGTCTGACATTTAGACACGGCCTCGGCTATACGGTCCATCACGGCATGCACGCCAAAGCAGAGCTCGTGTCCGAATGTCAGACCTGACCCTGGTTTTTGTTCGCGGCAACCACCCAGTATCTGCCCTCACTGCCCAGTCTTCGGCTGCATCTTCCCCTGCTTCATCATCGTCGCATTGCTGTCCATGATCGTTCCCCACAGCGCCTTGACCGATTCCGGCGTCGGGTTCTGCTGCATGCGCAGCTGGGCCAAATCGATGCGTGCACGCGGATAGCGCGCCTGCGCCGCCTTTTCCAGCCAGACTATCGCCTCCTCGCGCGCCTGCGCCGTGCGGTCGGCATACAGCATCTCGCCCAGCTCGGTCTGCGCCACCGGGAAGCCCAGCCGCGCCGCCTTCAGGAACCAGCCCTTGGCCTGCGCTCTGGCCTGCCGGCGCGCCGCACCGCCCTGGCCTGCATCCTGCAAGGCAGCCAGCCCCAGCGTCGTCATCGCCACCACATTCCCCTTGCCGGCCTGGCGCCGCAGCAGCGCCATCTCGTTGCTGTCCGCCGCATGCGCGCGCGCTTCCAGTTCGTGATCGAGCTGAGTCCAATCTGACTCGTCCATGTCGCGGTACCAGGCGTCGTTGCCGGTGCTGCCGATCGAGCCGACGCCGCGCGAGCGGCCAGCGCTGGCTGCCGTGCGCGACGGCACAGGCGCCGCACCCGGACGCCAGCCCGGCGGCGGCAGGAAATAAAAATCGCCGGCCAGCGAGGATTCGAACCAGGGCTGCTGGTCTTCGCGCGTCTGGCGCCGCACCTGGTCCGATAGCGTGCGGAACAGGGTCTCGGCCGGCAGCCCGCGCTGGGTCAGCAGCCTGGCCAGGGTCTCGGTATAGATGCTGTGGCGGCGACCGGTGCCGTCCTCGGCCAGCTGGCCCGGTGCCGTGGAATACGCCACCAGGGTGCCGCGCGCGGCGCTGGATGGCGCCAGTCCCAGGTTCTCGAAGCTGCGCAGCTTGACCGGCTTCACAGGCTGGAAGGGATTGTTGCGGCAGGCGTCGAGGATCATCACGTTGACCGACGACTTCGACAAGGCCAGCCTTTCGTGTAGGGCCTGCAGCGGAAAGGCGCGTTGTTTTACACCCTCTTCGCCAGTGATGACCATGTCGACCGGCAGCAGGTAGTTCTCGCCCTTGATCTGCATGCCGTGGCCGGCATAGTAGACGACGGCCGACGCGCCGGCCGGCAGCCGCTCGGCGAAGCTGCGCGTGGCGTCGAACATGCCGCTGCGCGTGAGGTCCGTCTTCAGGGTCACGTCGAAGCCGGCCTGGCGCAGGCTGTCGGCGACCAGCTGGGCATCGGGCCGCGTGTTCGGGAGGCTGTTGGCGCCGTAGTTGCCGTTACCGATCACCAGCGCGTAGCGGTTGGTGATGGACGCCGCCGCCTGCGTCTTGGGTTGCGCCTTTACCGGCGCAAGAGCCAGCAGCAGCGTCAACGCAAGGAACAAGCGCCGCATCATTCCTGCTCCAGCACGAGCACGTCGTCGACCAGGTTCGAGCGCAGCAGGGCGGCACGCACGGCGTCGATGCGCTTGCGGTCGTCGACCACGAGCCAGAATTCGCCGCCGCTGCCCGGGCCCCAGACGACCTGGCAGCGCTGCCCCTGCAGCAGTTCGACCAGTTGCGCCATGCTGGCGTTGGCACTCACCACGATCTTCAGGTTGGCCGCGCGCTGCGAGGTGGCCAGCGAGCGGGTCACGGGTCCATCGGCCACGTTTGGCACCACGCCGAGGTTCATCACCGTTTGCAGTCCCAGCAGGGCGATGACGAAGCCGAGCGCCGGCGAGAAGCCCCAGCTCGCGGCCCAGTCGCGCCATCTGCGTTTGGTCGGCTTGCGCTCCTCCGCGCGCGCTGCGGCCAGCCGCTTCTGGAATTGATCGAAGCCGGTCATCGGGTCGCGTTCTTCCACGTGCTGGCGCGCGGCGCCGGCCAGCGCCTGCGCGAAGGCCAGTTCATCGCGCGCCCCGGCGTCAAGCGCCAGAAACGCCTCGACCTCGGCCCGTTCGCCTTCCGGCAGCGTGCCGTTGACATAAAAGGGCAGCGCCGCCCGGAAGCTGGCGCGTGCCTGTGCCTTGTCATCCATTCCGTTCTCCTCCGAAGTCGCCACCAAAGGCCCGCTCCAGGCACTCGCGCACGCGGCGCCGCGCATGGAACAGGCGCGATTTCACCGTCCCTTCCGGCACGCCGGTGCGCGCCGCCACCTCGTCCAGGCCGCACTCTTCCACCGCGCTCCAGTACAACGCCTCGCGCTGGCTGTCCGGCAGCCGGTCCATGCATTCCACCAGCGCCGTACCGCGCTCGCGCTCCTCGATCAGTTCCAGCACGCCCCAACCCGGTGCGGCGGCGCCGTCGATGGCGTCGGGGTCCTCGACGAACACCTCCTCGCGCCGCCCCTTGCGGCGGCGCCAGTCGGCCACCTTGTTGCGCGCGATGCCGCACAGCCAGGTCGAGAACTCCGACACGCCGGTATACGCATCGGTCTTGCGGAAAGCCACCAGCAGGGTGTCGCTGACGATCTCCTCGACCGCATGCAGGTCGTCCCACACCTGCGCACGCACGTAGCCATACACGAGGGGCTGGTAGGCCGCGTACAGCCTGGCCGACGCTGTATCGTCGCCACGCGCGATCTGGTTCAACAGCATCCGCACTTCATGGCGGGGAAGGTTTCGCATTGTTCGTGAAAAAAATTTGAAAAAAGATTGAACCGGCTCGAACCCGGCAGCGATACACGGGCACAGATGCTAACACCGACCCACCCTGACCCGAGGAGCCACCACCCATGCATACCCTGACCACTTCCACCCGCACCGTGCGCGGCAAAATCCTGCGCGACACGCAAGCCGGCCCCGGCCTGCTGGCGGTCGACGGCAACAAGATCCCGTTCACGCTCGAGGACCACTGGAGCGGCAGCACCCCGCCGCAGACCGGCGGCACGGTCGACATCGGCTTCGACGAAGGCGGCCAGCTGCGCACGGTGCACCCGGTCGGCGTGGGCAAGGAAGAACTCGAGATCGCCGGCGAGCTGGCGCGCCAGGCCCTCGGCAAGGGTGCGCCGGTGCTGCGCGCATCGGTGCAGAAGATCGGCACGCCGGTGCTGGTGGCCATGGCCATCGTCGCCATCAGCTGGATCTGGCTGCCGGCGGTGACGGTGCAAATCATGGCCGGCATGTCGCAAAGCGCCACCATGTTCGACGTGCTGCGCATGGTGAACGCCGGCGCCAGCCTGCAGGACTTCGGCCGCGGCGGCAGCGCCGGCATCTACGGTTTGCTGTGCATCCTGGCGATGGCCGCCCCCGCCCTGCCGGCCCTGTGGAAGCACCGCCTGGCGCCGCTCGGCTACTTCGCCCCGCTGGCCTTCCTCGCCGCCGTCGGCCTCGTCATCTACACGAAGATGAACGCCATGGCCAACGCCGCCACCGAGCAGATGGGCGGCCTCGGAGGCAGCCAGATGGGCGACATCGTCGGCGCCATGATGAAACAAGTGATGCAGGCCGTCTCGGTTGGCTTCGGCGTGTATGTGTCGCTGGCCGCCGCCCTGTACCTGGCCTGGATCGGCCTGCGCGCACTCCGTCAACGTTAATCCACCCTCAACATTGCCATCCTCAACCTCGTGAGCACAACCATGAAAAAGACCACCATCCTCGCCGTCCAGATCGCCCTCGCCTTCAGCCTCGCCGCCTGCTCCAAGAAGGATGAAGCGCCGGCCGCCGCCGCACCTGCAGCCGCACCTGCTGCCCCCGCGAGCCTGGCCGATCTGCAGAACCCGCAAGCCGTCAACAAGGCCGTTGCCGCCACCCTGCCGAAGGGCGACCCGGCCACGCCTTTGAGCGCCTACCGCAAGATCGACAGCGGGCACCAGGTGATGTTCATGTACTACGCGCTGTCGAACATGCCGGCGCCCTACGACGAGATCGCCAAGACCTATTCCGACGAATACCGCCGCACCAGCGACAGCTTCCAGCAGCGCGACATCCTGAAGGCGCTGCAGCCGCGCATCGACGGCGAGATCGCCGGGGCGAAGAACGGCCGCTACGTCATCGTCGACCAGCAGGACAGCCGCCTGCTGCAGCGCTACGACTTCGAGAAGAAGTCCTTTGCCATCAACGATTTTTCGGACGACCGCTACACCTTCTTCAACGACAACAGCCAGTACACGCTGGCCACCACCAACGCGGCCGACTTCTCCGCCTTCAAGGTGACCGACGAAGCCAAGGCGCGCGAGATCGAGGGCTACCTGAGTTCGTATAAACCGCTGCGCCTGGAGACCTATGCGTATGCGCAGGACGCCGATCCGAGCAACCGCCGCATCAAGCTGCAGGTGCTGAAGGTGCGCTTGCTGGATGCCCGCGGCACGGTGCTGGCGGAGATGTAGGGCACGTAGGGTGGGCCGGGCCGCGAAAGGCGGCTATGCCGCCCACCTACCTACCTCAGCTTCGCGCAGAACGCCTCGGCGCCGCCATCGATAATCGCCCCGCTTGGCCACATCCCCGTGGCACGGCGCGCCTTCTGCAAGGCGGACGCCAGGGCACTGTCCCCGTCCACCGCATACACGAACACCGGCATGGCCAAGGCCGCCGCATCGTTCAGCAGGTTGCGGTTCGCCTCCAGCGTGCGCGCATCGACGTGCACGCCCACCGGCGCTCCCACCCGCCCCTGCAGGTTGCTCAGCCAGTTGCGGTCCAGGCGCGGCGCCTGGGCGTGGCTGGCGACGAAACGCGTGGCGCGCGAATTGCCCAGCGCCTGGGCATTGCGCGGATCGAGCACGATCAGTCCCAGGTAACCCTCGCGGTCGGCCTGGCGTGCGCAGCGCAAATTGCCCTCCACCGGCGAGGTCAGGAACCAGTTGCCGTGCCCGACTTCGCCGCGCAGCTGCTGCACCAGCGCGCCGACGTCCTGGCAGGCCGCCACCGTCTTGATCTCGGCGTTCAGCGTGCCCTGCGGGTAGCTAGACGCCAGCTGCGCCAGGTCGCTGGCGAAAGGCGGCGCCTCGCCGGTCACCACGCCGCGCAAGGTCATGCGCGCGGCGCGCCAGTCGGCGCTGCGCAGGCTGTTCACCGGCACCGGCGCCGCGGTGCGCACCACGCGGCCAGTGGCCTGGTCGTGGTGCACCACCCATTCACGGTCGCCCAGCATCTGCAAATCGGTCTCGACGCCGTCGAAGCCGCCGGCGTAGGCCGCGCGCAGCGCACCCAGGGAATTCTCCGGCGCCTGGCCATTGCCGCGGTGCGAGTGGATCTGCATGCCGAGGCAGTCCGCCTGCACGGGCGCAGCGGCCAGCAGCGCAATCAGTAACGCAGCGCCAAGCGCGGACTTACGGTGTGGGTTCATAGCCATAGTTCAGGTCCTGCAAGAGATTGACGCGGATCGCTTCATTGACGGGATAGCTGTAGCCCTGCCCCACCGCCACCACGTGGGTGATGTTGCCTATCAAGGCTTTGCGCGTGCGGGTCCAGCCGGTATCGCCCTCTTCCGGCGCGCGCGACTGTTCCATCATCTGGACGAACAGCTCGCTGCGCGTGATGCGGTTCTCGACGAACGACAGCAGCAGCCAGACGCCGGCAAACGCGGCCACCAGCACCGCGATGGCGGTCCAGCCGGCGCGCCGGCTGAGCGTGTCCTGGCCGGGGCTGCGCAGCAGCAGCACCAGCGTGGCGACCAGGTACAGCAGCTTCGAGAAGTGGCCGATCGCGCCCAGCAGCGAAAACGCCAGCGCCACCGGCGGTACGATGGCCGCGCGCGCTGCCTCGTTGCCGTCCTTGAACAGGCGCGCGCCGTATTCGAACTGCGCCGCATCCGAGTCGTAGCTGGCGCGCTTGTCGCGCACCGCCTTGCCGACCATCGCCTCGTACAGGCGCTTGAATTCGGCCGCGCTGCCGTAGTCGTGCGCCACCGTCGCGCCGGCCGGCAGCGCCAGCGCCTCGCGCAGCTGGCCCTGCACGCCCGGACGCGCCACGAACTGCGCGAACGACAACCCCGGCGGAATGCGGTCGCGCCCGACCACGATGCCGCTGGTCGACTTGCGGTAGCGCTGCTCGACGGCGTCGCGGAAGGCCACCTCGTCGGACGGATCCCAGCGCGCACTCACCGGCACCTTCTGGCGCACCTTCTTCACCACCGCGGCACGGCGGTAGCCCGGCACCGTGTAGGGCGTCCAGTTATGCTTGCGCAGCGAATCGACGTAATCGTTCCAGGCCTTGTCCTGCTCGTGCTGCAGGTCGTCGTTCGAGGCCGATGGAATGCGCGCATATCTCTGCCAGTTGGTGTGGGTGCGCTTGATCGCTTCGAGGTAGTCCTCGTAGTACTGCTGGCCGGTCTTCGAACTGCGCACGATGTTGCCGATCACCTGGTCCTTGGTGCCCTTCATGCGCTCGTCCAGGGTCGAGCTGGACAGGGCCAGGAGGGGGAACAGCGCCAGGAAGGCCTTGCCCTCGGGCTGGGCGAACAGCAGCTTGTCGTCGACCAGGCCATCGAGTTCGGCCTGGCCATTCACCAGCGAGCGTTGCAGCAGAATGGTGTTGTAGGCCACGCGCCGGAACTCGGCGTCGCGCGTGGCGACCAGCACGTCGACGAAGATCTTGATCGAGAAGAAAACGGCGCCGGCCACCAGCAGGCAGCCGACCGCAATACGCAGCAGCGACGGATACGAGGACTGGCTGTGCAGGCGGCGCCGCAGCATCACCTGCAGCAGCACCAGCGCCGCGGCCACGCCGGACAGGGTGCGGCCATATACTTCCAGGCGCTCGACGTCGTGCGGGCCCGCATTCCCGCCCACCACGTCGAGCAGGCGCGCATTGAAGCCGAGCTCGAAACACAGGTAGACCACGGTCAGCAGGATCAGGAAGACCAGTTGCTTGAGTTGTTGGGCGCGCATCGTGGCTTACTTCCTCAGGTCGATGCGGACCGGCTTGATTTCCTCGTCCGGAATGGTCAGGCGCCCGCGCGGCAGCTCGTCACTGCGCTTGCGCTGCGGGGTGGTGTCGCGTGCGACCGTGGTGTCGCGTGGGGTCGGTGCGTCACGGTCGCGCGGCGCGGACGGCGCCTTATTGCCGGCCAGGGCGGCGCGCTGCGGCGGCGCCGGGATCACGCGGCCGCCGCTGGCGGCGATGCCCGTGCGGTTCGGCGCGGCGAGGCCGGGCGCAGTGCCGGGACGGCCATCGCCGCGTGCCGGCGGCATCGGAAAGGTCGGGCGCAGGTTCTCGTCGGCATAGGGACGCACCGCCATGTTCACGCCCGCCGGCGCCGGCGCCCGGCCCGAATACAGGCGCTGGTCCATGTAGCTGTAGCGCTTCAGGCTGTTGTGCTCGGGGAAGTCGATGTAGATCGCGCGGCCATCCTCGTCCAGCGTGGCCTGGGGCCGGTCCTGGCAATTCCCGAAGCCCCACTGCAGCACGTCGGTGCCTTCGATGGCCATCAGCGTGTACTTGTAGTGGCAGTTGCGCTCCTGGGTCTCGACGATCACCACCAGGCGCGACTCCACCTGCGCCACCATGGCGATGCGCGCCCCTACCGCGTTCGGCAGCGGCACCACGCGGTAGCTGCCGATCTTCACCGAGAAGGCGCCGGTCGAGGGATCGTGGCGCAGCGAGCCGAGGGTGCCGTCGGCCAGGCGGAAGCCGCCCAGCTGCTTGCCGAAGAGTTCCGCCGTATCCAGGCCAATCAATACGCCGCCGCGGTTGTTCGGCTGCACGGCGCAGCCGGCGGCCAGCAGGGAGGCGGCGAGGACCAGTGCACGCGGCAGGTGTTCGAGACGAATGAGCGGATTGATAGTGTTCTCCGAAAGTAGGCACGGGAAGATGCCGGAGAACACCGGTTGTAGCGGTGGTTCCAACGGTCCCGCAGTGCAACAGGCGCTTGACCGCGCATTATGCCTTGCGATGCCGCCTGGAAAACTCACGCATTGTCACTTTTGGCAGCGATGTGCCGGGACAATGCATGCCGCTGCCCGCATTGGCGAGCGTGGCCGCCTGCCGCTATTCGGAATCGCGCAGCCAGGACCGGCTGCCTGGCTTGACCGGCACGGCCGGAGTCGCGGCAGGCATGCGGCGGGCTTGTTGTGAGGCGTTGCGTGCCGACTTTGCCTTGGCCGAGGCATTCGCCACATAGGATTTGACGCCCAGGGTGGCGCGGTAGATCAGGGCGGCCACGCAGATGATGATCGCGCTGACCGTGATCGCCAGCGCTTCGGGACGGCCGGCAATGACGAGGATGGACACTAGAACGACGATGTCGATGCAAAGAATGAAGTTGAAGCGCGATTTGGGAGCAGAATCGCCTTGGGATACAGACATGTTACGTTCCAGGTAAATCGTGTGGCAGGCAGATGCCAATGGATGCGATGACGCGCGTCGAGACGAAAAAATGTGTATCGCATCATTTTAACATTTCCATACGGAAACTCGTAGTGAGCGTGCGCATGGGTGCCTGCTATTTCTTAGCTGCGCAGGCAGATGCCCTCTGCCGGCGCTTGCGTTTGCTGGAACCTGTATGCGCTCAGTTCGACCGCGCCGGCGCGATCCGCCACACCACGCCGCCGCCATCGTCGACCACCAGCAGCGCGCCATCGGCCGCCACTTCGACTGCCGCAGGGCGTGCCCACACGTCGCGGTCGCTCAGCACCATGCCGGTCATGAAGTCCTGGTACTGCCCGGTCGGCACGCCATTCTTCATGAACACGCGCACCACCTTGTAGCCGGTGCGGATGCCGCGGTTCCAGGAGCCGTGCAGGGCCAGGAAGATGTCGCCCTCGTACTCTTTCGGGAAGGCGTGCTGTGCCCCCTTTGGCGCCTGGTACACGACCATGCCCAGCGGCGCCGAGTGCGACTGGATCAGGGTGTCGGGCACGATGGTCTTGTTCTTCAGGTCAGGACGGATGCCCTTCAGGCGCGGGTCTTCGTTGGCGCCGATGTAGTACCACGGCCAGCCGTAGAAGCCGCCCTGCTTGACGCGCGTGATGTAGTCGGGCGGCAGGTTGTCGCCCAGTTCGTCGCGCTCGTTCACGCTGCAGAACAAGTCGCCGGTGGCCGGGTGCACGATCATGCCGACGCAGTTGCGCAGGCCGTTGGCATAGGCGCGGCGGTTCTTGCCGTCGGCGTCGAATGCCAGCACGGCGGCGCGCTCGGTCTCCTCGCCCCAGGCGGCGCCGACGCCATATTTCGCTTCCCATTGCGCCAGCGGCTGCGGCGGCTGGGCGCCGATGCCGGCAGCGACGTTGGTGGCCGAGCCGACCGACAGGAACATCGTCTTGCCATCCTTCGAGAAGGCGATGGTGCGCGTGACGTGGCCGCCGCTGGTGTCGCTGATCTTCTCGATCACGGTTTCGGGTTCGCTCTTCGCCTTCAGGTCGCCGCTGCTGTAGGGGTAGCGCACCACCGAATTCACGTTGGCGACGTACAGGTATTGCGGTTTGTCGGCCGGCCACAGGGCCATGCCGTAGGGACGCGACAGGCCGCTGGCGTAGACGCTGACGGTGTCGGCCTTGACGCCATCCTTCGAGCGCAGGACCGTGATCTGGCCTTTGGCGGCTTCGGACAGGAAGATGTCGCCGTTCGGCGCGCGCAGCGGCAGGCGCGATTTGCCGAGCTTGTCGGCGTAGATGCCGATTGTGAAGCCTGGCGGGACGGCGGGCATGGCGCCTTCGGGACGGGCGGCGAGTTTCGGGCCGTTGCCGGCGCTTTCGCTGGCGTAGGGCTTGATGAGCTCAGTCGGCTTGATGTGGTGCAGGTCGCCGGGTTTGTCCTGGGTCCAGGCGCCGGCCTGGTCGGCTGGTTTGGTGCTCGCGGTCACTGGCGCGGCGGCCTGGCCGGTTTGGGTGGCGAGGTAGGCGATGACGGCGGCGCGCTGCTTGGCGTCGGGCACGCCGATCGGCATTGCGGTGCCGGGGACGTCCTTGTTCGGGTCGCGCAGGAAGACGTCGAGTTCTTCGCGGGTCCAGGTCTTGCCTGATGCGCCGGCTTTGGTTAATGCGTCGGTGTAGTTGAAGTTGGGGACGGCGGCGGCTTTGCGGCCGACGACGTTGAACAGGCCGGGGCCGGCGAGTGGGGAGAGCTTGTTGTCGACCGTGTGGCAGCTGGCGCAGTTTTGGGTGAAGAAGGTTTGGCCGGGGGATGGGGCGGCGTGGGATGTGGTGGCCAGGGTGAGGCAGAGGGCGGCGATGGTGGGGTGTCTCATTGGTGTTTTTTTGTGAGTTGGAACCGGTATTCCGGCGTTAATGGGGCTGTTGCCTGTGCCGTTTGTGGTGTGTTTGATCCGCGTGGGCACGGAGTGCCCACCGTACGGGAGGCGCCGCGTGTCGAAAAAGCGGCGCCGCGTGTCAAAGGAAGCGCCGCGTATCTGTGCCGCGGCATTTCGAACTCAGGCGATCATGAAGACGGGGTAGCGGCGCCATTCGGGTTCGCGGTACTTGGCGCAGTTGGCGAAGATGAAGTCCAGCACGGCTTCCTGGTTCGACAGCAGGCCCGGGTTCGCGGCTTTCCAGTCATTGAACTTCGAGGCCAGTTCGGGTTCGTCGCGCAGCAGCTGTTCGGCTTCGTCTTCGAACACGTAGTCGGAATAGGCTTCCTTCTTTTCCAGCACGCTGTTGAAGAAGCCCCAGCGGAAGAAGCTGTCGTGGGCCAGGGGTTCCAGGGTCTCGACGGCGTAGCGAGCCTGCTCCTGGTCGAGCGGGACGATGTAGTCGCCGGCGCGCAGCAGCACCTGGGCGCGGCGCTTTTCCAGCTGCACGTCGTCGTGGAACAGGTGGCCTTCGTAGGCGTTGGGGCGCGATGCCACCGAGACGATGTGGTAGTAGTCCACTTCCTGCATGCGGTCCGCTTCCACGCGTTCGAGCTGCACACCGTTCAGCTGCAGGCGCTCGACGGCTTCGCGCCAGGCTTGCGGGATCACGTAGGCTGTTGGCGCAGGCACGGTGATGTCGGCGTTGAAGCGGTTGTACCAGGCGATGTCGCGTTCCCAGGGGCTGTTGCGGTCGTAGTGCAGGCGCGTGTAGCCACCCAACACGCTCGGTTTGTACCTGGCTTCGTAGCCCTTGAAGCGGAAGCTGCCCGGGTTGGCTTCGTCCATGACCCAGTGGATCGGCCATTCGGCGCGCGTGCGCCCCAAGAGCTTGGCGGCGCGGCGCAGGGCCTGGATCTGGGCTGCGTGTTGCACCGTGAAGTCGAGCGCGCTTTCGACCAGGGCGCGCATCGACTCGTAGCGGTCCTGGAAGGGTTTCAGCATGTGGGTCTCGGGCATGAAACCGATGGTGTGGTGCAGGGCCGCGTAGCCCGTCGAGAATCGCGCGGTTTCCAGGAAGTCGGCAATGCCGTGGTCCGGGCTGTCCTTGACCGGATTCACATACGGGCAGGTCGGCCAGCCGCGCTGCGCCATGTCGGCGTACAGCGCCGGCAGCATGGTGTCGCGCAGGAAGCCGCCGAGTTCTCCGCCCAGCTTGTCGGGCTGGGTGTGGATCAGGGTCATGGTGTAGCTGTAGTCGGCGCCGTTGGAAGTGTGGGTGTCGACCATCACGTCCGGGTCCCAGGACGTGAAGAATTTGTTGAAGACCTGGGCGGTGAGCGTGTCGCACTTGACGAAGTCGCGGTTCAAATCGAGGTGGCGGCTGTTGCCGCGGAAGCCGAACTGCTCGGGGCCGTCCTGGTTCACGCGCGAGGTATTCGCGCGGTTGATGCTGCCGTCCACGTTGTACAGCGGGATGAAGATGAACACGGTCTCGCCGAGCGCCGCCAGGCGCGCCGGCTGGGTGCAGAAGTCGCGCACCAGCGCCATGCAGCCGTCCACGCCTTCGGGTTCGCCCGGGTGGATGCCGTTGTTGTTGAAGAAGACCGGGCGCCCGCCCGCCTTGATCTGCTCGCGTTCGAACACGCCGTCGGCACTGACCACGCCGGCGTGGATCGGCAGGCCGGCGTCCGAGGTGCCAATCACACCGAAGCGCAGCACGCCCGGGTAATCGCGCGCCAGCGCTTCGTACCAGGCGATGCAGTCGCTCCAGGTGGTGGTCTGGTTCTGGTTGCCCAGTTCGTAGGGCGTCTTCATTTCGTTCGACATGGGAGGTTCCGGCAGGGAGAGAAAATCGAGCCGCTACGATACAGCACTGGCGGCGGAAAGTGGCAGGGTGATGGCAACCGTGGTGCCGCGCTGCGGCGCCGAACGCACGGCGATCGCACCGCGCAATGCGTACACGCGCTCGCGCATGCCGATGATGCCGATGCCTTCGGAACTGAGGGCCGGCTCGAAGCCCTGGCCATCGTCCTCGACGGCGATGCGCAGCACATTGTCGTCTTCGTCGAGCACCAGGCTGACCTGCGCGAAGCTGGCGCCGGCGTGCTTCATCACGTTCGACAGCGCTTCCTGCACGATGCGGTAGGCGGAAATCGCCAGCTCGTTCCCCAGGCGCGAGAAGTCGCCTTCGGAGTGGAAGGCGAAGCGGCAGCCGGAGCCGCTGTCGTAGTGGCGCAGCATCTCTTCCACGGCACCGTGCAGGCCCAGCATGTCGAGCACCTCGGGACGCAGGCGCCGCACCAGGCGCCGGCCGTTGGCGTACAAATCGAGCGCCAGCTTGGTGATGGCCTGCGCCTTGTTGCGGATGTCCTCGACCTCGGGGCCGGCCGGCGCCTTTGTCGACAGCATGGCGATGCTCTGCGCCTCCAGCCGTACCGCGATCAGCGAGGCGTTCAGTTCGTCGTGGATCTCGATCGCGATGCTCTTGCGCTCGTCCTCGATGA
>Ga0308160_10003785_pt1 | contig 16655 bp, 26 predicted proteins | sample PhyFR1_FD_201036 | JGI IMG/M metagenome (GOLD analysis project Ga0308160, IMG submission 201036) | Phyllosphere microbial communities from UC Gill Tract Community Farm, Albany, California, United States - DLSLF.R1 | ecosystem: Host-associated > Plants > Phyllosphere > Unclassified | place: USA...
CAATTCGTAGCATTATTACAAATTGGAACGGGAGCGGGAAGGTATATTTCATTCGGGTAAAGTGATGATTATAGGTAATATGTGCTGATGGGCGTAGGTATATATGAGAAGTGTATTTACTCGTACTCAAATCATCGTACTCACCACCTCTTATTCAGATTTAGCATTGATTGCATACCATCAACGTCTGTGACGTCCAACCAATCTTCCAAATACACAATAGACGCTAGACGCGACCTCGACTCAACCTCGATTTGATATCGTCCCCACCCAACTTTCAACAACCTATCTTCAGTCACGACTTAGATGATGTTCTTTTCTACTTTCCTTGTTCTTTCTTCCGTCCTTGGACTTGGGGGTGCTTTACCGATCCATTATCAATCTTCCTTCGATTCCCCCACTTTCCACATCTCAACTCCTGTAAGTCACTCCTTACCTACCTCGAGTATCAGTACGCCCTGGACGAGTGATGGGCCGGGAATGTCGGGAAAGGCCAGAGAGCTGACATTCAGAACGAGTTGCATCAATGTAAACCCTCCCAATTCTCCTGGACACCAACAACAGGTCCATATTACCTGTCAATAACTTCCACCTCCATCAATACCGCCGGTATCAAACAAACAACCCAAGGCGAAACTGTAACTGTCCCACACGGAACATCAGCCAGCTGGGTGGTAGATGTTGAAGAGGGAAGTACTGTTACTGTTGAAGTGCGTGATTCGGAGGGATCAGTAGCAGAGACAGTTATGAGGACTGTATTGGGTGGACCTGAACATTGTTTGTGATCGACTACAATCATTTATATTTCTTCTGGGCTAGGACGCTGGTCGTCTTTGATGATTTGCAGAGCATGCATTAATCTACTATATACATCTACGTTCTAGCCCAGCCCATGACTGCCTAAGATTACAGACGTAAAGTGGTTTGATGTAATCTAGTCACAAGCGCCAATAGCGCAACATTCTCCGATCCAGCATTATAAGTGACCGCATCGAGGTGTAGCTATTATCAGCTGAATCCATACGAGGGATGAGAGTCAAGGAATAGCAAGAAAATGGAGATAAACATACCTGACTGTGGTGATTATAATTCACCTCGAAAGTCTTCAATATCTCCCATCGTTTAGATCTTTGAGCTTCGGTCTCTCCATCTGGATCCGCCAGGAACTGATCCAGGTAGACAGTAAGTTTAGGTTGATACGATACGAAGGTTGATATTGTCTTCATCAATTTCGCGTATACCTTCCATTAGCTCCTCCCTTCTCTCTCATTCATCCTCATTCATCCATTTCAAGAGGGAAGATAAACTCACCGAGAGCAACTTTGAAGTAGTCAACATACACTGCTTCAAGCAAGTATCCAAGAAATCAACATGATCCCTCAACAACTGATCAACAGTTTGAACATGCGCAATCTTCCCTTCCAATACTCTCCAATTAGACTCGAGTACTTCCCCAGTCGCAAAAGCCAGGATCTGCCTGACGAAAACCAACATTCTACTTCGCATGGAGAATATACGTGATTTCCATTTTTGCATATCTTCATCTCCACAGTCGTCTCGCCAATGTGGGGCTTTATGGTCTAGCCACATGGTCGAGAGACCTGATTCGAGGTGATGGAGGTGGAGTAGGAATCGGAATATTAATTGGTAGCGGGTGATTGTTTTTCGGGAAATGACGAGGGAGAGCGGGAACTTGACAGAGAAATCGAATGCTACTGCGTCGTGTGCTGGTTGTTAGCTCATCCATCGTCATTCTGCCTAGAAGGCATGAAATGGGGGTCGTACCAAATAATGTCTTGGCAGTGGCATCCTCTTCAAACCTCTCCCCAGACCCAAAGTCCAATTCCCCACCCTCATCCCCTAGACCCCCACCGGTCCGACTAACAATCTTGATCAACCAATCATACAACCCCTGACTAGCCAGTGTGACTTTCAAATTATCTTTGTAGAGAGCATTAGAACTCGATGATCCAGGATTACGAATAGCGAGATCGAGTAGGGATTGGAGCTTGACTATGGAAGCTTGTTTGGATGATTTGCGGAGTTCGGAGTTGGCCAAGTCGAGGAAGTTGGTCAGGAAGTCCGATTGATCTAGGAAAAAGAAATGTTTCATTGATCTAGATATTAGCTTGCAAGAGATCGAGGTTCTTAGAGCTAACCTGAGATGGGGTATCAGTTCCTGCTCCTCCAGCATGAGTTTCAATAAAGTCTTATTGGCATAGATATAAGCATCCTCGATTCTCTTATAGAATCTACACATTAGCTCCTGGCTGTATGAAAGAAGGTGGCTCACTTGGGTTCATTCATAACCACCATAACCCCCTTTTCATCTTCAACCTCACCAGGTTTCTTAACTTCAATCCCGCATTCACGAATGACATTCAAATACTTTCCAGCAAGTAAGATCTTATGTTTCCAAGGTTGGAGGAAGGAGGGTATACATGCTCCTCCTGGTAATCTGTTTGTACCCTCTCGATGGGATGGGACACCGGCAGAGAGTGAAGGCGCGCCCTTTCCTGATGAAGCTGCTAATGATGATCCGTCGCGTAGCTGTCATTAGCAGAAATCCTTGTCAGGGTGACATGATGACTTACAGTATAGCGCCTTTCCCAGTATTCATCCGTGTAGTCGCTCTCTAAGACGCTCTTTGAGATATGCGTGCTTTCCTTTACCATAAATTCGTCAAATGGGTCGGACAAGTACCCAGTCGATATCCAGCGTATTAGCATCCTGCTATAAGGCTGAGACGCATGTTCCAGTAAAGTAGTATGTAATGTCGAAGCCGTTGGATCACTGCTCATTAGCCTCGATCTCTTAGTTCGACAGATAGGGGACACACCCGCTCATGGTAGATTCCCTCTCACAGATGATCCCCAGTACCTCACCCCCAATGACTTCGCCAGCGGGGATATCGCTCCCGGGTACAACACCCTGTTTAGCATTCATAACATCCATGATCCCCTTCAATGCCGCTCCGCCCAATCCGAGTTCATCGGCCTTTCCACCGAAATCATCATCCGAGGACTCACTCTCTCCGGAAACATCTTTTGATGTTCCTTCCGTTTCGAGCGAGAGGCAAAGGGAAGAGAGGAGGGACATGGTATGAATGGTTGGATGGAGGTGGTAATATAATGTTTGGAGGGTGAAAGTTGATGAGGAGAGGAACAGGGATTCAAGTTGGGCAATGAGGACTTTATATTCCTTTCCTGTCAGCTTGACACACAACGGTGGGAGATAGCTGACCTTGAGCATTGAGCGGATACCGCTACAGAGGGCATGGCTGACCATGCCGAATTCGGTTGTATTTCGGGATTCCATAGATGCTTCCACTGATGTATAGTATGTTGCCAGTGGTATCAGGCGCTCCACCAGGGACAGTAATGAGGGGTCTGGGCATCAGCGACAGTCCAGCAACGTGACGGAGGGCATACCCAGCGAAGGGTCCACTTTCCACTTTGCCCCCTGTAATCGCTGATCCTCATCAAGTGGATCGAATCCTTCGTCGTACCGTATCAGGCTCCCCTCGACCCCCTACTCATCAGCTCGTATCGTAAGGAACGACTAGCTGAGACGCACTTGTAAGACGAAAATTAGATCCTCGCATATCCAAGCTTCCTGCACTTCAAGCGGTACTCCCTCCAGCCGTCTCCCCTCGCTTCCATCCTCATCAGCCTCATCTAATCCCAAAGCCGCTACTTCCTGGATCGGAGGCTCCAGATCAATGACTCGAGCAGGAGCTTTTCCATGGCGCACCTGCCTCTCTTCTCGACCCTGTGGAAGCCTGGAAGAAGAAGCGGCAGGTGGTTGAGGTACTTTGAACCCAGATGATCCTGCCGCTGATGCCGGTCTTCTCGTTGTTGATGTTGACGGTCTGGAGCTTGGTCTAGTTTCCTGAGCTGTACTAGGTCCAGATGATCCTTGGCCTGCTTTCTCAGGTACTGAATATCAGTATCACAATTTACAACATTCACTGTCAGAGGAATGGATGTACCAATCCGCCTAATCCCATCTGGTCCTTCTGGTGAATCCCATTCTTCCAATATAGTATCCGTCCGTACTTTCCTAACTGAAGCAAGTGTCCCAGCAATCTATCATCAGCTCAACATCAGGCGTAAACAAGGAATAATGACCAACATTATTAAACTCCCTATCGCTCAGAGTGAGACGACTACTTCGTGCTTTCTTATTCGGTTTAGGAGTGAAAGGGACAGTAGAGCCCGATGGGACTCTTGACATTCTCTCTATCTCTAGTATCTATATATCTACTACGTCTATGAAGGGAGGAAGGGGTCGAGGTCACTTGTAATGTCAATCCTCCACCTTGACGCGACGCGACGACGGAATCAAATTCCAATGTGGCAAAACGCTACGAGATAGAGGTTGAAGGCAAGGTATAAAGGATAGTATTCATAATGAATGGAGGGGGAGGGATCAGACGATTGTCATGGGATTCAACGATGATGGAGCCACATGAAGGCCTGGTTGTTGTCCTTCCAATTCCAATTACGTTTCTGACCGATATTGACTTGAATATACAATATGAAGATGGTGTCCGCTGCTCAGATCTCGTAAGTGGCGAGTAGCCTCGTTGTGCTAATGCTAGAACCGACTTGTACACTCTTCAAAAAGATATCAATTCCCTCCCTGATCAGATACCTTCCACTCTATCCCCCAGTCCAGTCCCAGTGCCCAAGAACAATATCTCCACACCCTCTCCTTCTCTCAAGACCTCCCTCCCACGCCCCATTCTCGCCCGACTCCGACTCTCAATCCGTCGATTATCTACTAAATCCACTCCTATTCCCATCGAACAAGAAAGACCTTTATTAGCAATCACAGGATCAGATACTTCCCTCTTATCCCCCGCTCCTTCCTCTATCGCAGATGAAGATAGGGATGACGCTACTATCCTCCTCTCCCTCCTTGCACCACTCATTGCTCGACTTCAGAAATTGGGCAAGGGAATTCGAGATTTGGGGAATGTATCGGAAGGAACATCATATATGTTTACAACCTGTTCACAAGGTCTCGAGAGAAAGATAGAGGAATATCGAACTTGTGGATCCAACGCCGAAGACCCGCATGATTTGGAAATGAAGACTCTCCTCCTTGATGCCCTTTCCAAAAAGATCCAACAAGAAGCACCAACCACTATCCCAACCATGAAAAACTCTCCTCCACTACCTGACGACAGCCCCACAATCCTCCATTCGTCAGGTGTCCTCAGTTCCGAAAGACGATCATCCACACCCCCTAACCAGTCAAAGACTGGTGTTCCGATCGGAGCAGGAATTGGAATTGGACAAGTGGGGATGTATCCCAGTTTCTCGTCTGCTACCATTCAGCATCAGGCTGGATTATCGAATGTGTTCAGATTAGGTAGTTTTCAAAATTCCATGCTCTTCTCCCCGAGCCCCGTCGCGGTAAGGCAGCCAGCTACCGTCGAACCCTTCAGAGTTTGATCGTCTCTGTCGGTATATAAAACATATTCCTGTATTATCTGTACCTTTAATGTACCAGTTTTTAAAGTAAAGACATGCATCGAGTATGTCGAGCTATATGAGTGGTCCATCCCGCTCACCAGCGTTGAATCGAGTCTCATCGAAGTACGTCGCGCGCTGATGTCAATACCATGGCATAGAAGATCTTGAAAGATTCACCAGTTTGCGTCCCCCAAAGAACCTCCCATCTAACTCCTTGACCGTCCGCCAAGCTCCAGCCATACCGGTAAACACCACAAACACTCTGAGACATTCGGCAGGATCCACCGGTGGCGGTTCCACAAGATGCTGAACCACTCTCTCAACAATCCTACATATCAGTATTACCCAAAAAGGGGGACATACCCATATTTCGAACATTCCTCCCCAATCTCCTCCGATAAATCCTCATCAATATCATCCTCTCCCCCAACAAGTCCCTCCAAACAGATGATCCGACTTGCTTCCCCATATTTCCCTTGCTCTTCAACCCTCTTCTCTTCCTCATTGGCATTGACGATTTTACCCCGATTCGTAGAGTGCATGACCCATTTCCTGTTCTTTGTCTTTGCATTCGCAGCTGCTGCTTTTTGTTTTGCTAGTTGTCTTTTGGAAAGTGGTTGTTTCGGGTCGATTGGCTTGGCGACATGTTCGGCGGTTAGAGCATGTTTGATACCGGATCCATCGGCTCCTAGGCCAGTTCCCTCCTTATGGCCCCATTTGCGGAACACTGGGGTCAGCATACTGATCTACAATCGACTTACTTTTCTCAGCGAATGATCCGGAACCACTACTGGTCAGCGTTCGATTTGTGATGACACAATTCAGACTTACTCCTCAGGTTCAGGGATTGGCGGATGCGCAGAGGGCGGTGGACCGAGATTCCTCAGCCTCTCTGCTATACTAGCAGCAGCTTTCTTTCTCTCTTCCAGCATCCTAGCGAATTCCTCAGCACTAGGCGGGGCAGGAGCTGGTAAAGCTGGCTCTGCGTCAGGCACCGTTATAGTCGTTGGCGGTGGTCTCACGCCAAAGCCTGGAATCCCGGATGTCTGAGTTGCGCTCGGAGAAGGAGCAGGATTCGATTGCGATGGTGGGAAAGGCGGTAAAACTGGAGGCTGTTGCGAAGGTGCGAATGGCGGCATGTTCTGGGGCGCAGCCTGTGGAGGAGGGAAGGGTGGCATCATCATTGCAGGAGGCTGAAATTTGGGCATCAGCGGCGATGGGGTAGCCTGCTGCGATTGTGATAGAGCTGCGCGACGGGCATAAGCTTCATCACCACTTGCTTGATTCCAGCTCGGTCCCGTGGTAGGCGGAGGTGGTTGTATTGGTCGATTGATTTCTGGAGGAGCTCTTGACATCGCTTGTCGTTGGGTATAAGCCTCGTCGCGTGTTGGCGCTTGTGACATTGCCTGACGGCGGGCGTAGGCGTCATCTCCCGTTGGTGCTTGCGACATCGCGACCCGCCTAGCGTAGGCATCATCCCCACTCGCTGGTGGAGCTTGTGGGGAGGGCGGTCTCGCCATGGCCGGAGGTGGTGGTGCTGATTTAGGCTGGTTACCATAAATCGAGGTAGGTGGTGCCCACATTCTGGGTGCTGACATAAGCCTTTCCTTCAATTTAACAAGGTGAAGTGAGAACGTACCATCCCTTCTTGGAGCTTCATCCTCTGAATCAGAATAATAACTGCTTTCACCACTCCCTTCCTCTCTCTTCTTTTTCTCTTCTGCCAATCGACGTTTCTCCTCTTTTAATTTCTTGCGGTAATATTGATATTCACCTAGATCATTCGGTCTATTTGGATCATATTGCTCATCTGGCTTGAAATCGGAAAAGTGTTGTTGCTGCTGTTGTCTTCTCTACTTTATCAGCTCCTCCAAGTCTGTAATGAGGAAGGGAATAGACGTACTCGTTGTTTCTTCTTCTGTTTACGTCTCTCACTGTCCTCTTTGCCTCTTTCCCTCTTTCCAGCATTGAGAGTCATGGCCGGAGCCTTAGCCAACGCTTTGCCATCGTTTCCAAATACAACCTCCTGGTTCTTGGTTTGAGATGTAGATGACGAGGCTGTAGGTTGGAGGGTATCGATAAATACCGGTTCGGCTGCGTACATCGTACTAGGTCCTGCGGCGGGTTTAGGCTGTCGAATCCGAGGAGCGAACTTTAGAGCTGCAGATGTTTTTCCTGGTTTGGGAGCTTGAGCGGGTCCCTTGCCAGACGTTTTAGATCCACCTGCTGGCAGGGGTTCATCTTGATGGTCATTATAGCTCTTTCTCGTCGAGTCTTTGGACACACCTCCGCCTAGAACCTGAAGTGGCTTTGCTTCGGCATTTCCTCCTGCATCTACTAGGGGTTTCTGGTCGTCCCCAATCGAGAACTTGATTCCTCCGTACAGCGACATTGTGGTGAATGATACTAGACTATCTAGTAGGAGTGGTGACATCTATCCAATTCCGAGTCACGTGATTAGATTTCACCTACACTTCCTGTCCTCCCTGTACGCACTCTCAACCATCAATCACATCATCACAATGTACGTCGAGCCGTTGTGAACTGATGTATATTGCTGACTCGTAGGGCACGCGGTCATCATCGATTGCCACCACCTCGGAAATCCAATACATCCACCCCGGGACCGGATGGAGGCATTGTACGTCCTTCCAAGCCCGCTATCTAGCTAATTCTGACGCTCAGCCTCTAGCAGACCGATTAAACTTTGCCGACCTCCCTCGACCATTCAAGAACCCCAACTTCACTTCCAAATTAGCTTCCCGCACCGCCTCATCATCTACAACAGTAGTCCGTAAAGGAGTCAAGCAGATCCTAACCCTTGAACGAGAACGTTTAAGCGGTGGGGATGGTTTCTTAACCGCTTCCCAAACTCAACAGAAACTACGAGGACAGCCTATAGATCCTGCGGGAAAGAAGAAGGCTACGGGAACAGGGTATGTGAGGAAGGGCAAAGGGAACGCAGGGAATTTCAAGAAAGGGCGTCTTAGTACCCTCGCGGGCAGTGCTAGTGGGACCACGACCCCCGCGGATGGGGAGGAGAGTGTGATGGATAGTAGGCGGACTACGCCTGCTGATGATGAGGATGAAGATGTGCCTGCGCCTTTGGAGAATGGGTTATTGGGGGATGGGTTTGACGATATTACACCAAAGGGGGAGATTATCACTTGTAAGTCGGCCCAATCTTTCGATTCACATTACTGATGAGTAGACCATACACCGACAGCACCACCTTCTTTACTACCAGCAAAGAAGTATTGCGATATTACCGGACTTCCTGCATCATATACCGACCCACGCACGAAACTGCGCTACAAGGGACTGGAAGTCTGGCATGTGGTCAGGGGACTGGTAAGCTGGATTGAACGCAAGATTTCAAGCTGACATAGCAGGGACCTGGCGGCGATCAAGCTTATCTGTCGCTACGTGGGGCTCAGACCGCGCTCAAATAGAAGAGACGTATTAGTTGATGTAAAGGGTTGTATGTATTTCTCGCATAGTAGCATTTCGCCCGACTATCCCGTCTAAGCAATATCCCTGTCCAACCCCACGTCCAACCAAAGGGGCATCAAACTCCAGGACCTCAGCACCCATACAATCCAGCCAGACCCTTACGCCCTATGCCTTGGCGGCATTCCTAACCTTCTCAACTTCCCCCTTGACACCCTCCTTGACATCCTCAACCCTACTTCCAACAGGGAACTTCTTCTCCCTACCGCCAAACTTCCAGTAATTCAACCATCTAGCTTCCTGGACGAGTTGGGCGGAGAAATTGGTAGCGTGACAAGCGAATAGGAGATAGTTCCGGGGTTGGACCATCCATGCGAATCGCATGAACATTGCCCTAGTATTTAGTATGGGCGATGAAGACGGTGTACTGGGACCTACGAGTATCCAGCTAGAGTTGGGGACATGACTCCGGAAATGTACTCTTCATCTTTTGTCATGATGTCGGTGATGGCTGCAATGGGTAGACCCCAGTTGGCGACCTTTCATTAGCGCGGGTCATTACATCCTAATAAGAGCAGTCTGAGTACTCACAGGACCCCAGAAATGTGTACCTAGATCAAGTCAGCTAGTGTTTCAATTGTGAAGAGGAAGACTCACTGAAGAAGTATTGCCTTGCGGCAGGAGATTTTGCCCAGTTCATGAAAGATCTACTGGATCAGTATATGCTCGCCTGCCCATCTTCTAGCCCTAGATCCGACTGGAGAGGGACCAGATTCACTTACGCCATTGTTATCAGTGTCAGTGAGATGAGAAGAGGTTGATTGTGTTCAACAGCTCTTGGGTAGGACCCGAGAAATGGCCAAGCGGCGAGAACCGCTTTCACCACGTGTACCATGTACACACTCAACTTGGCTCATCAGACTGGTATAAACCATCAACTAAGCTACACCCGCAAGATGTCAAATAACGACTACGTCCGCTTAGAATCATCGGATGGATACACATTCGTAGTAGCCAGGAATGTAGCATGTGCAAGTGGGATGCTGAAAACCTCGTTAGACACCGAGAGTGAGTGTTCAACTCTCGACCTTGAACTGATGAATAGAGGGTTTTGGAGAATCAAGTTCAGGAGTCTGCAGACTTGAGGAGAGGTATGAGAGAAAATCAGAGGATATGCTGATGTTAGGGGCGTCATCGTATCGAAGGTGATCGAATATCTATCGTACAAAGTCCAATACGCCGATTTCAACGCTGCCGATATCAAGGATGATTTCACGGATAGGATAGATCCTTATATCGCTCTTGAGCTGTGAGTCGCTATCATCAGAGAGAGAGATGAGAGGCTAATGATAGTTTGACTGCGGCAGACTACCTAGAAGTATAAACTATGAGAAGGAACTTTGGATGACGTTGATAACGAATGTAACGATGTGACATGTCTTTCAGTCTGGCGGTCTCACAAATGTACGAGCTTGAGCCTAAGGCCTGTTCATACGGAAAGGGTTATCAGCGCCACTTGGCAAAACTCTCGGCGACCCCTCTTCCAGCCTTCAGATCCTTCGCAATCCGCTCATCAACCCCTTTCCCCTTCTCTGCCAACTCAATGACCTCCCCGACCTTCCCTCTTGGAATAACTACCACTCCATCTAGATCAGCCACGAGGATATCACCAGGCATGACTACAGTATCTGGAAAAGCTGGTACAGAATGTGGTGGGAGGGGTTTGATGATCAATGGGCAATTCAGTTCAGACGGGCGGGTGAACGAAGATTGACCTAGAGTCGAGTGGTGGCGTGCGAAGACCTGCCCATCAGCTCTTGGCTTTTGGGTGAACCAAAGACTGACTGGGTAACCAAGCTCGCGGTGCTCGGATATGTCTCGGCATCCACCATCGATAATCGCTGCTCGGATACCCTTAGCTTGGGCAGCAGTTGACATGAGTCCTCCCCAGCAGGCTGACTTGCTGCCTTCCTGTCAGCTGAGCCATATAGTAGAATGTACCTTGAGGAGCTTGAATCAGTATAATAGATGCAGAAGAACAGGCGTCAACCTGTCTTCAGTTAGGTCACTAGTAGGACCTACAAAGTGCTGTGATGGTTTAGGACTCGTCTTGTCGTTCGCAGAGACCATCTATCATGAATACGACTTTCTTGGTGCTGAGCATACCTTGACTGTGAATACAGGCCCAACTATCCTGCTGGAGAGCTCCAACGGTGAGAAGAGATGCATATCCGTCAAGAGACCTCCGGACCCAGAACCTAGCTTGACCAGTGCATCTGATATCTATTCTCAGCGCGGCTCGTCAGACTGCAGTGGTAAAAGTACATCACATGTAGAAAGAGCCTCCAACCTGGTCAGATTCGATGCGGGACTGACGCCTGATTTGCCAAGGGATACCTCGCTGAATTGATCACTCATAGGAGTCAGTTGTGTAGAGAGTGGAGGTACAGCGGGGTGAGTAACCAGTCCAGTCAACTTCCCCACACTTACCCCGCGTGTGCAGACATGACGTGAACGACGCGTCTCTAGATAATTTACTTTCCTTTCCCTCATTCGACTCTTAGTACGTATTGTATCATAGCAGAGTATTCTATCTCCTGCAGACGATACATCAAGAGAAGGAGACGTCATGTCGACAATGCAATTCACACCATCACCCTCTCCTGCTGCTCCAACTCGACAAAAGAGTGAACCCGATCTATTCTTCCCTTCCTCCGACTCTGAGGATGATCGGGATGATATTATGGATATCAAGCCGACCACCGTCGCTGAGAAACGTATACCATCTCCTGCTCTTCGATCTCGATCACGTACACCTCCAACGAATGGGCATGTGAAAGGGCATAAATCGATAAAATCACAGGATAGCGATATCGTTCCTATCGACCAACCGTCCTCATCAGCGATTCCAAATACGAATGGAGCAGGACCATCTCGACCTCTCAAAAGACCCTCACCCGGATCGAGGACTTCATCATTCCAAGTCCCATCTTCGTTCACTGGTGGATATCTAGGTGAATTCGTATGTGAAGGATGGAGTTTATCGAAAGGAAAAGGATACTGTACACCAGGAAGCAAGATTGTATTCGAAAGACCCAAAGCCAAAGCTGCCGTCTCACAGGAGAAGGGATCATTTGGGAAGGGACCTGCGAAATTGGTAGGGGGGAAGGTCATTAATGGAAAGACCAAGCAGGTGACATTAGGGTCAATGATGGCTAAGAAAGCTGCGCCTGCTCCTCCTGCTAAAAAGGCTGGTGCGAAACCTACGGTAGACTCTGTCATTCGGTTTAGGAATGATAGAGGCTTTGAGGTCGGGAGATTGTCAGTCACGGAAGCTAGTTTTTTGGTTCACCTGCTCGATACCGATATTAGTAAGCTTATTCCACCGTCCTCAACGAGCGAGAAGCTGATAATAGTCTCACTTACCGGACATGTTATCGACTGTCCACAGAGTTTATCGACTGGATGCACGATACTGCTCAACATCAAGGTCTTCCTCACTCGCAAAGCATTCGAGAAAGCAGACAAGGCGACTCGGGAGGAGAACGGGACGTTCTGGCAGGAACAGAAGGAAACTGGAGAAGAAGAGGCTATGAGGCAGAGGAAAGAGGCTTTAGGTTTCTTGTTCGGTAGGTCCATCTCGCGGACGCTGGTTTCCTGCTAACTCCATCAGGTCGGATAGGGGTCAAGGCTCTTCAATCGAACGCATTACTCGCCGCGCAGAAACAGAATGGATCAGCGACCATTAATGAGAAATCCCTAAAACACTTTGATAAACCTAAATCCGAACGTCGGAGTGCAAGTCCCTCAAAAGGCAGTACTTCCTCCGCAGATAAGGGAAAAGGCAAGAGTTCAGCCAAGAATAGTGATGGGGAAGAAGAAGAGGATAGTGGTGATGAAGCTGAGAAACTTGATGAGGAACAGATGAATGAGCTTGATACTATTTATCGAAAGTGGGTCCATTTTTCTATCTGATATTGGAGGAGCTGATATATAGGGCTCAGCAGGGAGACACTAGGCTGGAAGAGACGGATCCTCCTGATGGATTCCTGTATACGCTTCGACCGTATCAGAAACAGGCTTTGACGTGGATGAATGCTCGGGAGACGGGTGATTCGACCGTTCGTGATCAGAGTCTGCATCCTCTATGGGAAGAGTGAGTCTACCAGAAGGAGCCGAGGCTGATGTCAGATACGCATTCAAGAAGGAACGTGGTCAGAATGATCCGATTGAGATTGAGGATGACGATGATTGGGTCGATCCTAGTCGGAAGTTCTACTGGAATCCGTATAGTGGCGAACTCAGCTTGACTTTCCCTACTTCAAATACCAAAGCAAAAGGCGGTATCCTCGCCGATGCAATGGGTAGGTCTATCCCTCTCGTACCAATGAGAATGACTGACATGTAGGAATGGGAAAGACGTGTATGATGGCTTCCCTAATCCACCTGAATCGCGAGGGCGATACTGCCGAACCTGGCTCTTCGCCGCCAGTGGAGGACGAGCACGCAGCAAAGAAACCAAAGTTCAAGCAAGTCACTTTATCGAATCAATGGCGTGCAGTCCCGACTGTTGCGAAAGCAGCAAGTGCTCCCCGAGCAACACTTGTCGTTTGCCCCGTCTCGCTCGCCTCACAATGGCATGAGGAATTGGGCAAGATGTCTGAGAAAGGATCAATTACGAGTTTCATGTGGTATGGTAATGATCGGGTTGATGTGGATCGATTATTGTCGCAAGAAGGCAAGAAGAAGGTCGACGTGATTATCACGAGTTACGGGACACTTGCGAGCGAGTTTCAGAAATGGTGGAAGAATAAGGATAAATCATCGTATGAGGGTGGTAGTATCTTTGATCGTGAGTCAATATGTCACGCTGTCGCTGATGATAGACGACTTCCTCCGGATCGTTCTGGATGAAGCGCACAATATCAAGAATCGAACAGCAATGGTCTCGAAGGCATGTTACCACCTCAGCGGTCAACGACGATGGGCATTAACCGGAACACCAATCGTCAATCGTCTAGACGATTTATACTCGCTCCTCCACTTCCTAAAACTAGAACCATGGGGTCACTACTCGTTCTTCCGATCCTTCGTAACAGTCCCTTTCCTCAATCAAGATCCAAAAGCATTGAATGTGGTTCAATATATCCTCGAGTCTTGCCTATTACGACGAGAGAAGAGTATGAGGGATAAAGATGGGAGGTTGATTGTCGATTTACCGCCAAAGACTATCGATTTGCAGATATTGGATTTCTCGAGACCGGAACGAACGATTTATAAACGGCTGGAAGATAGGGCTAAAAGGCGGTTTATCCAGTTGGACGCTGAAGGGAAAGCGATGTCGAATTATACCTCCATCTTGGCCATGCTTATGAAGTACATCAATCCCGCTCGATTGATTCCACGACAATGCTGATCCTAGATTGCGTCAATGCGTCGACCACCCAATGCTGGTCCTCAACAAAGCTACGGAAGAAGATGAAGCGGAATCATCTACTTTCCTCGATGCTGATGGAAACGAAGAACAAAGTCTCAAGAAAATGATCGCCATGTATGCGGGGGGAGCCGACGATGTCGCTGCTGAAGATAATCCAGGCGATACCGAATACGCCATGAAGGTCTTGAAAGAGATTGAAGAGTCTGAAGGGACTTCGGAATGTATGCTCTGTACTAGTGAGATTTTCGATGAAGTCCTCTTACCATGTTATCATCGAGGGTAGGCTCTTCCTTTCATATTTTGATCAAGCTGATAGCCAGGTGTCAAGACTGTATAGTCGATTACATTGGAAACTGCGAAGATAAGAATAAAGAAGCAAATTGCCCAATGTGCAATAAAGGTCCAATTGCAATGAAAGATCTCCGACGTGTTCAACGACGTCGGAAACGGGTTAATCCGTTGAATGGTCTGTATCCCGACGGCGATCCTTCGGACGCGAATAAGGAGGTTACCATTGGGAAAGTCGATTTGGTATCTAGTACTAAACTTCGAGCTCTGGTCAGGAAGCTGGAAGTCATGAGGGTTGAGGAACCGACGTTTAAGGCTTTGGTGTTCTCGCAGTTTACCTCTTTTCTAGGTCAGCTGACCCGGTCTTCTGATAGCCAACGAGCTGACACTTCAGACCTGATAGAGACTACCTTGACCAAGGAAGGAGTCAGGTATTTGTGAGTCATACTTCTCCTACGATGAACTCTGCTGACAAGTAGGCGCTTCGACGGATCAATGAGCCAAGCACAGCGAGCTACGACGATTGAAGAATTCGGTAAAGAAATCAAAGAACCCTTAATCCTCCTAATCTCCTTGAAAGCAGGAGGAGTAGGCCTCAACCTAACAATGGCAAATCGTAGGTCCCCCCATTCTCATGGATCAAGCTGACGAATAGACGTGTTCATGATGGATACATGGTGGAATGAAGCTATAGAACAACAAGCTATTGACCGAGTCCATCGTCTAGGTCAGAATAAACCAGTCTACGTGACTAGGTATATCATCAAGGGAACAGTCGAAAAGAGGATTATGAAAATTCGTATGTCCCCTGCCCCTCTTCTTTCGTAAGAATCAGTGTTGATATGAATAGAACGCCACAAGACTGCATTAGTCAATGCTTCTCTAGCTGGTGGAGCTTCGAAGGATAAACAAACTTCTTTGGCGGATATTAAGAAGATCTTTGGATTTGATGCGGATGATAGTGACGATGAGGGATTGTAGTGCGGTCTAATGCTCATACGTCACGACAAGCATAGCCATCTGTGCCATATTACATCATGCATAGACGCATCTGCTGTAACTGAGTGTCGCTATCGCACTTGTCAAGCTACCATACCTTAGGCTGGTACGCGCCAATTAGTCTCCCGAGAAAAGGTGGGATCAATTAAGGGTAGATCAATCAACTTGTCTATAGAAGCCCAATTGTCAACCGTCCTTTTACACCTATCATTACAATGGCAGTACCACCAGGACCTCCACCAGGAAGGCCAACAAACGGACTGCGTCCACCAGGACCACCTCCAGGGTGAGTAGACCTCTCAGACAATCGACAGGATTGGACATCGAGCTAATGTTCAGAGGACCACAAATGGGTATGCCAGGCTATTACCCCGGCCCAGCAGCTATGCCAAACTTCCCACCACCTCTCCCAGCAGGTTGGTCTGAACATAACGCACCGGATGGAGTCACGAAATATTACTATAATTCAAACACCAAAGAATCGACGTACACGCGACCATCTTTCGCACCATTACCTCAAGTCGCACAAGCTAGTGGATCTGAAGTGAAGGAAAAGAAGAAAAAGAAGGAGAAACCTAAGCAGAAAGTGGAGATACCAGGGACGAGCTGGACTAGGGTAACTACTTCTGAAGGGAATGTATTTTACTTTGAAAAAGAGAGTAAGAGGTCTGAATGGACTATTCCCGAGGAAATCAAGGAGGCAGTAGAAGCTATGGACGCTGCTGAGCGTGAAGAGAAAGAGAGGGGGGAGAGGGAGAAGAAGGAGAAAGAGGAACAGGAACGTATAGAGCGTATCAAAGAGAGGGAGAGGATCAGGTTACAGATCCAAGAAGAAAAGGAAAAGAAACGTAAAGCCCGTGAAGAAGGGGGCGATGGGGATGGAGATGAGAGGGAAGCAAAGAAAGTCAAAGAGGATGAATATGAACCTGAGGGAGAAGAGGATCAGGAAGCTTGGGCGAAAGCTGTTGCGGCTGAATTTGCGGATCAGGATGCAGCTA
>Ga0308160_10003786_pt1 | contig 16651 bp, 14 predicted proteins | sample PhyFR1_FD_201036 | JGI IMG/M metagenome (GOLD analysis project Ga0308160, IMG submission 201036) | Phyllosphere microbial communities from UC Gill Tract Community Farm, Albany, California, United States - DLSLF.R1 | ecosystem: Host-associated > Plants > Phyllosphere > Unclassified | place: USA...
TTTCTTCGGTCAGGAACAAGAAACTAAAACAACACTTTATGGTTTTTTTGAGGCTCAGCAACTTTCATTGATATAATCATGAGGCAGTCTTTGCATCTGACCGATGTTTTGTTAATCGTAGATAAGGAAATCCCTATGAAGAAGTTTCTTGCCCTGAGCGCCGCCCTGACCCTGGTTTCGGCCCAAGCTTTCGCACAAACCACCGCCCCAGCTGCCGGCTCGGCTACTGCTGCGCCAGCAGCTGCTGCACCAGCAGCCACCGGTCCTCTGGCTGGCCTGTCGACCGCTACCGGCCTGTCGACCGCAGCGCTGGTCGCTGTTGGCGTCGGCGTTGCAGCAGTCGCTGTCGTCGTTGCTGACGACAACGATTCGAGCACCAGCCACTCGACCACGACCCACCACGGTCGTTAATTTCACGGGCGTCATGCCCGCGAAATAAAGAGTTAAAAAAAGACTGGCCGCGCAAGCGGCCAGTCTTTTTATGTTTACACGGCGGCTTTCAAGCGGCCGCTCGTTGCGCTCAATACGTCGTGCTCCAGCTGACGCTGAGGGATTTCGAGCCTGGCACCACGGCAAACTGCGAGCGCGAATCGTCGCGTTGCGCTTGCCACAGCCAGCTGCCGATCGCATACCCCACCATGCCGCCTGCCACCACGTCGGACACCCAGTGCTGGCGCTCGGCAACCCGCCCCATCGAACCGACGGCCGCCAGCCCGTACAGCCATGGCGCATCGAATTCCTGCGCAAACGGCGTCACCGCGGCAAATGCCACCGCCGCGTGATTGGACGGGAAGGATGCATCCGAGCGACTCGCGGTACGGTGCCAGGTGCCCAATTCTTCGCTTGGCCGCGCGCGTTGCACGATGCGTTTGGTGAGCATCGACAAACCACCCGAAGCGGCAATCGACTGCAGCGAAATGATGCCGATGTTTTGCATGCGCGCGTCGCCAAAGGCAACGGCTGCACCTGCGGCGCCGGCCAGTGCGACCGGCATCGCCTTGCCCACGTTGCCCCAGGCGTCGACGGCGCGTGAATCCTGGTGTTTCGCGACGAATTTGTCGACCGGCTTGTCGAGGGCGGCGCCGGCAAGCACCGCGCCGCCGGCCAGCAGCGAGCCCTTGGCCCACTGGGGCAAGGTCGGCGAATTCGACACCGATTGTTCCAGGCGCCAGCGAAACGCCGGCCACGGGCTTGGCAGCGTGCGCACGGGTGGATTGACGCCCGGGTGGTTCTGCTCATCCTTGCGCTCCGCGAAATTGCCGAGTCCATCCACGGTGGTCAAGTCGCGGCGCGGGTCTTCCATCAGGTCATACAGGTCGCCGGGACTGGCGACCATCTGGCCGACGTCGCGCGTCCATGGGGCGATGGCGAAACCGGCGCTGGCCTGCGTATCGCTCAGCAGCATGATGTTCAGCGGGACCGAAAGGAAGACGCCCTTGTCGTTGTACGGGTCGGTCGGCGAGCCTGGATTGGTGATGTCCTTGCCGCTGGTCTTGGTGTACCAGGCGCCGATCTCGACGCCCGACGGGAAGCGGCGCTTGAACTCCATGCGCACGCCCTCGTCCTTGGCAAGGAAACGCCCCGCCCTCGCGGTAACGGTCATGTCGTAGGGCAGTTTGTAATGCAGGGCGCCGAGCGCGGTGACCGTGCGGTAGTCGCGCTTGTCGAACAAACCCTTGAAGCCACGCTGCTCGAGCGCGTCGACACTCAGGTCGACGGCCCAGCGCGTATCCTTCGGCAGATACAGGATCTGGCCGCCGGCGCCGCGGTACATTTCTTCGTACAAGCCACCGGAGACGCGCGCATACAGGCGCTCGTCGAGCGTCATGTACTTGTTGAGCAACGCGCGGTTGATCTTGAAGCGGCTGCCGCGCTTGTACTCGGCGATGTCGGTGCGCACGTGCGGCAGCAGGCTGTTCGACGGCTGGGTGACGCCCGAGACGTTTTCGAACAGGTTCAGCTTCAGGGCGCTGTTGAAGTACAGGCCTTCGCCGAGGCGCTTGTCGAAGTTGGACACGGCTGACACCTCGTAGCGCAAGGCGCCGCTCGGGTCGTTGAAGAAGAACGATGCGCGCGGCGCGATCCGGAACCGGTTGGACTCGCGGTCTTCGGAGCGCAGCTGGACCATTTCGCCATCCTGGTTGACGCGCACGCCAAGGCCGGCGTTTTCGTCGCGCACTGCCGCCAGCAGGCCGCTTTCGTCCTCGCCGACCCGGTCCGCCGGACTGGCGTAGCGCACCAGCACGGTTTGCAGGAATGCCTCGCGATCGACCAGGCCGGTGAAATAGTCGGTCAGGCGTTGCAGGTCGAAGAATTCATAGGTCGCGATCGGTTGCTCGAGCCTGGTGTAGGTGACGTGGATCGCCCGCGTGCCCTGCGGCGCAAAGGCCAGCGCGGTACGGGTGGCGCGGCCCACCGCGCGGCCCATGTTGGAAATCCGGCTATTCGTCAGGGTCAGCTTCAGCGTACCGCTGTCGAGCTCGACACGAATGTTCCTGAAGTTCTGTTTTGCCAGCGCCTGGACCAGTTGGGCGCCATGGCCGGCGTTCTTTTGCCAATCGGCGGCGCTGACGCGGTCTGGTGCTTTTTTCGGATCGAAAGGCGCGGGTTCCAGTAACTTGGGTAGGAATTCGCGTTCCGCGAACGGAATGCTGACGTAAGCGTTGGCGCTGAAATGGTCGCGGTGGCGCGCGATCTGCGCGCCGAGCCAGCCCCAGCGGTATTCGAGTCCGACCGCCACACCCTTGCGGCGCTCGCCGGCACTCGTCGTGCTGGCCCGGAAATCCTGCTGATAGTCGTTGGCGTCGTATTCGGCGACCGCGGCCCAGCCGGGCATTGACGTCGGCGCCCAACGCACGCCCCCAAAGACCCCGTCCGGCCGATTGTTGCCGACACCCAGGCTAGCTTCGATATTGCGTGCCTGACCGAAGGTCTTCGTGGCAACGATATACTGCCCTTTGAACAGTTCCGTCCCCAGAAGATCGGTCGCGCCAACCGCAAACGCCGGCATCCAGGTCGACTCCCTGACGACCTGCACTTTGGCGTCGACAACCTTGTCCTTGTAGCGGCCGTATTCGCTGCCGTACTGGCCAGGCTCGAACGTAAAGCCCGGCGTCCCGGCGATCGAGACGTAGCGGCCGGTTACCTGCAGAAAAGGAAGTACCGTCGAGGTAACCCAAAAGTTGCCATAAGGCCGATCGTAACCATAGCCGAGCGACAGCATGCCGTCGTGCTCGACGACCGCCGAGGGCATGTTGATGTAGCCGGATTGTCCACTGACCGTGGGCGTGGCGCCGAAAGCGCTTGCGGCACTGACGAGAAGAATGCCACAGCATGAATACTTGAAGGGGGGTTTAAGTAGGGTTAACACATCAATTCATCGGCAGCCGGTCGGCGCCTGTTCAGGAGGAAGGTCGCCGGTAGCGGCAAGGAAGTGAATCAGGTTGGCCGGCGACAGGCTGTTTGCACAGGACCTGTCCGGCCATGAAGATTCAATCGAAAAGTTCGGCATTCGCCAGCAAATGGCCGGCAGCATCCTTTGCTGCCAGTTGCGGCGAAAAATCGATGGGCCAATCGATACCGATGGCCGGGTCGTTCCACAGGAGGCTGCGTTCGTGCTCCGGGAACCAGTAGTCGGTAGTTTTGTAGAGGAATTCGGCTGACTCCGTCAGTACGACGAATCCGTGTGCAAATCCTGGCGGAATCCACAGCTCCTTGTGGTTGTCGCTACTGAGGACCTCGCCCACCCAGCGGCCGAACGTCGGCGAGGTACGGCGCAGGTCGACGGCGACGTCGAATACTGCCCCTTGTACCACCCGCACCAGTTTCCCCTGGGCGTGCTGGATCTGGTAGTGCAGCCCGCGCAGGACTCCCTTGCTCGACTTGCTGTGATTATCCTGGACGAATGCGACTTCGAGTCCGGTGGCCTGGGCGAAATCGCGCGCGTTATAGCTCTCGAAGAAAAACCCGCGCGCGTCGCCGAACACCTTGGGTTCGAGCAGCAGCACATCGGGAATGGCGGTAGGAGTAACGGTATATGGCATGCTCGACGTTTATTTCAGCAGATTCAGGAGGTACTTGCCGTAACCGTTCTTCGACAGCGGCGATGCGAGTTTTTCAAGAAGGCCGGCGTCGATCCAGCCCTGCCGGTATGCGATTTCTTCGGGGCATGCCACTTGCAGCCCCTGGCGCTTCTGTAACGTGGCGATAAAGCTTGCCGCTTCCAGCAGGCTGTCGTGCGTGCCCGTATCCAGCCACGCGAATCCGCGCCCCATCACTTCGACCGTCAGCCGGCCCTGGTCCAGGTAGCACTGGTTAATATCGGTAATTTCCAGCTCGCCCCGTGCGGAGGGTTTGATATCGGCCGCGATCGCGCACACGTCCTGGTCGTAGAAGTACAGGCCGGTGACCGCATAATGCGACTTCGGAAGCTTCGGCTTTTCTTCGATGCTGACAGCACGCTGCTGCGCATCGAACTCGACGACGCCATAGCGCTCGGGATCGTGCACGTGGTATGCGAATACCGTGGCGCCATCGGCCCGCGCGTTGGCGCTGTGCAGCTGCTTGACGAGGTCATGTCCGTAAAAAATGTTATCGCCAAGAACCAGGGCACTCGGGTTATTGCCGACGAAGTCCTTGCCGATGATGAATGCCTGGGCAAGGCCATCCGGCGACGGCTGGACCGCATACTCGATATTCATTCCCCACTGGCTGCCGTCGCCGAGCAGCTCTGCGAAACGCGGCGTGTCGTGAGGCGTACTGATGATGAGGACGTCCCGGATATCGCTCAGCATCAAGGTGCTGAGCGGGTAATAGATCATCGGCTTGTCATAGACCGGCATTAACTGTTTGCTGACCGCCTGGGTCACCGGATAAAGCCGCGTGCCTGAACCGCCCGCAAGAATAATCCCTTTGCGTTTGCTATTGGACATGAACTGTCTTTCTAGAAGATTTGCTGCAATACATGACGGACGCCATCCTGCCAGGACGGCAGACACAGGTCGAACGTTTCGCGAAAGCGCGAGGTGTCCAGGCGCGAATTGGCCGGACGCTTGGCCGGCGTCGGATAGTCGGCGGTGGACAGCGCTGCGACGGAGGCCGGACTGGCCTTCAATTCCTTGCCTGCGGCGAGTGCCTCGGCAATCACGAAGCGCGCATAGTCGCACCAGTTGGTCACACCCGACGCGGTCGTGTGATAGATGCCATACGGGAAGGCATTGTCTTCGCTGAGTCGATGCGCACGCACCAGGTGCGCCGTGATATCGGCCAGCAAAGCTGCCGAAGTAGGTGCGCCGAACTGGTCCGCCACCACCTTGAGCTGTTCACGTTCCCCGGCCAGGCGCAACATCGTCTTGGCGAAGTTGCCGCCATGCGCGCCCACGACCCAGCTGGTACGTAAAATCACATGCCGCCGGGTCGACTCGGCAAGGAGCTGCTCGCCGGCGAGTTTGCTGCGGCCATAGACGCTTTGGGGATTGGGCGTATCGGTCTCGGCATAGGCGCCCTGCTTCGTCCCGTCGAACACATAATCGGTCGAATAATGCACCACCAGCGCGCCAAGCCGGTCCGCCTCCTCGCCCAGCACGCGCACGGCGTCGGCGTTCACCGCGAACGCCTTGTGTTCGTCCTGCTCGGCCTTGTCGACGGCCGTGTAGGCCGCGGGATTGACGATGACGTCGGGCTGCACCCGGCGCACCAGATCACGTACCGCTGTCGCATCGCTCAAATCGCACTCGTGCTGGTCGACCGCAACCACGTGGCCGAGGGGTGCCAGCGCGCGCTGCAGCTCGAAGCCAACCTGGCCGTTGCGGCCCGTTACGAGGATCGTCATCTCAGGCGCCATACTGCTGGCCGACCCAGTCACGGTAGGCACCGGTGGTCACGTTGTTCACCCAAGCCTGGTTGTCCAGGTACCACTGCACCGTCTTGCGGATTCCCGTCTCGAACGTCTCGGCCGGTTTCCAGCCGAGCTCGCGCTCGAGTTTGGTCGCGTCGATCGCATAGCGGCGGTCATGGCCTGGACGGTCCTCGACAAAAGTGATCTGGCTCTTGTAGGAGGCGCCATCGGCACGCGGCTGCAGCTCATCGAGGATATCGCACAGGGTGTTGACCACGTCGAGATTGGCTTTTTCGTTCCATCCTCCGACGTTGTAGACCTCGCCAAGCCGGCCCTGTTCCAGAACGCGCCGAATCGCCGAGCAATGGTCTTGCACGTAGAGCCAGTCGCGGATCTGCTGCCCGTCGCCGTAAATCGGCAGCGGCCTGAGCGCCAGCGCGTTATGGATGCAAAGCGGAATCAGCTTTTCCGGAAAATGGAACGGGCCGTAATTGTTCGAACAGTTGGTCGTCAGTACAGGCAAGCCGTAGGTATGATGGTATGCCCGCACCAGGTGATCGCTGGCGGCCTTGGTTGCCGAGTAAGGGCTGTTCGGCTCGTAGCGATTGGTCTCGACGAATGCCGGCGCATCTTTGTCGAGCGAACCATATACCTCGTCGGTCGAGACGTGCAGGAAGCGGAACTGCGCTTTCTCGTCGGCCGGCAGTGTATTCCAGTAAGCGCGCACCGACTCGAGCAGGTGAAAAGTGCCGACGACGTTCGTCTGGACGAAGTCCGCGGGTCCATGGATGCTGCGGTCTACATGGCTCTCCGCCGCAAAATTCACCACTGCGCGGGGCTTGTGCTCTTTCAGCAGCGCGCTGACCAGTTCGGCATCGCCGATATCGCCCTGGACAAAAATGTGCCCGGGGTTGCCCTCCAACCGTGACAGGTTCTCGAGGTTACCTGCGTAGGTCAACTTGTCGAGATTGACGACCGGTTCCTCCGACTGCGCCAGCCAGTCCAGAACAAAATTACTACCGATAAATCCGGCGCCGCCGGTGGTGAAAATCATATTTAAGCTCCAGAACGTGAATCCCGACAGATGGACTCATTTTTTTATTTAGTCTGCGCAAGAGTGGCACGCGACCGCGCATTACGAAAACTTCTTATTTTAATCGAACCCGGCCGCCATATCCGCCCCGCTCGCCGGCGTTTCAGGCTTCCTGCCTTTCGTCCTGCGGCAGCACCATGCCACGCTGCGGCTCCCGACCGGGGGAGCGCACCGCCTGGTCCTTCATCTGCCGCACACAGGCACGGTTGCGCGCACTCCGGTGCGCATCGAAGAACCAGCCCCATTTGTTGAAATACTTGATCGCGGACCGGACGTGATAGCTCAGCAGGCGGTAATTCCGGTAAGACCCCTTGGCATACTCATGCACGACGGTGGTGTCCGGGACATACAGCGCTGTGCCTCGCATCGCGAGGCGCCGGACCAGATCCACGTCTTCCATGTACATGAAATAGCGTTCGTCGAAAGCGCCGACGTCGAGCAGCGTCCGGGAACGTACGATGAGGAAACAGCCGGACAAGGTAGGCACCTCGGACACCATCTCTTGCGACAGCTCGTGCATCTCGTAACGATAATCGAGTTTCTGCCTCAGTCCGCGCAGCGGCAGGAACCGCCGGATCAGCAGGTCCATCGGTGTCGGCAGCAGCTTGCACAGGCGCTGAAGGGAACCGTCCGGGTAGACGATCTTGGGCATGGCGACCACGAGTTGCGGATCGTCGCGGAACATTGCGCTGAGCTCTTCCAGCACATTATTCTCGAACCGGATATCGGGATTGAGGATCAGGTGCAAGTCGGAATCGCGGCATGCGTGCCGGATCGCACGGTTATGCCCTGCGCCGAAACCGATATTCGCCCCGCTGTGCATGAACACGACCCGCGGGTGTGCGAACAGTTCGCTTTCCAGTGCGACGGGCGAGTTGTCGACCACGTGCAGCACGCCATTCGGCACCGCCTCCAGGAAATTGGCGATCGCCGCTTCGAATTGATCCTTGCGGGAACGATAAAGGACCAGGGATCCCGATATTTTCATTGTCTTGACCTTTAATGTCTTCAGCCCGCAGCCGCTTCGGCCTGCAGGTAAGCTACGGCATGCCGATATCCATCGAGCGCCGCCGCCGGCGGGGTATAGGAGACGGGCGGGATCGCCGGCGATGCCGCCGCCATGAGCAGGCGTTCGGCGACATCGGGAATATCCGCGCCGAACTGCGCGCCATCCTGGAAGAATTCCACGAATACCGGACGCCGTACCAGCAGGCACGGCAGTCCGGCCAACAGGGCCGCGGCGATCGGACGGCCGAAACCCTCGTGCTCGGCGACCGATACGATCATGTCGACCCGTGCCAGGAAGGCCGACATCGACGACTTGTCGCTTTCCACCAATTCGAGCGCAACATCCGGAAACTGCTGAACCAGTTGCTCGTAGTATTCGGTTCGGTGCCCGTACACGAAAAACCGCACCCGGTCCTGGGCAGCGCGCACGCGCACCTCGGCAAACAACTGCGCGTAATTCTTTTTCGCCGAATCGGTCCCGAACAGTCCTACCGCAAGCGGGCCGGCGCTGGGGTGGCGTCGTGGCGCCAGCGGCACCGACGAAGGAAACTTATTCGGGGCGAACAGGGCCTTGGCTTCCCCTACGCCAAGCCTGCCGACGAAACCGCGCGCATCCGAATGGTTGATATAGCCGACCCGGCATCCGGACGTCGCAAGTGACAGCCTCAGCAGTAATTCCTTGATTTTACCTTTGGCGCCGAAGAATGGATACACATCGTGTACCACGATCATCTGTTGCGAGATGAACGGCAATGGGTGCGAAGACGGCGTATAGACAAAGTCGCCGCGCTTTGCCGCACGAATCACCTCAGCGCACAACTGCCCGAACGTACACGGGATAACGTCCACTCCGGGAAAAGCACGCGCCGTCGCCGCCAGCATCGAAGGGCGGACCAGGATACGCCTGAGCTTTTCGGGAGCTTCCGACAGATAATCGACGCCGTAGAAAAAGAGTCCGTTGGTATTCTTGAGATGGTAGAAATTTGCGACGATCATGAGTATCCACTGGGAGCTTGGCCGCTTCTTGGAGACAACGATCGACGGCTGGAAAATCTGTTTACAAACAGGTGAAATAGATAAAAAACGATAAATGAATGGACCAGCAGGACAAACGAGGCCAGCCAGCCGGCCAAAAGGTAGCTGAGACAGGCGAACCACAACATGTCGTAAGCGAAAATGGTTCCCCGCAAGCGCTTGATGATGACTATCGCGAAGGTCATCAACCCGAAGACATAGGTTAAATAAAGCAACGACCAGAAAGGGGCGACAAAAAACCACCCGGCAAATGTCGGATTCGCGTTCCAGCTGACGTCGGTTTGCATAGGCTCGATCACGTCCGCAAGCACGTGTCCGAAGTCCGCTAATGGAGTAATTCCGGTAATTCTATATATCGCCAACCCATGGATTCCTTCCATCCAAAAAGGCATCATCTGGCCGGCTTCGAGATAGTGCGAGAACACGTTGGCGTTTTGGTAGACAACGATCAGGTTCGAGACATGGTGAAGGCGTTCGAAAATTTGCAAGATCGCCATCACAAGCAAATCACCGTAGTCACTCGGCCTCAGTGTCGAGAATACCTGTTCCAACATTGCGAGAAAATCAATTTCGGCGCCAGTCGAGGACATTAGCCTGACCTGCAACTTGACGGCGTAGAGGGCCGGGTAAAGCAGCATGCCTCCCAACCCCATCAATAGGGCTTTCCCGAACGAGAATTTTCCCGCCCTGATCATCCGCGCGGATTCCATAAAGGCGATAAGAATGAAGATTCCCGACCAGCCGCGCAGCAGGTTTGAAATGATAGCAATGGCCAGGTTTGGCCAGAACAGCCGACTGTTTCTGTAAAAGCCATAGTAGATACAGAACAGCGAATCTACCGATATCAGCACCCAGAACATCGACCATACCGATTCGGACCTGGTCGTTGAACCAGCGCCGAACGTTCCGGTAATGGTAAAAAACGCGATGAAAGCCAGCTGTAAAGAGAATAGCGAAATGCTTACTGCGCGGTCGGTGCGATCCGTGTTTATTGCCGATGGAGCAACCTTGATCCGACAGAGCAGTGGATAAACAACGCCAAGCAATATCGCGTAACACGCAATGACGACAAGGGTTATGGGGAATACCACGCCGGCATCGACCAGAAACAGTCCGGCGGTTTCGCCCATCAGCTGATGTGTGCTTACTATGACTATCGCACAAACGATATTGATGAAAACAAACAGGCCGAGCCAAATGCCTCTTGGCGACCGTTTTCTTGCTAAGGCTGCGGCTGTGCTCATCGATTGCCGCCTACTTCGATACCTGGGTACTCAGGTTTTTCAATGCCGATGCACGACGTCGCTCGTCGGCATCAGTTTTTCCTTTAGCTTCAGACTGTGCGCCGTGAGGCAGAAGTTGTCTGAGGCGTTGCTGGAATTCGCCCGCTTCGCTGAATCTTTGGTTTGGCTTGGTAACGCCGCGCACGCCGGTTATCGCACGTGCAATAACGCGATTGCCGCGTTTGTTCGCCTCGCGGATGACCAAGGGTTCACCCTCGAGCAAACTATTCAGCACCAGGACATCGTTTCTGTCGATCAGTTTGTCCTGCTCGTCTGGTGACTTCCACCCAACGAAATTCACGCGGATGTGCCGCACGCCAAGCGCCTGTTTCTCCAGATTTGCGCGCAAAGGGCCATCACCGATAATCACGAGTTCCTTGAATGGATTGTCAGCAAAGTTAGCCCATTCGATCAGTTCATGGATACGCTTCTGGTGATCGAGGCGGCCAACGAACAGCATCTTGCCGGGCCTGCTCACCGGTGCGGGTGCAACCGGGCGCACCAGGTTCGGCACCACGACGGTATTGGTCCCCGTCAGGGTACTGATCACCTTGGCCTGGATGCGGTTGATGGTGACGATTTGCTCGTAAAAGCCGCAGAACCGCGACAGCAAAAAATTGTACAGATGGCCCACGCGTCCCCAGGTCGGAACGCGATCGTAAAAAAACGGCAGGTACAGGCTGAGCGGTGCCCATCCATGCAATGCAATCGACACTGCAACGCCAGCCTCGACAGCGCCGGCGGAAACCACCACCAGATCCGGCTTCGCAAGCTGGCGGCGCAGGCTGGCGCGAGCGCCTAGGCCCTCTTTCACTTGCTTGAGCAGATTGCCGGCGCGCAGCAGCTTGCCCGGCAGCACGACAGTCTGCGCGCCAGTCTCGGCAAACATTGGACGGTGGGCTTCGTGGTTAAGGTAGACGGTCACCGCGGCATGCTGCAGCAGGTCGCGCACCAGCGTGGCCGCCTGAAACTCGTGGCCGCCAATGACGTTCGTACAGACCAGAACAGCGACGTTCGTTTTTATTTTTTGGACCATAGACTACTTGCTGAGCAACTTCGACCGTAATTCGGATAATTCGTGGAAAACACCCAGACGCCGCGCCAGGCGCGTTAATCCGCTACCGTTGTAGAAGGCAATAGCGGCATCACGCTTCGCTTGCGCCAGCGGCGATTCGTTTGCGAAATCGAAATTGCGCTTTCCTGACTTATCCAGCGCAACATTATACTTGTTCGTCAATAAGTCACTGCTCTGCCCGGAGCCGTCTTGACCAATATTCAGGATTTTGGAGACAGTCGGGAGGACAGTCCGCTCGCCCCGAAGAAACATCTCAGTTCCAATAATGGCGTCAGGAAAATATTTCTTTCCATCGTGGTCCCGTTTGAGACTATCGCTGACATAGAGGCCACCATGGCGGTTCTGCGCGCTCAATGCGCCGTTTTTCCTGAGTGTCGCGTAGCGGTTTACCAGCGGCAGCATACGTTCATACCTGGATTTCCACACGCCGTAACCCCAAGAGATACTCCAGGGATAGAACCAGAAGTCGCCTTGCGCATCGGCGCCGGCAGTCCCCGTTGGCGGCGCATAGCCGGATACGGAAAATACGGAATCGTCGTCCTGGAAATGTTGTAATCCGCCGTTGATAAAGTCGAGGTAATTCGTGGAGGAAATATTGTCATCCTCCATGCTGATAATTTTCCCGTGGTCGGAAATAATGGCTTTTTCGGCTAATGGAATGCTTTGCTTGAGACCGAGATTCTTGTCACGGTAGATCCGGACGACTTCACGAAACCCGGTAAGCCCGTCCACATAGTCGCGAATACGCCCGACGTCTGCCTTATGTGCGTCGATGCTCGGGCCATCCGACACGACATAAAGCACCGAGTGTTGCGCCAGAAAATTCCGCTTTAGCGCCTCGATCGTCTGCACGAAATGCTCGTAACGCGTGTAGGTGTACACCGCGACAGGCGCGAGTGTGCTGAGATTGAGTTTGGTGTCGGTCATAAGGAATCTGGTTGAAAGGCTAAATCAGGTAGCAGCCCGCGGTGCGTTGCGAACCATGCCGAGCATCGCCTTGCGCAGGTCACGCGACGCTGCTACTGCACATGCAAGCGATAGCGCACCGTAGCATATGGCAACGGCCGCGCTGGTAAAGCGTCCATCGGACGACAGGCGAAGCCAAGGCGAGGCTGCGAACGGTATGCATGCCGCCAGGGCGATCCGGGCGACGTCGTGCAATAGCCATCGACGATGCAAACCCGGCGCCAGGCGTGCATGGATCAGGGGAATCCACGTCAGGAGGTACAGGACGTTCATGATGACCCATGTCCATGCGGCTCCTTCCGCAGCGAACCGCTGTGTTGCCAGCAACACCATCGGCAAATAAAACACCACGAAGATGCCATTGCCGATGAGATGCAAGCGTATGTCTCCTTTTGCGTATTGCAGGTAATAAGCAAACGCAGCAATGCCCAGCACGGCATTACCGAGCGCATACAGACCGAGGATCGTCGACGCTCTGGCTGCAAGTTCGGCATTGCCCGTCCAGGCGAACAGGATTTCTTTCGAGAAGAAAAACAGCGTGAGCGCTGCGGGAACCGTCACAATGCATACGATCTGCGTAAAGCGCCGGTAAAGCCGCTCGACTTCCGCATGGCCGCTGCCGGCAGCCAGGTTCGTCAACCGTGGAACCAGGGCGGTGCTGATCGGGCCGCTCAACAGATTGATGCCGCTGGCAAGAAGCACCGCCAGGGTAAACTCGCCGTACGTGCCAAGTGGTAACAGCTTCGAGAGTGCAAGCTTGTCGACCTGGGTGACCAGCACCCAGATCACGCTGGTGAACGCGATTCCCGAGGCGAAACGCATGGCAGGCCGCAGTACCGACCAGTCCCAGCCGCCTGTCGTCGCGTCGGGGCGAGGCATCAGGCGCGATGACTGGTGCATCAGCAGTGCCACTTCCAGGGCCGACACTGCCGCCTGATAAGCAAAGAAGGTTGTTGGACGACTGTCAACGAATGCAACCACCGGAATCGACACGACGAAACGCAAGGTCGTGATCACGGCGTTGAAGCCGCTGAGCCACACCTGGTTTTCAAAGCCGGTGACGACACCCCGGTAAAGACAGGACATCCAGCGTAGCGCGATCACCACACCCATCAACTGGATCGAATAAACGACATCGTTCAGGTTCAGGTGGGAGACCTGCAACCAGCGCGTCGCGATTGACGGTCCGGCCACATAGAAAACGACGGCGCCGAGAACGCCAACGGCTGCGAACAACACCTCGAGCAGGCGCTTGAGCTGCGCCAGCGTCGCGGCAGAGGTCGCACCACCGTTATATCGGGCAACCTCACGGGACAAGGTCGTGCTTAACCCGGCATCGAGGATCAGGAACCAGGCCTGCAGCATTCCGTAGAATCCGACCAGGCCATAGGCTTCCGCGCCCATGTATTTGACATAGGCGGGCACCGTCAGGATACCGGCCGCGGCCGAATATCCTTGACTGGCGTAATTTGCGAATATATTTCTTCTGAGCTTCATACAACTGACTGGCCAGCCTGCGCCCAAGCGACGCCGGCTGGAAACTTCAGCCATACACCAGCGCTACCGGGAATCCACGCGGTTCGCAGGCACTGCTGTAACACGCGCGCAGCAGTATTCGCGACCCGGGCGGTACTCGTCATCTCACACCGCGGCGCGCATGGTCCGGCTTGCAGCCGCGTCGCGCAACACACCGAGAATGCGTTGTTGCGCTTCGTCGGCCAGGCCCGGATAGATCGGGAGGCACAGGATTTGGCGCGCGGCCTTGGTCGCTACCGGCAGATGGCTCGGATCGGCCGATGGCATTCCCCTGTACATCGGGAATTCCGAGATGAGCGGATAGAAGTAGCGGCGGGCGTGGATGCCGTTATCGCGCAACTTCAGATACAGGTCGTCGCGGCTGAGCGGATAGTCCTGCTCGATGAGTACTGGGAAGTACGAGTAATTCGCCCACTCCTGCCCCCATTCGTGCAGGCAAGTGATACCGTCGATTTGCGCCAACTGTCGGGTGTACTGTTCGGCAATCTTGCTACGCGCCTCGACCGCGGCTGCGACCGACTTCAACTGCAAGAGGCCGAATGCCGCATTAATTTCGCTCATCTTGCCGTTGATGCCCGGTGCAACCACCGTCGTCTCGTCCACGAAGCCGAAATTTTTCAGGCGGTCGATGCGTACCTTGGTTTTCGCATCCGGGCAAATGATGGCGCCGCCTTCGAACGTATTGAATACCTTCGTTGCGTGGAAGCTCAGGACCGACAGATCGCCGTGCGTGAGGATGCTGCTGCCGTTCTGGCGAACGCCGAATGCATGCGCGGCATCGTAGATCACCTTCAGGTTGTAATTGTCGGCAATACGCTGGATCGCATCGACGTCGCATGGCTGGCCGTAGCAATGCACCGGCATGATGGCGGTCGTGTGCGGCGTAATCGCTTCTTCGATCCTTTTCGCATCCATGTTCAGCGTCTTCGGATCAATGTCGACGAACACGGGTTTGACGCCATTCCACAGCAGCGAATGCGACGTTGCCACGAACGAGTACGGAGTGGTGATGACCTCGCCCGTGATGCGCAACGATTGCAGAGCCGTCAACAGGGCCAGGGTACCGTTGCTGAACAGGCTGATGTGTTCGACGCCGAGATGGCGGCACAACTCCGCCTCCAACTGCTGGTGGAACGGCCCGCCATTCGTGAGAACCTTGTTTTCCCAGATTTGCTCGAGGTAGGGAATGAACTCGGCCAGGTCGGGCAAATGGGGCTGGGTGACGTAGATCGGCTTGTCGCTCATATGTTCTTTCAATGGATTTCTTTAGAACGGCTCTTACAGGGCAGGACGAAATGGCTGGGGCACGCCCTGCCTGCGGCGAGGGGTGGACCGTTACCGCTCCCCATCCTGCGTCAGGGCATGGCCGGTCTTATTGTTTTTTCATTCGCAAATATCGCTTCAATTCGAGCCACTTTGCCGCCGATTCCGGGTCTTTCATTGCCGCAGCGCGGAACTCGAGGAACACCGCCAGCATCGCCGCGAGAATGAAGGCACACACTCCCGTCACCAGCACGATGATCGATCGCCGGGGCTTGGAGCGACGTTCCGGTTCGAGCGCCGGGTCAAGTACCTGAATGACCGAGGCGTCCTTTGCTTCGTCGAGACGAGCCGCTTCGTATTGCTTGGCCAGCAGTTCATACAGCATCTGGTAATACTTAACGTCGCGCAAAATCTTGACGCTTTCCAGTCCGCCCTGCTGATCGCTTCCGGCAGACCCGTCCGACGCCGGCGCGCGGCCGGTTTCCATCTGCTTAAGTTCGGCACGCAGGCTGTTGAGCTGCTCCTGGGCGCGGCGGTATGTTGGATTGCTGGCCGTGACGAAAGCCTCCATCGAATTGAGTTCGATTTCCTTGGCCGAGATTTGCGCGCGCAGACGCGCCATCGTTTCGACCACGGCACGGCTCTCGATATCGACGCTGACGACACCACGGGTATTGAGCGCGCGCTTCAGGGCCATCTCGGCATTGGCGAGATTATTCTTGCTCAGTTCAAGCTGGCGTTCGAAAAACAGACGGCGCTGGGCTGCTTCGGTCACCGCCAGCACCCGGTTCAGCTTGAGCAGTTCCTCGACATAGGCGTTGGCAATCTTCGCCACTTGCGCCTTGTTCTCGTCCTCGACCTCGATATTGATCAGCCCATCCTTGCTGGAGGTGACGACCGTATTTTCCGCGAGTTTTTTCCTGGTGCCTTCCTGCGACTCGAGATCGTAGGCCTTCATCAGGTCGAAACGCTGTATCAGCCTGTCGGCAATGGTCCGGCTTTTGAGCATGCTGACATACGTTTCGCTCGGATTTTTCAACCCGGCGCCGCCTGCGACCGCGCCTGCCATACCGCCCAGTTGCGACAGCAATGCAGCAGCGCCTGATTGCGCCTGCTGCGGGGGCAGCAGCTTGGTACTTGCCTTGAATACCGGTGGCAACACCATACTGATCGCGGCCGCGACGAGCATTGCGGCAATCGACCCGCCCAGAACCAGTCGCTTGCGTTTGGCAAGGGCAAGCAATACGGGAAACAAACTCATCTCCCGCTTCTGTTCGTCTTCCAGTTCACCGGGTGAAAATTGCACTTTATTCATAAATCCAGCTCACATCCATGTTTAGTCGCGCAATGTCTTGATTGCTGCCGCACCCAGGCCAAAGTTCGCAAAGATCTGAGCCCACTCGCGGGTACCCTTGGTGAACTTGGTCCACGCGGTTTCTTTGTCAAACTTTTCTGGAATCACGATACTGTCGCCAGGCATGACTTCCATTGAACCGACGCCCATGGAAAGCCAGCCACCGGAACTATTGGTCACGACGGTGCCATCGACACGGATG
>Ga0308160_10003787_pt1 | contig 16650 bp, 16 predicted proteins | sample PhyFR1_FD_201036 | JGI IMG/M metagenome (GOLD analysis project Ga0308160, IMG submission 201036) | Phyllosphere microbial communities from UC Gill Tract Community Farm, Albany, California, United States - DLSLF.R1 | ecosystem: Host-associated > Plants > Phyllosphere > Unclassified | place: USA...
CGGGACAATAAATGTCGTACATTCTCGAAGCTCTCAAGAAGGCGCAGGCCGAACGCCAGCTGGGCAGCGCGCCCGATATCCACGCGCCGGCGCCCACCCACATGCCGGCGGCGGCAACGCGCGCCAGCCGCACGCCGCTCCTGGTCGGCCTGTCGGCCGGGATCGCGATCGCCGGCATCGCGGGCATACTGGCCTGGCGTGCGCAGGCGCCGGCATCCGCACCGGCGGCCGTGCTGGCGGCGAATGCGCCGGCGCCGGGCCGGGAGGCGCCCGCTGCGGCTGCGCCGGTTCCTGCGGCTGCCCAAGCGCCCGCCGGCCTGCCGGCCGCGCCTGCGCCCGCACCTGCGCCCACGCTTGCACCGGGCGTGCCGCCGCCGGCCTCCGCTGGGGCAGGGCTTGCCGTGGCGCCAGCCAGCGATGCGCCGACGCCTGTGGCGGACTCGCGCGAGGTACGCCGCGCGGCGCCCCCAGCGGAAACGCTTGCGGCAACGCGTCCGCCTGCCGCCCGGCCTGCCGCCGAGCCAGCTGTCGGGCCAGCGACAGCGTCGCGCAAGCCGGCGCCGCCCGAGCGCACGCTGGTGGCCGCTTCGCGCAACGCGCCCGCGCCCGCGGCTGCCGGCAACAGCCCGGAAGCCGTCTACCTGCCGGCGCCAACGCCCGCCCGTGCGCCCGATCCGGCCCCAGCGGCCCGCCCGCCCGAGCCGGTCGAGGACAACCTGCGCACCTTGCAGCAATTGCCCGAGGCGATACAGCGTGAAGTGCCGCGGGTGAGTGTCGGCGGTTATATTTATTCGCCGAATCCGGCCGACCGCCTGCTGCTGGTCGACAAGATGCTGCGCCGCGAGGGCGAAGAACTGGCGCCCGGCCTGGTGCTGGAGCGCCTGATGCCGAAATATGCCGTGATGAATTACCGGGGTACCCGCTATCGTGTCGCTTATTGATTGCGGCGTTGCGCGCGACGATGGGCGCGGACCGGTGCTGGCCGTGGTCGGCTGGTCCGGCAGCGGCAAGACGACCCTGCTCGAATTCCTGGTCGGCGCCCTGGCGCAGCGCGGCCTGCGCGTGAACGTCCTCAAGCACAGCCACCACGACATCGTGCTCGAACCGCCGCAAAAGGACAGCGCACGCCTGCGCATGGCCGGCGCGGCCGAGGTGATGATCGCGTCGCCCTACCGCTACGCCATCATGCGCGAGTTGCGCGGGGAGGGCGAACCGAGCCTGCGGGAGCAGCTATTGCGCCTGAGTCCGGCCGACCTGACGCTGGTGGAAGGCTATAAATGGGAAGCGCTGCCGAAGCTGGAAGTGTTCCGGCCCGGGCTGGGACGGCCGCCTTTGTATCCCGACGATCCGCTGGTGGTGGCCGTGGCCTCGGATGTACCGGCGCCGGTCAACTTGGCGCCTGGCCCGGCCTGGCTGGACCTGAATGCGCACGACAGCGTTTTGGCTTGGCTCAGCAACTGGATGATGCCAAACCCTAAAGTTTCCGGTGGTTAAGCCGTTAAGAAAGGATACCCCTCACCAGGAGACTGAAATGGACGTCCTCGCCATCGCCAAGCTGTCCACCACCATGGCAGAAACCGGTAACAAGGAAGAAGTTGCGATGACCATGCTGAAGAAGCAGCAAGACATCCAGCGTAACCACGCCACCCAGCTGCTCGATGCGATCCAGCCGCCGCAGCCGGCGCAAAACCTGCCGGCGCATTTGGGCAATACCATCAATACCACGGCCTGAACGACAAACGCCGCGTCATGACGCGGCGTTTTTACATGGGTTTAGTGGAAGGCGCGCAGGATGCGCGCTTCGCCGGAAGCGTCGGCGTAGCGCTCGTTGGCCTGGCGCGTGGCTTCCATCATGCGGGTCAGTTGCGCGTCTTCGAAGCGTTCGAGTTCTTCGTTGGCGGCATTCAGCGCCATGGCCAGCTTGGCGCGCGCGTTCTGGTACAGCACGCTGGTGTACTGGTCGGTGTTCTTCAGCAGCTCTTCCGCGTTCTCGATCACGAGACGCAGGTCGCCGATCAGCCGCTCCTGCGTTTGCGGGTGGTTGTCGTCCGGAGTTTCCATTGCTTTCACCCTAAGCCGGTTAGTCACGTCTTAAAATATAAACAAGGACTTCCGGTCGCGTTTGTCTGATCGCAAACGCACGAAGCTCAGCCCGGCAGCCCCATTTACGCCACAGTAATCTGCACGTCGCCCACCGTCACGCGCTGGCCGGCGCGGATCTTGGCGGTCTTGCGCAGTTCCTGCTTGCCATCGACCGACACCACGCCGCTGGCCACGATGTTCTTGCCGGCGCCGCCGCTGTCGCACAAACCCACTAGTTTCAGCAGCTGGTTGAGTTCGACGAACTCGGATGTCAGTTCGAAAGTTGTCTTTTGCATTCTATCCTCGGGAAAAATTGTGGGGCGTACGGTTGAGAACGCCACTTCGGTTCGTGCGCATCGCCCCACATAGCCTCATGCCGGGTCCGGCCGCGTCATGTCGATCGGAACAATCCACTGATTAAACTGTTCCGCGCTGACGTGGCCCGATTGCAGGGCCGCCTCGCGCAGCGTGATGCCTTCGTGCTGGGCGTGCTTGGCGATTTGCGCGGCGCGATCATACCCGATGTGCGGCGCCAGTGCGGTCACCAGCATCAGCGATTGCTCCATGAGCTCGCCGATGCGGGCACGGTTCGGCGCGATGCCCTGGGCGCAATGCTCGTCGAAGGAGCGCATGCCGTCGGCCAGCAGGCGCGCACTTTGCAGGAAATTGTGCGCAATCATGGGCTTGAACACGTTCAGCTCGAAGTTGCCCTGCGAACCACCGATGGTGATCGCGACGTCGTTGCCGAATACCTGGCAGCACAGCATCGTCATCGCTTCGCACTGGGTCGGATTCACCTTGCCCGGCATGATGGAGCTGCCCGGTTCGTTTTCCGGAATCGTGATTTCGCCCAGGCCCGAGCGCGGGCCGGAAGCCATCCAGCGGATATCGTTGGCGATCTTTATGAGCGCGGCGGCCAGGGTCTTGAAGGCGCCATGGGTGGCGACCAGGGCGTCGTGCCCGGCCAGGGCCGCGAACTTGTTCGCCGCCGACTTGAACGACAGCCCGGTGCGCGAGCCGAGCTCGGCGGCGATGCGCGGCGCGAACTCGGGATGGGCATTCAGGCCGGTGCCGACCGCGGTGCCGCCGGCGGCCAGGGCCAGCAGGCCGGGCAGGGAAGCGCGGATCGCGGACTCGGAGAATTCGAGCTGGGCGACGTAGCCGGAAAACTCCTGGCCCAGGGTCAGCGGCGTGGCGTCCTGCAGGTGGGTACGGCCGATCTTGACGATGTCGGCGAAGTCGCGCGACTTCACCGTCAGGGTCGCGCGCAGACGCGCCAGCGACGGCAAGACATCCTTGGACACGGCGATCGCCGCCGCCACGTGCATGGCGGTGGGGAAGATGTCGTTCGACGACTGCCCCATGTTCACGTGGTCGTTCGGGTGCAGCAGGCGCGCCTCGCCGCGCTCGCCGCCCATCAGCTCGGAGCCGCGGTTGGCCAGCACCTCGTTCATGTTCATGTTGCTCTGGGTGCCGGAACCGGTTTGCCACACGGCCAGCGGAAATTCCTCGGGATGCTTGCCGTCCAGGACTTCGTCGGCGGCGGCCATGATGGCGTCAGCCTTGTCCTTCGGCAGCTTGCCGAGCGAGCGGTTGACGGCGGCCGCGGCGCGCTTGACCTGGGCCAGCGCGGCCACCAGTTCCGGCGCCATCTTTTCGCTGGAAATGTGGAAATGGTGCAGGGAGCGCTGGGTCTGGGCGCCCCACAAATGACCTGAAGGTACGTCGATCGGGCCAAAGCTGTCTTTTTCGATGCGGTTTTCCATTGGCGGTCCTGTTATTTCGTAGGCGGGAGCTAAAGAGTGTAGCGCAACACCCGTTAATTACGCTGAAGCTACAAACTCACCTCTGCCATGGCGATTCGCCCCCATCACATCCTGCCCGGCCTGCTGCTTACCTGCGCGGTCCTGGCCCCCGCCCACGCTGCCGAACTCGGCGATAAACGCGTGCTGTCGCATATCGGCCAGCCGCTTTCCGCCCTGGTCGAATTGACCCTGGTCGAGGACGCGTCGAAACCGGTCATGGCGCAGCTGGCGCGGCCCGACGTCTACCGCGGCGCCAACATCGCCATGCCGCCGGTACTCTCTGGCCTCGACATTGCTGTGATCCGCCAGGGCGGCAAACAGTTCCTGCGTCTGGCTTCGGTCAAACCGGTTGAGAGCAAGCACTTGCACGTGTACCTGGAACTGGTCGACGGCGGCCAGCGTACGGTGCGCTTGGTGACGCTGTGGCTGACGCCGGATCCGGATCCGGCTCCGCCGCCGGCACCGGTCCCGGCCCTACCGCCACTTGCGATTGCCGCTGCGCCGGCCGCGCCTGCGCCGGTGGCGGCGCCTGAAGCGACGGAGCCACCGAAGCCCGTGACGCAACCGGTGCGCAAGCCTGCGCCGCTGAAGCGCCCGCCTGCCCAGCCCGAACCCGACGCGCACGCGGCGGCAAGCGGGCACGATGCGCCCGCGCCGAAGCCGTCCGCGCCGGCCATCAAGCCCATCAAGCCCATCAACATCGAGCAGCACGGGAAGAAGCCCGCCGCCGACCTTGCCAGGCCCGCCGCCGCCGCGGCGCCATCTTGCGCGCCGACGCCGAGCGCGACCGCGCTGGATGCCTGCACGGTGCTGGGCGCGAAGAACGAAGCCCTGCGCCAGGAGCTCGGCAGGCTCGAGGACAAGGTCAAGGTGCTGCAAGTGGCCAGCGGCGTGAAGGCGGCAGGCCCAGCGCCGGCGAAGGCCGAAGCCGGGCCCGACTCCACGCCGGAAGCCAGGCCCGAAGCAACACCGGAAGCCAAGACCGAAGCAACGCCGGAAGCCAAGACCGAATCCAGGCCCGAAGCCAGGCTGGACGACAAGCCGAAGTCGGCGCCGCGCATCCACCGCAAGCCGAAACCGGCGCCGCCGCCCGAGGAGCCGCTGCCCTGGCTGGCCATCGGCGGCGCCATTGCCGGCTTGCTGGCGCTGGCCGCGGGGATACTGCTGTTGCGCCGCCGCCGCGCCGCCGCCGGCAAGGTATTGAAAACCGCACGCGAGCCGGAAGTCGTGGTGCTGCCGCAGGATGGCGGCGCCGATGGCCTGGCCAAGCCCAGCTTCATGTCGACCGTGAAGGCGCGCCTGATGGCGTTGCGGCTCGGCAAACGCCCGGCACAGGCCGCGCGCGTCGAGCCGGACACCCCCGAAACAGCGCCGGCCACCCAGCCCGAATAAGCGCGAAAAGGGCGCGCACGAATTGGTCTACACAAGCTGGGAAATTCGGTTATACTGAATTCGCTGGTTAATAAAACCACAAAAAACGGCCCCTGGGTCCGGCGCAGCCACCACCGATAGCGTGGCGCGGGAACCGGATGCACGTCGCAAGACGCCTGGGTACGGAAGCGGTCGAGTGCCAACAGCGGCAGTCGTCGCCGGATGCAACCGGCAAAGAGGCGGCACCAGGACTAGCCTGGTGTTCGCTCTCCGAATTCATGCACACGGTCGTTCCGGGTGCAGCAAAAGCAAAGGCGCCCGCGGGCGCCTTTTTTGTTTTATCCGGTCGCATTGCTTGCGCCAGCCTTGCCGGCAGCGCAACAAAAAAGCGCCCGCAGGCGCTTTCGATGTGAGGCTGGCGCCGCTCAGTGCGCGCACATCGCGCGGTCGAGCTGGCCCATCCAGGGTTCGGTGATGTCGCGAATGGCGCGGTCGTTGGCCATGATCTGCTTCAGCAGGTCGATCTTGCGCAGGCGGCGCGCGCCTTCCAGGGCAGGGACGCCGCTAGCGGCGGCGCTCGCTTGCATGGCGCATTGCCCCTGCAGTTGCTCGAAGCCGTTCCAGTCGCCCGATTGCGCGGCGCTGGCCATCTGGCCCGTCAGACCGGCAATATGTTCGTACATGGCGAGGACGTCGTTCTGGTTCATGTTGGCACCGAGGCAATGTTCTTCCGGACGGATGACCGGTTGTCCTCCTTTTACGGCAGCGCTTTTGAAAACTTTAGGGCTTTTGCTAAAAAAATTTGAATTTTTTTTTGCCAAGACTGTCCCGTGTGTCCGCCACTACCTCTGATCCGCCTCATAGCGATATCATGGGAAATATGCAGCCGAGAACTTCGGCCCGGATGCCCGGGTCGAAGCTCAACGCATGCCGGACGTCCCGACCACGATAAGGAACACCATGACACCTCGCTGGACCCCGACCAGGACCGCCATCGTCCTGGCCTTCGCTGGCGCCGCCCTCGGCGCTTCAGGCTTCGCCTCCGCCCAGGCCAGCGGCGCGACCGCCGCCCCTGCCGCCGGCAAAGGCGCCGACAAGCCGGCCGGCATGACCGTGCTGCCGGGCGACGACTTCTTCGCCTATGCCAACGGCGACTGGCTGGCGAAGACCGAGATCCCGGCCGACCGCGGTTCCTGGAGCGCCATGGGCGCGCTGGCCGAAGACACCAACGCCCGCATCGCGAAGATGATCGAGGAGCTCGGCGCCGCCAGGGGCACGTCCGGCGAAGCGCGCAAGGTGACCGACTTCTACGCCGCCTACATGGACGACGCCGCGATCGAGAAGCGCGGCCTGGCGCCGGTCAAGCCGATGCTGGCGGACATTGCCGCGATCAAGGACAAGGCTGCGCTGGTACGGGCGCTGGGCGCCTCGGTGCGCGCCGACGTCGACCCATTGAATTCCACCGATTTCTTTACCGAGAACCTGTTCGGCGTCTGGGTCGCGCAAGGCCTGGCCGATTCCGCGCGCAACCTGCCTTACCTGCTGCAGGGCGGCCTGGGCATGCCCGACCGCGCCTACTACCTCGAGAACAATACGCGCATGGCCGAGCTGCGTACCAAGTACCAGCAGCACATCGCCGCCATGCTGAAGCTGGCCGGCTACAACAAGAGCGACGAGCGCGCCGCCCGCGTGTTCGAACTCGAGCTGGCGCTGGCGCAGACCCATGCCAGCCGCGAGGAGTCGAGCGACATCCAGAAGTCGAACCATGTCTGGACCCTGAAGGACTTCGCCGCCAGGGCGCCGGGCATCGACTGGAACGCCTTCTTCAAGGCCGCGCGGCTGTCCGGCCAGGAGCGCTTCCAGGTCTATCACCCGGGCGCGGTCAGCGGTGCGGCGCGCCTGCTGGCGAAGCCCGACCTGGCGGTTTGGCGCGACTACCTTGCCTTCCACAAGCTGAACCAGTATGCCAGCCTGCTGCCGAAAGCGGTTGCCGACCAGCGCTTCGAATTCAACGGCAAGGCCCTGACCGGCACGCCGCAGCAATCGGTGCGCTGGAAGCGCGCCCTGGCCGCCACCAACGAGGCCATGGATGAGGCCGTCGGCAAGATTTATGTGGGGCGCTATTTCCCGGCCGCAGACAAGGCGCGCGTGCAAAAGATGGTTGCCAACATCATCGAGGCCTTCAGTGCGCGCATCGACAAGCTCGACTGGATGGCGCCGGCCACCCGCGCCCAGGCCCAGGCGAAAGTGACATCGCTTTACGTCGGCGTCGGCTACCCGGATGCGTGGAAATCCTACGACGGCCTGGCCGTGAAGCGCGACGACGCCTTCGGCAACGCCGTGCGCGCCGAGGAATTCCATTACGAGCAGGAATTGGCCAAGCTCGGCAAGAAACCGCAGCGCACCGACTGGGCAATGCCGCCGCAGCTGGTGAACGCCGTCAATCTGCCGCTGCAGAACGCATTGAACTTCCCGGCCGCCATCCTGCAGCCGCCGTTCTTCGACCCGAAGGCATCCGACGCCGTGAACTATGGCGCGATCGGCGCCATCATCGGCCACGAGATCAGCCACAGCTTCGACGACCAGGGCGCCCAGTTCGACGCCCAGGGCCGCTTGCGCGACTGGTGGACGAAGGAAGACCTGGCCCACTTCAAGGCGGCGTCTGCCAAGCTGGTGGCGCAGTACAACACCTACCAGCCCTTCCCGGACCTGGCGGTCAACGGCCAACTGACCCTGAGCGAAAACCTGGCCGACCTGGCGGGCCTGCAAGCCGCGTTCGACGCCTACAAAGCCTCGCCGGCAGGCAAGGCGGCGGGCGCCGACGGCGAGCGCCAGTTCTTTACCGGCTTTGCCCAGGGCTGGCGCACCAAGATGCGCGAAGCCTCGCTGCGCCGCGCCGTCCTCACCGACGGCCATGCACCGGCCCAGTACCGCACCTACATCGTGCGCAACCTGGACGGCTGGTACAAGGCCTTCGATGTCAAGCCCGGCCAGTCGCTGTACCTGGCGCCGCAGGACAGGGTGCGTATCTGGTGATGGCCGGCGATCCGCATTCCAACGCACAGCTGGACGATATCGCGCGCCGGACGCTCGACCATTACGAGCGCAATGCCCGGCAATTCTTTGCCGGGACGATCGGCCACGACGTCAGCCAGAACATCGCCGCGCTGCTCGATGCGATCGCGGCGCCGGCGCCGTTCACGCTGCTCGACCTCGGTTGCGGGCCGGGGCGCGACCTGAAAACCTTCGGCGCGCTCGGGCACCGCGCCATCGGGCTCGACGGTTCGGCAGAGTTCGTGGCCATGGCGCGCGACCACAGCGGCTGCGAGGTCTGGCACCAGGACTTCCTGCACCTGGATTTGCCGAACGCAATGTTCGACGGCGTGTATGCCAATGCCTCGCTGTTCCATGTGCCGAGTGCGGCCTTGCCCGGCGTACTGGAGCGGTTACATGGCGCCCTGAAGCCGGGCGGTGTGCTGTTCAGCTCGAACCCGCGCGGGCAGAACGAGGAAGGGTGGAACGGACCGCGCTACGGCAGCTATTACGACTACCCGACCTGGGAGCGCTACCTGGTGGCGGCGGGTTTCCTGCCGCTTCGGCATTACTACCGCCCGGAAGGCTTGCCGCGCGAACAGCAGCCCTGGCTGGCCAGCGTCTGGCGCAAGCCTTAGGTAGACCTTAATGCGCATCTCTAATGTTAACGAACGTACAGAGTCGCCCAACTATCAGGCTTAAGGTGGGCCTTCGTTTCACTACACCGAAGAGGTACTGACATGAACGAAGACCAGATCAAGGGCAAGGCCAAGGACATCGGCGGCAAGATCCAGCAAAAGGTCGGCGAAGCCGTCGGCAGCCGCCAGCAACAGTCCGAAGGGCTGTCGAACCAGGCCGAAGGCAAGGTTCAGGAGAAAGTGGGCGACGCCAAGGATATCGTCAAGGGCAACCGCTGATCCCGGGCTTGCAGATCAACAGCAGCCGCGCTCGTCGCGGCTGTTTTCTTAAGTGGGGCTGTTTTCTTATGCACCGCTGTGTTGTGTTGCAAGGGCGCAGCCCGCGCCCCTGTTCCCGCCTACGACTTGTCGTCTTCCTCGATCTTGTCGCCCAGCGCATCCTCCACGTACAGCATCTGCACCAGCACCTTGAGCGCCGCCGTCATGGGCGTCGCCAGCGCCACGCCGGCAAAGCCGAACAGGGTGCCGAATACCAGCTGCATGGCGATGATCAGGGCCGGCGGCAGGTCGACGGCGCGCGACTCGATCATCGGCTGCAACACGTAGCCCTGGACCAGCTGGATGCCGGCGAACAGCAGGACCACGTACAGCGCCATGTCGGGACTGATCGAAAACGCGATCAGCACGGCAGGCACGCCCGCCATGATGGGGCCGACATAGGGCACGAAATCCAGCAGCCCGGCAATGATGCCGAGGATCAGCGCCAGCGGCACGCCAAGCAGGCTCAGGCCGACCGAGGTGACCACGCCGACGATCAGCATCGACACCGAGGTGCCCAGCAGCCAGCTGGACAGGTTGTCGCCCATCTTCTGTATGACCTGGCGCGCGCGCGGGCGTTTCGGCTGCGGAATGAGCTTGATGAAGCCGCCTGTATACAAATGCGGCGAGGCGGCGAAATAGATGCCGACCACCATGATGATCGCCACGTTGCCGATCGCCCCGAAAATCCCGGTAAAGAACAGGCCGGCGTTCGGCATGATCGACGACATCTGTTTGACGGCGTCTTCCGGCGCCGGCAATTCCGAGGCCACGCGTTGCAGCAAGGGATGTTCCTTGACGAATTCCTGCAGCTTTTCGAGCGACTTCGGCACGGCCTCGGCCAGCTTGGTCGACTGCTCGGAAATCTGGGGCGCCATGGCCCACCCGCCCAGGCCGATCACGGCAAACAGCAGCAATACCACGAGCGCGAGGGCGATCTGGCGTTTCATGCCGGTGCGCTGCGCCAGCAGGGCGCTCAGTTTATACAGCAGCACCGCGAACAGGATGCAGGCAAAGATCAGTAGCAGGGCATCGACGGCGAACCAGGCGGCGGCCAGGCCGAGGATGAAGAGGACGGCGATGCCGTCGATGAGGGCGACGCGCTTCATCAGCTTGCGCTTGGGCGTGCCCTCGGTGTCGCGCGGGTGGACTGCGGGGGAGGTGTGTTCGTTCATCTGGTGCTCGATTATCAAAAGGATAACTGAACAGTATCACCACGCCGGGGTGCCTGGCGCATGGATGGGCATCCATGTGGCCTTGAAGAATATGGACGAGCTGTGTGCGTGGCCGTACAGATGGGTGCTTTGCAGGGGCGTATTCTGGACCCATCGCGCGGCACATCGACCGCGCCTACTACGCAAGGAGAACGACCATGAATGAAGATCAAGTCAAAGGCAAACTGAAAGACATCGGCGGCAAAATCCAGGAAGAAGCCGGCAAGCTGGTCGACAGCCCTGAAACCCAGGCGAAGGGCCTGAAGAACCAGGTCGAAGGCAAGACCCAGGAAAAATACGGCGATGCCAAGGAAACGCTGAAAGACGGTATCGACCGCGTCTGATCGGCAACCAGGCCCTTGCGGGCCTGAATGAACAACGGCCCCCGGCGTCGATGACGCCAGGGGCCGTTTTATTTATCCGGTTGGTCCCGACGCGTGCGGGATTACTGGACTTCGTAAGCGCCGATGTCGATCGTGCCCAGGGTCGGACGCGACGAGTACGAAGCGGTGTGCTTGTAGCTTGCGGTCGGCTTCAGTGCCAGGCCACCGGCCGAGCTGCCCGGGTTCGAGCCGGCGTTCAGGATCTGCGACGCCGCCGAGGTCAGGCGCAGGTCATAGGCTGCGCGGTTGACGAAGGCCGGGGCCAGCGACTGGTAGTTGGTCTTCTTCACCGCCGAAGCCTGGCCGGTGATGGTGCCGGTGCCGCTGAAGATGTTGTTGATCAGTTTCGCCGGAGTAGTCACGCTCGAGCCGATCTGGACGAAGGTGCCGCGGCCGCTGTCTTCGTTCAGGAAGGTATTGTTGATGACATACAGGTCTTGCTTGCGGCCGGCGCCGGTCGCGCCTTCCATGCCATACGCCACCAGGGCCGGATTGTTGTGCGAGGCCGGCTGCATGATCACGTTGCCGATCACATAGGTGGTGCCGCCGTTCGGCACGTCGATCTCGTAGCTCGGCTTGCCGGCTGCGGTGCTGCCGGTTTCGCCCGCGCGCAGGCTCGAGAAGCGGTTGTACGCGATCATGTTGTAGATGCCGCGGGTCTTCAGGTTGTGGCCGACGTTGGCATCGTGCGAGAAGTTGTAGCGGAAGTAGAGCTTCGCGATCTTGCCGATGTAGATGTTGTGGCTGTAGCCATCGCCGTAGCCGTTGTGGCCGAACTCGTTGTACTCCATGGTCACGGTGCTGGCGGTGTTTTCGCCGCTCAGGACCCCGTTCTCGTTGTCGTGCAAGAACGAATTACGCAGCGTGAAGTTGGTACCTTCCAGGCGCAGGGCGGCGCCGTTCTTGTCGGCGACTTTCGCGCCCGACATTTCAACGTTGTCGACGGTGATGTCGTTGCCGCGCACGACCCAGATCGCCTTGCCGCCGGAGCTCTTGCCGCCGGCCTGGATCTTTGGACGGCCGTTCACGCCGCGGATGGTGAGCTTGTTGGCAGTAATCGCGCAGACGTCGCCCGAGTAGGTGGCGGCCTGGATTTCGACGGTGTCGCCGGCCTTGGCAACAGCAAAGGCCTTGCATGGCGTGGTGTAGGTCTTGCCTGCGCCGACGCTCAGGGTGGCAGCCAAAGCCGGGGCTGCGATGGCGGCGCCAAGCACGAGGGCGGAGGTGGCGAAAGCGATGCGGGTGGTGTTGATACGGATCGATTGCATGGTATTCCTCGTGTAGTGCGCGCTCCGGAAAAGAGCGTCTGTGAGATCAGGAACATGCAGAATACCGTGAGGAATTAATTCCGTGTGGAATGAATTTGTTACAGGAAAGCTAAACAGCCGAGTTCAATTCGTCACATTCTCATAGGAAAGAACGAGATTTCAGGCATGCAAATCGGGTGCAAAAAAATGTTGAACAACGTCGCGCGAATGCCACAAACAGTGTTGACTTTTTGCGTAATTACGAACTAATTAATTCCTCTTCGGAAAGACTTTTTTTCCACAAGGAAAAAATAAAGGCCGGAATTACCACTCCTGGAGCGGCTTTCCGGCCTTTTTGGCAAGCTGGGCAGGGGCATGGGCCCCCGCCTTTGACAAGCTGAAAACTTATTGCGGTGCGGTGCCGCCCAGGTTCTTCTTGAAGAAGGCTTCGATCAGGCCATACACGTGGCGCTGGCTGGTGCGGCCCGAGATGCCGTGCTTGGCGCCCGGGTAGGTCATCAGGTCGAACTGGACATTGCGCTTGACGAGCTCGTCGATCAGGCGCGTGCTGTTGGTGAACAGCACGTTGTCGTCGGCCATGCCGTGGATCAGCAGCAGCGGCGACTTCAGGCCATCCAGGTGGGCGAACACGCCGCTGCGCGCGTAGGCGTCCGGGTCCGACTTCGGCGTGGCGCCGACGAACTGCTCGGTGTAGTGGGTGTCGTACAGCGACCAGTCGGTGACCGGCGCCACCGACACGCCCATCGCGATCTTGTCGGATGCGGCCGCCAGCAGGCGCAGGGTCATGAAGCCGCCATAGCTCCAGCCGAACACGCCCACGCGCTTCGGGTCGACAAAGCTCTGCTGGGCCAGCCAATCGATGCCGGTCACCTGGTCTTCGACTTCGTTCTTGCCCAGGTTGTTATAGATGACGTCGGTGAACTGGCGCTCGCGGCGGCTCGAGCCGCGGTTGTCCAGACGGAACACCACAAAGCCTTGCTGGGCCATGTATTGGTCAAAGTAATTGCCCCAGGTACGGGTCACGCGCTGCGAATGCGGGCCGCCATAGGTGAACAGGAAGACCGGATACTTTTTCGTGGCATCGAAATTGGCCGGCTTGATCATCGAGTAGTGCAGGGTCTGGCCATCGTGCGCCTTGATGGTGCCGAATTCGGTCGGCAGCAGGTCGGGCAGGTACTTGGCGAACGGGTGGTTCGCGTTCAGCTCGTTGTGCTGTAGCCATTCGACCATGGCGCCGTCGGCGCGGCGGATCGACACTTGCGGCGGCGTGGTCGGGTTCGAGTAGGTGTCGACGAAGATCTTGCCGTTGCCGGCGAAGGCAGCCTCATGCCAGCCGTCGCCCTTCGTGATGCGGGCCGGCTTGCCGGCGCTGCTGCCGTCCAGGGCCAGGGCATAGGTCTGCTTGTCGATCACGGCGTCGCGGTTCGACGACACGTAGACCTTGCCGGCCTTTTCGTCGACGGCCAGCACGTTGTCGACACCCCATTCACCGCTGGAAATCGGGTTGATCAGCTTGCCGTTCAGGTCGTACAAATACAGGTGGTTCCGGCCGCTGCGCTCGGAGGCCCAGATGAAAGCCGGACGGTTCTTCAGAAAACGCAGGTCGTTGTGGATGCTGACCCAGGTCGGCGAGGTTTCGGTCAGCAGGGTGCGCTGGGCCAGGCTGGCGGCATCGACCGCCACCAGGTCGAGGCGCTTCTGGTCGCGCGTCTGGCGCTGGTAGGCCAGGGTCTTGCCGTCGGCGCTCCAGTCGGCGCGCACCAGGTAGATATCCTTGTCGGCGCCCAGGTCGATCTTGCGCGACACGCCGGTTTCCGGCGACACGACGAACAGGTCTACCAGCACGTTCGGGTCGCCCGCGGCAGGGTAGTGCTGGTCGATTACTTCGGTGCGGTCGGCAAAGATCTCGAAGCGGCGCGCCACCGGTACCGGCGCTTCGTCGTAGCGTTTATAGGCAATCGCGGAATCGTCCGGCGCCCAGTAGTAGCCGGTGGTCTGGTCCATCTCTTCCTGCGCGATGAACTCGGCTTCGCCGTTGTGCACGGTGCCCTTGCCGTCCTGGGTCAGATGGCGCTCGGCGCCGGTCTTCAGGTCGATGACGACCAGGTTCTGGTTGCGCACGAAGGAAACGTAGCGGCCCTTCGGCGAAATTTTTGGATCGAGCACATTCCCCGAGGCCACCTTGCGCGCCACATCCGGCTTGGCGACGTCGACCAGGTAGAGGTCGCCGGCGATCGGCACCAGCAGCTGCTTGCCATCGGGCGACCAGCTATAGCTGATGATGCCCGACAGGCTGGCGGTACGCGCGCGTTCGCGGCGCGCCTTTTCCTCGAGCGACAATTCCTCGTTCGGGACCAGCTTCTTGGAGTCGACCAGGCGGCGCGTGGTCTTGTCCTTCATGTTGTATTCCCACAGATCTTGCTGAAACTGGTTGTCGTCGCGGCCGCGCAGGAAGGTCACGCGCTCGCCGTCGGGCGAGACCTTCAGGGTTTTCACGCCGGGACCGGCAAGCGAAGGCTCGCCGTGGATACGGTCGAGGGTCAGGCGTTCCGCGGAAGCGGGCGCGGCCGCGAGTGCGGCCAGGAGGCAAAGGAGGAGGCGCATTGTGTGTCTCGTTAAAATTAGCTAAATGCAACGGACGAGACAATACCAGAGTAGGCCTCCAAAAGCAGTATGTATCGCCCCTCTCACGGCTGAGTTTGCAACTATACTGTTTGTAATTTTATAAGGAGAACCATGAAGACACGCATCATTGCCCAGTCCGCCGCGGCCCTGGCCGCACTGTGCATGAGCGCAGCGGCGATGGCCTTGCCCCTGGCACAGTTCGAGGGCCAGTACAAGCTGGTGTCCTCGACCACCGAACCCGATTCCAACTGGCGCTTTACCAAGGGGCGCATCGCGATCAAGAGGCTCGACGCGCGCCATGTGTCTATCCTGCACGCCTGCGAGTGGAAAGGCAGTCCGAAGGAAGTATGCAGCGAGCGCTATGTGGCGCAGGAACGCCAGGGCGCGTTCTACCTGCAGGACCGGAACACCTCGCACGAGCGCATGGCCTTCGACCCGGCGGCGCGGCGCTTGACCGTCGTCACCCATGGCGTCGACGGATCGGTGCGCCGCGATATCTATGAAGCGACCACGGCGCCGCTGACGGACAAGGCGCTGGTGCGCCGCATGAAGCGCGAACAGGATGCGGTCGACGACCTGGTCGACGAACCGACCTTTGGCGAGTTCGGCAAGTGGGAATACCGCAACAACCGCATCGAGCTCGGAAGCGTGCGCTGACTGCGGCCTGTTCTCAGATGGCGTGGACGGCGGCCCGCACCTTCTGGCGCGACAGGCGGTCGAACGACCAGGTCAGCAGCACGGCGGCGATCGTCAAGCCCAGCACCAGGCCGATCCAGAAGCCGGTGGTTTCCATCGGCGCCGCCGGCGACAAACCGAACCAGGCCGGCGCAATACCCAGGATATAACCCAACGGCAGCGAAAAGCCCCAGAAGGCGACCAGCTGGATGATCATCGGCGGACGCGTCACCTGGTAGCCGCGGATAGCCGAAGCAGTGGCGACCTGGGTCGCATCCGACAGCTGGAACAGCGCCGCGAATAGCAGCAGGTGGACGCAGGCTTCCTGCACCGCCGGGTCCGAGGTATAGGCGCGTGCGATTTCCCAGCGGAAGATTGCGATAAAGGCCGCCGACAGCACGCCGAATGCCACCGACATGCCTACGCCGACCCAGGCCACGAAGCGCGCCCGTACCGGATTGCCTTCGCCCATGGCCTGGCCGACGCGGGTTAGCAGGCCGATGCCGAAGCTCAGGGGCACCATGAACACGAGCGAGGCGAAGTTCAGCGCGACCTGGTGCGCCGACACCTGCACCACGCCGAAACGCGCTACCAGCAGGCTGATCAGGCCGAAGGCGCTGACCTCGGCAAAGTAGGTGACGCCGATCGGCAGGCCGAGGCGGAACATTTCCCTGATCTCGGCCCAGTCCGGGCCTTCCATCTTCGTGAACGGATAGGTCATGCGGTAGGCGGGCGAGACCTTGATCCACACCAGCATGGCAACCAGCATCAGCCACATGCCCACCGCCGTCGACACCGCGCAGCCGACCGCACCCAGCCTTGGTGCGCCCCAGTTGCCGAATACCAGCAGCCAGTTGCTGGCAATGTTGAACAGCAGGCCGAGGATGGCGATGACCATGATCGGCTTGGTCTGGTTGATGCTGGTCGTGTAGCCGTACAGCGCGCGGTAGCAGGCAAAGGCCGGCATGCCGACGCTGGTCACGTGCAGGAAGAGGGCGGCGCGGTCGGCCACGTGCTGGTCGAGGCCGATGTGGTCGAACAGCAGGGTGGCCAGGTTGGCGGCGAGGCAGGCGACCAGGCCGACGATCAGGCCCTTCCACAGCGATTGCCGTACCGAATGCGGAATCTTGTCATAGCGCCCGCCGCCGATTTCGTGGGCGACGACGGTGTTAATCGCCATCATCGTGCCCATCACGGTCACCAGCACGATCGACCACACCGAGGCGCCGAGCGACACG
>Ga0308160_10003788_pt1 | contig 16648 bp, 22 predicted proteins | sample PhyFR1_FD_201036 | JGI IMG/M metagenome (GOLD analysis project Ga0308160, IMG submission 201036) | Phyllosphere microbial communities from UC Gill Tract Community Farm, Albany, California, United States - DLSLF.R1 | ecosystem: Host-associated > Plants > Phyllosphere > Unclassified | place: USA...
CTTTCAAATCTGCTAACTCGAGCTGACATCCAGGTGCTGGTTTACGAATGGTCGGTGATCCCGTTCCATCATGGAAGGAAACGGAAGGAAATGAAGAAGAGGAATTGACATATCTCATGTCGAACTCTGAACAGCCTGCTCCTACTGTTCTATTCTTGTGAGCTGCCTCTTGCTGGGACTGGTGAAACAAGCTGAACACCAGGTCCCCTGTCCACCACCGAGTCATCTTGCGATCACTACACAAGTCTTTCCTCAAGCTGCCCTTTGCATCTTTGATCGCTAGGCACAAGATCAATCATGTCACCTCTGGACACATTTCCCGAAATGACAGGATCGAGACGTATGGTATGGGCCTCTTTAGGGATCGAGTCCTGAGTGGAATCGTGGGTTCCAAAGCGAGGGCAATCACCGTAGTCGGCGGTAAGCTGGCTGTCTCATATGATAGCAACAGCTGACGGCTAGATGCCCCTGCTCCAAACACATTGGCCATGTCGCATCTCCTCCTTGGTATGCCAGTATCTCGACTCCAGCCATCTACTTTCTCAACTGGACCAATATTCGTTTCCCACTTCTACGACCTTCAAACCCCTTCCATACCAAACCCACTAGCTCCTCTGGACTTTACTTCAGGAGAGAGATCGCACACAGGTCCACCAGCCGTTAATGTGGAGGTGGTTTTGAAAGGAAGTAAGGTTGAAAATGAAACTGGTGAACCGCTCGAAGGTGAATTGTGGGCTCGTGGGCCTAGTATCTTACAATCCCTTGAAGATGGAGGGAACGATGGGTGAGTCGTAATCATATGTCATGGACATGGCTAATGTTACAGATGGGTAGATCTCGGGAAAGTGGCGCGCGTTCAGACAAATGGAACTTTCGTCATACCAGATCAGACTTTACTGTAAAAACAGATTGACACGCAGCTGCAAAGGTATGCATATATGACATACGCACGGGCCCTATGCATCGGCGTTATAGATACATTAATAGATAATGCCGTTGCATTGACATGCACTCAGACACGGGAGCCTCGGGAAGCATCAATTCCCCTATCCCCTGATTACCCTACACTCCCGAAACACGCTCAGGTCCAAGTCTGTGTTCCACTACCACGTGCCATGTTGGAGTCTCCACTGATCCATCGAATAGTTCCGCAAAAAAGTTGAATTCCTATTGTTCCGAGGTCAATCGAAATCTCGTCATTCAAGTAGAATAGTAGTAGTATAGTATAGCAATGTCCGCTATAACAAGGGCAACGTCCCGGATCAGGCGACTACCGCTATCATGCGGATCGACACTTTCTCGAACTCCAATTTTGAGGCGTCAAACGATCTTGCCTTCTTCATCTGGTCTACCGACTGCTCGATCTCTCGTTACTCCCTCTCGTCAATTTGAACAGAAGAGATGGTCTTCTGCTGCCGCTCAGGCTGTTGAATCTGAGGGTGAGGTACAGGAGGAAGTCTGGCCAGAGAGGATCTTACCTACTGTATCTGATAAAGATGCACAGAGGTTAAAGAGGCAACGTAATGTCGGAATGTACGTCCACCCTCACTTTGTGATAGTAGGGTACTAATGACAGTTCCGCACATATTGATTCTGGCAAGACGACATTGACAGAACGGGTCCTCTACTACACCGGTCGAGTCAAGGATATCCACGAAGTCAGAGGAAGGGATGGTGTAGGAGCCAAGATGGATTCAATGGAATTGGAGAGGGAAAAAGGAATCACGATTCAGTCTGCAGCTACATTCTGTGATTGGGTTTCTCCAGCTCCTGCAAATGAAGCTACCGGAACAGAGCTTCCAACCGAGAAGGAGAGCTTTGCCATCAACATCATTGATACCCCTGGTACGTTTACCACCCAAACAAATGGATATGGCTGACTAGAAGGTCACGTCGATTTCACTATTGAAGTAGAGAGGGCATTGAGGGTTCTTGATGGTGCTGTCTTGGTCTTGTGTGCCGTTAGTGGTGTACAGGTCAGCTTCCTACCATGTGATGTCAACAAAATCTAATGAGCAGAGTCAAACAATCACAGTCGATCGACAGATGAGACGATACAATGTCCCCCGACTCGCATTTATCAACAAAATGGATCGAGCCGGTGCGAACCCATTTCGAGTCATTGGCCAATTACGTGCGAAATTGAAGATGAACGCCGCCGCACTTCAAGTCCCTATTGGCGCCGAGAGTGATTTGAAGGGTGTCGTCGATTTAGTAAGGATGAAGGCAATCTACAATGAGGGAGTCAAAGGAAATCAGATTGTTGAATCTGATGATATCCCCGAGAGTGTCAAGGCGTTCGCAGAGGAGAAACGGGCGGAGTTAATTGAACAACTCTCTGAAGCGGACGAGACGCTTTGCGATCTGTTCCTGGATGAAAAGCCGATTAGTAATCTCGATATCGCCCAGGCTATTCGACGTGCGACCGTATCATTGAAATTCACTCCTGTATTCGTCGGATCCGCAATAAAGAATACCGCCGTCCAACCTCTACTGGATGGTGTATGCGCCTACCTACCCAATCCTGGAGAAATCAACAATCAAGCTCTAGACCCTACGCTCCCATCGCACGCTCCCCCAGTCCCATTGGCCCCCGCTTCTGATGCGCCATTGGTCGGTCTAGCATTCAAGCTGGAAGAAGGAAGGTATGGGCAGTTGACATACATGAGAGTGTACCAAGGGGAATTGAGGAGGGGAAGTGTGATTTACAATGCTAGGACTGGGAAGAAAGTCAAGGTACCCAGGTTGGTCAGAATGCACAGTAATGAGATGGAGGTGAGTACACCTGCTTGAGAGAGGTTCTGAGCTGATTAGTAGGACGTCGAGTCTGTCACTGCTGGTGAGATCTGCGCCATGTTTGGTGTCGAGTGCTCGTCCGGAGATACCTTCAATGATGGTACCACCCCATTCTCAATGGTAAGCCATCCTGGCACCTCAAGAGCTAACAAGCAGACCTCGATGTACGTCCCCGAACCCGTCATTTCCCTCTCGATCCGACCAGAAGGAAACGAATCCCCAAACTTCTCCCGAGCACTCAACCGATTCCAAAAAGAAGACCCCACATTCCGAGTCCACGTCGACTCCGAATCACAAGAAACAATCATCTCCGGAATGGGTGAACTTCACCTCGATATCTACGTGGAAAGGATGAGGCGAGAATACAACGTAGCTTGCGTTACTGGTAAACCCCGAGTTGCATTCCGAGAGACGATTACGGAAACTGCTAAATTCGATTACACGCACAAGAAACAGAGTGGTGGTTCTGGACAGTTTGGTAAAGTCAAGGGTGTTTTGGAACCCATGGTGGCAGAGACGGATGGTGGAAAGGATACTGCGTTTGAGAATAGGGTGGTGGGAGGTAATATCCCTAATCAGTATATCCCCGCTATTGAGAAGGTATGTCTGCTCCGTTATCGTTCTGAGAAGAGGAGCTAATTAGCAGGGATTCCAGGAAGCACTAGATCGAGGACAATTGACAGGTCATCAAATCAACGGATGTCGATTCGTTCTAGAAGATGGATCAGCCCACGTCCAAGATTCCAACGAACTCTCTTTCCGATTAGCAGCAATCGGAGCATTCAGGGAAGCATTCGCAAAAGCAAAACCAGTAGTAATGGAACCAGTCATGACTGTTGAAATTGTTGCCCCCGTCGAGTTCCAAGGGAATGTTATTGGAGCCATTAATCAACGGAAGGGAACGATCATCGATACCGAAGTTAGGGATGATGAGTTCACATTGACTGCTGAGGTTGCTTTGAATGATATGTTTGGTTATTCTAGTCAATTGAGGGGAATGACTCAGGGCAAGGGTACGTTCATCCTCTCCACACAAATATCGAGTGGGGTAGATACTGACGACTAGGTGAATTCTCGATGGAGTACAAGATGCACGCACCAGTCATGCCAAATGTTCAGAGGGAGATGGTCGACGCATTCAGGAAGAAGCAACTGGGCAACTAATTGGGCCGACAGTGCTCGATTGGCTAATCTATCTCGGCTCATGGAAGAAAGCAAGAGGGGAGGGGTTGTACGAGTGACGAATTAACGCCAAAAATGTACATTATCTAAGCATCGCATTCATATTTCTAGCTTATACAATACAAGTAGAATTCTCTAGCCCTATTTTTAGGATGTCACAACCTCCCAGCTCTATCTATATCCATCACAGATTTAGGCTGATAACTGATCGTCAGCCTTGTGTATACACTGATGACGACTTACCTTTTCAACGATCTCTGATACCTTGAGATCCTCGGCCTTACCCCACTTTCCCTCGACTTTACCCATAAATCTTCCCTTAGCTCCTCCGCCCTTGACCACCTTCCCATCACCAGCCAAAACAGCTTTGATAGCATCAAACAGTTCCTTCGCTTTATCCTGATTATTCGATTGTACCATTACGAGCTGAGTCTGGTCTTTGCCTGGTAACGTCGATGTCAACAAAATGACAATATCCTTGTTTTCCGCAGAGGTAGATATACCAGATGCGAGGTTACCCATGAATTCGAAATCGTGTGTTGTCTTTTCGTCCCTTTTGATCCAGACTACCTTCTTCTCGCCCAGTTGCTGAGCAGTAGAGGTAACCACGAGCTTTGCTAGTTCTGATCTTAATCCCTTGGTAGCGTCCGCTCCCTCCCTTCGAAGTTCCTCATTTCGAGTAGCTCTCTCAGCGACATCTTGGCGTCCACAGCCGACGGCTTGAGCAGTCATTGATAATTGCCTAGACGAGTGGCGGAGGTATCGGAGTGCTCGGGGGCCGGCTGTGAATGATAGCCTAGTTGGTGTTTTGGAAGTAGTGGTAGATGTCACTGGGATCGAGGGTGGTAAGAGATGGATGGAAGAGCAGTGCGAGAGGGATGGGACTTGGGTTCCGCAACATGCGTTCCTGTCTATTCCATCTATGTTGATATGTCGAATTACGCCCTGTCATCAGCAGCTCCCACCAGTATGTAAGAGTGACATACCCCCTCATAATCTTTTGGAATCCCACGACTTTCCCTATCCCCCTCGCCGTCGATTTTCGAATCTTGGATATTGGTTTCAACCCAAATAGAAAGATCATCCGTAATCAACTGATTACATTTATCCTCCACTTCCTCAACTTCTTTCCAGGTCAATCCCCTAGTCAACTCAATATAAGGACAATCAAGGGAAGGGTACTGAGTCATTGACCATGATAATGTCGGTAATTCGTATGTATCGAGAACAGCGGACAAGAGGTGCTGAGCAGTGTGGATTGCCATCTACCCGTCAGCCTCACCGGGGGATGGAGACTTACATGATCCGCTCGCCTATCCCAGTCAATTATTAATTCCACTTCTGCCCCCTGGGCCAATTCTTCCCCCTCACCCAGCCGGACCAGGTGGACAGCAGTCAATTTCCGCCTGAGGCATCCTTCCACCACATAAGTCTTCTGAGTGGCGCCATTAGGATCAAGCGTGGACAAGTGACCAGTATCGGTAGGTTGACCACCACCTATCATCAGCCATCTCCCCCTTGAGCAATTTATCATTTAGGCAGGACGTACCTTCGGGGAAGATTACCGTATCTTCCGTGACTACCTCCCAGAGCACTCCCTCCTTTCCCTCTCCAGTATTTCCAATACCATGCCCCTCGGTTGCTGCTCGCCTTGTCTTGTTCTTCCCCTTCTGAGCTGGTGGAGCTGCTATGATAGCTCGTTCTGCTGATACGATCTTGGTCTTCAGGTGTCGAAGCAATGGGTCACCTGGGAGTCAACTTCGCTTCGATATCCATCATGCGACAAATGGGCCGGAGTGACACCTACGCTGACATGCTAAGATACCAACAATACGTTCTTTGGGTAGTTGGGACGGATCGAATTGGATTCGAGAATAGTCCTTCGGCGTGGATGTGGGAGGTAAGTCGTCTAGAGTGTAGGTCATCTCGAGAATATGTATATACGCAAGTAGAAGCGATGCTAGATGTCTAATGTTTTGGCTAGAAAGGTGTAGAGAGCGGTGGAATTGACGGTCAATTGATTCGCCCACTTTTCTCGGACATGACCGAGATCCACCGATCATCCGGGGCTACCTTGGATTCTAAAGTGCAGTTCCTTCCAGATTCAGACTGACAGACTTCATACTAGTCAGCATTCAATGCATATTTTTGATCCACATCTTCAGGATCTACTTCTTCAACAATCCCTCCAAAGCCTCAATAACCTTATCTCCAACTTCCTTAGTACCGCTGTTTCCACCAAGATCCTTAGTCCTCAACCCATCGTCAAAGACCTTCTTGACTGCCTGCTCGATGAGATCAGCCTCAGGACCTCTGCTTAGAGAGTATCGAAGAAGCATGGCTACGGAGAGGATAGTTCCGATGGGGTTTGCGATTCCTTGACCTGCGATATCGGGGGCGGAACCTGTTTGTCAGCTCCTTCCTGAATTTTGGTAAATGAGAAGCGTACCGTGGATTCTGACCGTCAGCTTCATGTCCTATCGGGGCAACACAGCTGACTTACGGCTCGTAGATACCGGTGACTGGGTTCTTTGGGTCTGGAGCACCGGCTAGAGAAGCTGATGGGAGTAGACCAAGGGAACCTGGAATGACGGAGGACTCGTCGGAAAGACTGCGCGTCAGCGTGTAGCAATGGCCTTCAAGCCTTGACTTACATGTCACCGAACAAGTTTTCGGTGAGGAGGACACCGTTCAATTTCCTTGGGTTGGAAATCATGACCATAGCCACACTGTCAACCAAAGAATGGGTAAGAGTCAATTGAGGGTACTCCTTCTCCATAGTCTCGGTAACGACCTTTCGCCATAATCGCGAAGAAGCAAGGACGTTGGCTTTATCGATAGAGTGGATTGGGAGGGGTGGGTCTGCAGCTAGTGCGATTTGAGCAGCGACTCGGGTGATCCTCTCGACTTCGGGAACGGAGTAAATCATAGTATCCCATGCTACGCCCTCTTCATTCTGTTCCTGCCTCTTTCCAAAGTCTATCATCAGCTACCACCTTCCAATAAGTTGGAGACGTACAGAGACCACCGACGAGTTCTCGGAGAACAATGATATCGGTACCCTTTGCAATTTCTGGCTTCAAGGGGGAATACTGTAAAAGAGCCTCGGAAGCGAAATTGGCTGGTCGGATATTAGCGTATAAATCAAGAGCTTTTCGAAGTCTCAAGATTCCCTGTTCAGGTCGGACAGGTCCGACACCCCATTTAGGTCCCCCAACAGCTCCTACACCGTCAGCTCCACCTCATTTCCTAGAATATGACTGACCGAGGAGGATAGCATCAGCTTCCTGACAGCTCTTCAGTGTGTCCTCGGGTAGAGGGTCTCCGGCGGAATCGATAGCGGCACCTCCGAAGTCCTTGCTCTCGAGGACGATATCGAGGTCAGTGTGCTTGATGATAGTCTGCAACACCCGAACGGCCTCGCCGGTGACCTCAGGTCCTGCATGTCAGCTCGTATCCAGCAGCTCAAGAGGTAAGCATACCGATACCGTCTCCGGGTAGGATGGTTACTTTGTACTGCTTGCTTGACATGATGATATGATTAATGTAATGTACTATCCACGGTCATTGATTCTCGAAATATCGGGTGAGTCCAAGCGGCGTCATTTCGGCCGAACGCGAGCCTAACTCATAAGTGCGGCCGATGAGTTAGGCGTCTCACATCTACCATGCATCGAAATCTCATCATTCGCTGCAGGTTGATCTATTTTGTATGCATCGTGATCCAGGTTACTCGACTTTGCCAAGGTCTGCATTCTGCATGCATGCACCTGTAGTATCAAAAGACAAAAGCCGAATCCTAATTTCCCCCAGGCACAAAATGCGATTAAGGTGCGACTCCTGAACGCGAATGACTTTTGTATAAACGCGTCGTGAGGTTTCAGTAGGGCACCATTGTTCATTTGGGTATATACAGCACACTCCACCTCTTGACTACTATCTCTGATATTCTTACTTCTACACTACTCTAAACGTATCGAGCTGGTCTCTATACGTACATATAAACCTATTACAATCAGCCGACTTCTATTTGGGACGATCATTCAGGAACCATAATCCGAAACAAACACAGAATTGAACCACCCGACAGGACATTTCTACACACTACAAGCTCGGACTATATCCCTGTCTTACTCAATCCACCTGGCTGCATCTAGAAGAGGTGTCACAACATTCAGCATCTCACTACATACATCTTATTCTACTCTACTCCTCTACCTCCCCACTCGTCTACTCTACTCTAATACCCCACGCTTCAATCTTGCAACACTCCTTTGGAACCAACGGAATCAGCAATCGCTTAGTTGAAATTGGACCCCCTTGCTATTTCTTCAGCTTGGACCACCTTCTACTTCGCAATCCGATCCTTTTCCTGGTTGGCCCCTTTCCCTATTAATTGCATAGCATTGCAATCACATATAACACACATTCTTTTATCGAACCACCTATACTCCTCCCTCGACTCATAACAACAACACCGACCACCTACATTCATTTACATTTTATCCGCCATGCAATCTCTCATCGCTCTCCTCCCATTGCTTCTCCTTTCCGCTCCCGCGCTCGGATCCCATCATGCCGGAAAACGATCCAACTCGAGTCGTCATCGTTCACTTGCGGATGATTTGACGAAACGAGCTTCATCACAGGCTCCTGCTGGAGGCTTCCAGACTGTAGGTGATTCTGGTGTATCGGCACAAATGATGTTTGTCGGTACCACCAACACCGTCTACATCCTTGATAGTAAGTCTCGCTATAATCTTGTCTGCGGTGCTGATAATAGAAACCGAAAACAACGCCATGACTGTCACTGGACCCGATGGAACCACCCACGCCGCCTGGGGTACATCATACGACGTCAACACCAACACTGCTACCCCCATGTGGGTCACTTCCAACACCTTTTGCGCTGGTGGATTTACACTCGGAAACGGATCATTCGCCGTCTTTGGTGGTAATCAGCCCGTCACTACCAACGGTGTCGCCGTCAATGACAAGGGTGCGAACCCTACTGGAGCGAACCCATATGGCAACACGGATGGTGGAGAGGCTATCAGGGTTATCACTCCTTGTGATGATGGATCCTGTCAATGGGCCGAGGGAGGTGATGATCTTACCATGACTGTGAGCAACTCACTTCTCGTATCTTCGACCATAGCTGATTTACAGGGCAAACGTTGGTACCCAACAGTCGAAGGTCTTGGAGATGGATCAGTAGTCGTCATTGGAGGAGACAAGAACGGAGGATACGTATCGACCCAAGTCCAAAACAATCCCACCTACGAATTCTACCCAAAGAAAGGAGAAGAGATCTACATGGATTTCCTCAACTACACTGTCCCCGTCAACCTCTTCCCCCTCACATGGCTCATGCCAAGTGGTAAACTCTTCCTCCAAGCTGGTTACCGTACCATCCTTTGGGACCTCGATGCGCAAGAAGAGACCGAACTCCCCGATATGCCTCATGCGGTTAGGGTCTACCCCGCTTCCGCCGCTACTGCTATGCTCCCCTTGACGCCAGCAAACAACTACGAGCCAACCCTCTTGTTCTGTGGTGGATCAGCTGCCGATTTCTCGAAATCTTCAGATGGAGCTTCTGGATTCAACGTCACTGCCGTTCCCGCCGATAATACTTGTGTCAGGATCTCGCCGGAGTCTTCCAACCCTGTCTACGAAGATGATGATTCACTTCCTGAGGCTAGAAGTATGGGTAACTTCATCTACCTACCTGATGGAACCATGTGGCTTGGAAACGGTGTTGCCATGGGTACTGCTGGATACGGTGACGAAAAGTGGTCAGTGGGACAGTCGTACGGACAGGACCCAATCTACATGCCCGCCGTCTACGAGTGAGTCCCCTTCTTACTTTCAGTCACTAACACATACTGATACCTAGCCCCAACGCACCTGCCGGATCCCGATTCAATCGAGACGGCCTTACCGCATCACCCCACGAGCGAATGTACCACTCCACCGCCCTTCTCCTTGCCGACGGATCGCTCCTCGTATCAGGTTCCAACCCCAACAAGGACGTCACCACTGCCCAGTGGGGTACAAGCTACGTCGTCGAGCGATGGTACCCTAAATGGTACAACGAGGCTCGACCTACTCTTACCAACACTTTCCCTACTTCCTTGTCGTACGGTGGTGATGCCTTCACTTTGACCTACACGCCTCTCGACAAATCTGCTGATCCATCCAACGCCAAGGTTGTAATCATCCGATCTGGTTTCTCTACCCACGGTGTAAGTATCTCCTTCATGTTGCTAAAGGCAGTGGCTAATGTATAGATGAACTTTGGTCAACGATACCTCGAGCTTGAGACTACCTACATCAAAGATGAAGACAAGAACGACATCACCCTCAACGTCGCCCAAATGCCACCCAATGCAAACCTCTTCCAGCCTGGTCCAGCATACATCTTCCTAGTCGTAAACGGAATCCCCTCCCAGGGTGAAATCATCATGATCGGTTCCGGAAACATTGAAGAACAAACACTACTAGCCAAGACTGTCCTCCCCCAATCTCAGGTTATTGTAGGCGACAAAACCTCCGAAGCCTCCTCCAACTCTTCCTCTACCGATACTGCTGCCTCGGGCTCGGCCGTCAACGCAGCAGCCAAGAACTCAGGATCCTCAACGCTGGCGTTACCTTCTGTTTTCCAAACTATCCTACTCTCCCTAACATTCGGTATTGCAGCTTTCATCGCCATCTAGTGAATTACTGCGATTCGATTCAATACTCATGATAACGACACATGGTGGGGAATGAGGACTATTTTTTGTATATATCTGTCTGTCTAGCGGTCGAGTTTCTCTCTCTACCCTCTCCTTACCCCTACCCACACCTACGTATTTAGCTCTGCTTGCTTGATTACTTTACTCTACTACCTACCTACATTCGGCAATCGGCATATGCATTTTTATCATAATTGTACTCTCTTGTGTGCCTTTGGGGCGGGTGTGTGTGGTGGCTGAGCAGAGCAAAGGTACTCGTGTATGGTGGTTGGATACGCTTCTTGGATACCTGTCAATCCTTTCTCCATGCACATGCATCTTTCCCTCTTAGTATTTCATCTCACACTATATCTTATTAATAACAAGATGGTGAAGCGAGAATACCAAGAGATCGAAGATGAGGACGATATCGACTCACTTACACCAGACACCAGAATCAAGGAAGAGGTCATCAGGGACAACATCGTAACCATCTCGTCAGCCACGGCCACACCAAAGAAAAGAGCGAAATCCCAATCGTCAAAGTCAACCGATCAAGGACAGGGAGGAGGGGATGGAGAATGTCCGAACACCCCCAAATCAAAGAGTCCAGCGAAATCAGTAAGCCCCCTCTATCTCTTTCCTCAATCATGAAATGAGAAAGGGTTAATAAAAGCGATGGTCCCCATCAGAAGATGAGATCCTAATCGGAATGATGGAGAGGATCATCAAAGATCATATCTGGACTATGGTCAAGGCTGACGGGAGGTTGGTTAGTAGGACTAGTTATGGGGTCACCTATCATGCTGGGATGCTTGTGAGTCCTCATTAGCTTGGGATGAGGATGAGCTGATGGATAGTTGAGGCAGGGGACTGGGAAGGGTCCTAAATGATCATAGGACTCGGTCAGGATTTGAATAGTTTTTCATTAGTATATAGGTGGACGGAGGTGGCTGATGTCATGTGATCTGAGGTCGGCATGTATTCTTGACGGCAATGTATCATGCCATAGCCTCATATTACCGGCGACATGACCTCAAAACAACAAGCCATGCACTGCATAAGCCAAGTATACAAATCATATGATGCCCCCGACCCTATACCCCACTGGGGATATCAAGAAGGATCCCCCCTCCCCGGTTTAGGTCCTGCAAGCATATCCTCGAAACTCATTAATCTCCCCCTCATCGGCGGCCTCTCCTCCCCTTCATCCCTCCCCATATGTCCTTCTTCACTCTCACCAGACCTGATAGGTGTCAGAGTACTTCTCTGCCTAGGAACCGATCCGAAAGGATTACTAGTATCAAACCTGAATTGTTCACCTGGAGTCTGGGGTAATGGGCCGGTAGATACGCTAGATCGTCGGGGGAGGGTATCGGTGGAGAATGAATGTGTTCTTGAGACTGTTATTGATCGGGGCGGGGTGGAGAGGGCTGGTGAATATGGCATTGGGATTTGGGGGGTGTGATGATGTGGTAGGGTTGTATGGTCTGGTTGACCGTAGATGTAGGCCGACATTGTAGGGTATGAGCTCAATGAGAGGCTTGAGCGTAGGCCTGATGGCAGTAGTGGAGCTAGGGAGTTCGGCTCGGAAGGTCTTCTGAAATCATCGAATCCTCTTGGTGGTGGTAACTGTCATCAGCTTCTGTACTGGTCTGGAAGGGCTAGCGGACTCACTTGTTCTTCCTGATCTGCTATCTTCCATCTACCAACACTAGTCATAGGCCTATCCTTATCTCTATCCTCCCTATCCCGCTTGGAGGCATCATCACTAGAAATCAAACTCCAGCTTAACCAATCCTGACTCAATCTCCAGGATTTAGCAACTACACCAGATAACCCACTCTTGGCAGATTTCCGATCATCTTTCTTGATCCCATCCACCTGCATTTGCAGCGGGGGTAAAGTGGGGATTTGTGATCGACGGTGGTATAGGTTGGAATTGTATGGCGATCGATTTAGGTTATCTAATCTATTTCCATTCGTTGAAGAGGTGGGGTTTGCTCCTTGCGAATTTAGATCGGGTAGGGAAAAGACGTGGGAGGGGGCATGGCCTGGTTGATGGGTTTGGGGAAGGGTAAGGGATAAGATGAGGGTTAAGGTATATATCTTGGGTAACTACTTATTAGCTAGTTCATGGGGGGGGGAACATACGAATAGGATAGGTAGGTAACAGAATGCTACTGCTTTCGTTGATTGGAATTGGAATAGGAACAATGCCGTGAGCTGGAGAGCTGTGACTGCGATCCCCCCGTGAAAGGTGATTAACTAATCTATCAGCTTTGACCTGATGAGAATTGAGCGACGTACCAGTAGCTGCCATGTTACTTTTGCCATCATTCCGCCTTTCGCTGCTAGCTTCCGCCTCGCCCATCAGAGCTCCAAGCTCAAGACCAAAGATAATACTAGATCGACAGCGCTTGATGTGGCCAGCCATACAAGATCGGCAATGTACGATCTACTATCAGCTACCCTTCCTTCATGCACACGAAATATACTCACATGTTATTACGTTTCTCAAAGAACTCCCATAATGGCCCACTCCGCCAAATCCAATAACTCCCAATACATCCGCTAAAGAATGAAATGATGATCCCACCCGACATTACGATGATGAACGTCATCCTCACCGCTGGTCGATCTAACATTGGCCATAATGATGATAATGACGATAATGACGATAAGAAGAGTGTGATACGCCGAAGGAGGAATGTTTGGGTGATTAGAGCTGGAAAGAGACCCAGGAAGGGAGAGGCGAACCACATGTAATCTGGTGTTGCGAATGATACGATATCGAGGAAACCTAAAGCGAACATCTGAATGTCAGTCTCGCATGTTTATTCAAGAGGAAGGTACCTACATCCCATCCACGGACCATATCCATGATGGTCTGTACAAAGTTGAAGAGTAGACTGAAGAACACGAGTGTATATCCTAAGCGACTAGGGCGACCTATTGATGAAGTCTCGAAAGTAGAATTATCGTTATCGTTATTCGATCGTTTCATGCCCATGAAGAACTGAATGCCCAACATCAGAATGACTCCCATCCCTACTGATTAGCTCTACCATGAAATCGCTCATATAAGTTACCAAGGTATTCGAATGCAAATCCGAGAAAGAATGGACCCGCTGTTTATCAGATTTTCACCTGTGGTCGAGCTAAAGGTACGTACTAACAGTGACGAGGACGTCTTTGATCGACGAGTGAGGAGGAACGTTGCCGCCAATATTGGGCATAGGTAGAGCCATACTCATCTTGACAACGACGTGACAGACTTTCGCCTGGTGCTAATGTATACTTGGCAGGCTGTAGCCGATCTATCGTTGTTGATCAGGTGGTTCGGTTGGGGCGAAGGACATTGTATCCTTTCGCAAGGGTTTGATATAGGACAAGGAGAATGATCGAATAGATATGAAGTGTATGTGACTCTGTAGTTTCGATATGATATGAGACCTTGATCGAAGCTAAGGGGTAAAAAGGGGGCGGTAAGGTATCTGTGTTTGAACGCAATGACCATCGCGTTAGTACTTCGGGTTGAAGACTAAGTTAGCGGGGGCGGGACAGTAAAACCCAAAGTTAGATTTACTCCATCTGTGTGTATAATCCCATCCTTTAGCGACAATAGTCATTCGACATCTACCCCTTTCCCTCTCTATTTCATTGTAATCGAAAAGGGAGGGTGAGTCGGAATTGGTTTATACTGTTTCATGACTTCCTTGGTTGTAACCCTTTAACGATGAGTTGAGAAGGGGTTCTTTTGTTGGTTGTCTGGCCTTTTGGGCGTCACCTAAATGCATCCCTTTGACTACGCTGTGTGTCCATTGTTACCTGATTACCTGAGCGTGAGCCTATTTGATTTAATCAACCGAGAATACTCCCGGGCGGTAGTACTCGGTATTCTTTATTCTTTCATCTCATCATTGCATTTCATCATTTCCACTCGTATCTTGTATCGACTCGACTCGTTGAATGATTTAAAGTGATCCTCCACTCGCCGCCATTACATGTAATAGAAATGACTAGTCCACAGGGGTACGATCAGAGGGTAATGCCAACATAGGATGTATAACCAGGTTAACCCGACTAAATCCGTCTTATTTTGATCCCGGACACTCAGATCTGCTGATCATTCAACCCCGGCAACTTGGACTACCCGGCTGACCACCGGTCTGACGGGTTTAGAGCTACAATTCAACCCTATCCACAACCTATATAGGAGACCACTCGCCGCAAGAGCATGCAACTATCATAAACATATTATTCACAATGTCTGAAAAAGCAGATTTTGAAGCTGAAGTCAAAGCTCTAGAAGAGTTCCAGAAGGTCAGTCCTCTCTTCTTCATTGGGCATGGCTGACGAATAGCAACCCCGTTTCGCGAGGACTGTTCGACCGTACACCGCCGCTGATGTCGTTTCGAAGAGGGGTACTCTTCCTCTGACCTACCCCTCAGATGTAATGGCCAAGAAGATGTACAAGCTCCTTGAATCTAAGAAGAGGGGTGAAGGAGGTGGATGTACAGCTACCTACGGAGCGTGAGTTCCTTCCTTGTCATATAGGTTGAGCTGATGGTAGACTTGATCCAGTCCAGTTGACTCAGATGGCAAAATACCTCGAAACAGTCTACGTCTCCGGATGGCAATGCTCCTCAACCGCCTCGTCGTCTCTAGAACCAGGACCTGATCTTGCCGGTACGTCACTCAACCTCCCTCATGCACCAGCTGACAAGTAGACTACCCATCCAACACCGTCCCTGATAAAGTTGCTCAACTATTCACAGCCCAGCTATTCCATGATCGTAAACAACGATGGACCCGTCTACAAGCTCTAGCGAAAGGTGATGCGGAACTTGAGAAACTTGGCGCTCCTATCGATTACCTACGACCTATCGTTGCTGATGCCGATACCGGTCATGGAGGTAGGTCATCTTGGGACATCTTGTATTCCGCTTATGAATAGGTCTGACCGCGGTGATGAAGCTTACCAAGATGATGGTCGAGTCTGGAGCTGCTGGGATTCATATCGAGGATCAAGCCCCTGGTACCAAAAAATGCGGTCACATGGCCGGAAAGGTAGGCTGTTTGTCACGGACCTTCAAGAGCTACAGCTAATGACTAGGTACTAGTACCTATATCGGAACACATCAACCGACTTGTCGCCATGCGATTCCAATGTGATATCATGGGAACCACCAATCTCGTCGTTGCCAGGACCGACTCGGAAGCAGCAACCCTCATCACCACCAACATTGATCCTCGAGATCACGCATTCATCCTTGGTTCCACCAACCCCGAAGCATCTTCGCTTAACGATATCATGCTCGCCGGCGAGCTCGCTAGGAAATCCGGATCCGAGATGCAGCGGTTAGAAGACGAGTGGATGACTCGAGCCAACCTACAAATATACCCCGATACTCTCTCTGAGGCTTTGAAGAAGGAAGGCGTTTCCGACGACAAGATCAAAGAGTTTAGGGAAAAGCTCATTTCAACACACGCATCCAATACCTCCTCGCTCCAGATTGCCAAAGAGTTCGGGCTTAAGGAGGCACCCTACTGGAACTGGGATACTCCAAGGACAAGAGAAGGTTACTACCGATACCAAGGTGGAACCCAATGTGCCATTAATCGAGCTATCGCTTTCGCCCCTCATGCCGATCTACTATGGATGGAAACCAAGTCTCCCATCTACGCCCAAGCAAAAGAGTTTGCAGAGGGTGTACACAAGGAAAGACCGGGTCAGTGGCTAGCATACAACCTAAGTCCATCTTTCAACTGGGATGCAGCAGGATTAGGAGAGAAGGAAATGAAGGAATATGTTTGGGAACTAGGAAAGTTGGGATTCATCTTCCAGTTCATTACCGTATGTCCCCTCTCGCTCCCTTGCGATATAAGCTGATATGTAGCTCGCCGGTCTACATTCCAACGCGTACATTAATGATAAATTCGCAAAGGCA
>Ga0308160_10003789_pt1 | contig 16647 bp, 15 predicted proteins | sample PhyFR1_FD_201036 | JGI IMG/M metagenome (GOLD analysis project Ga0308160, IMG submission 201036) | Phyllosphere microbial communities from UC Gill Tract Community Farm, Albany, California, United States - DLSLF.R1 | ecosystem: Host-associated > Plants > Phyllosphere > Unclassified | place: USA...
CGGTCACTGAGCTTGTCGAAGTGCTCATGCCACTACTCCTTCACCGCTGCGGCGAGCGCCTGGTCGAGGTCGTAGATGATGTCGTCAGGGTCCTCGATACCGACGCTCAGCCGGACGATGCCCGGCAGCACACCGGCGTCGACGAGCTGCTGGTCGGACAGCTGTGCGTGCGTCGTCGATGCGGGGTGGATGATGAGCGTCTTCGCGTCGCCGATGTTCGCCAGGTGGCTCGCGAGGTCGACGGACTCGATGAGCTTCTGGCCGACCTGACGGCCACCCTTCACCTCGAAGCTGAAGACCGAGCCCGGTCCCTTCGGCAGGTACTTGTTCGCGCGCTCGTGGTGCGGGTGGGCCGGGAGCCCGGCCCAGTTGACGGCGGCGATGCGCGGGTCGGCGTCGAGCCACTCGGCGACGATCCGCGCGTTGTCGACGTGGGCCTGGATCCGGAACGGCAGCGTCTCGACGCCCTGGGCGAGGAGGAAGGCCGAGTGCGGTGCGAGCGCCGGACCGATGTCGCGGAGCTGCTCGGCGCGCAGCCGGGTGAGGAAGGCGTACTCGCCGAAGTTGCCCGACCACTGCAGGCCGCCGTAGCTCGGGACGGGCTGGCCGAACAGGGGGAACTTGTCGGTGTTCCAGTCGAAGCGCCCGCTCTCGACGACGACACCGCCGAGGGTCGTTCCGTGGCCGCCGAGGAACTTGGTGGCCGAGTGCGTGACGATGTCGGCACCCCACTCGATCGGGCGGTTGAGGTAGGGCGTCGCGATGGTCGAGTCGATGATGAGCGGAATGCCGTGCGCGTGCGCGACGTCGGCGAGGCCCTCGATGTCGGCGATCTCGCCCGAGGGGTTCGCGACCGTCTCGGCGAAGACGAGCTTCGTGTTCTCCTGGATGGCGGCGGCGTAGTCGGCGGCGTCGGAGGACTGCACGAAGGTGGTCTCGATGCCGAACCGGCGGAGGGTGACGTCGAGCTGCGTGATCGAGCCGCCGTAGAGGTTGGCCGAGGCGACGATGTGGTCGCCCTGTCCGGCCAGCGAGGCGAAGGTGATGTACTGCGCGGCGAGGCCGGAGGCGGTCGCGACGGCACCGAGGCCGCCCTCGAGGCTGGCGATGCGCTCCTCGAAGCTCGCGACCGTCGGGTTGGCGAGGCGGGAGTAGATGTTCCCGTACTTCTGCAGGGCGAAGCGCGCGGCGGCGTCGGCGGTGTCGTCGAAGACGAAGGCGCTCGACTGGTAGATGGGCAGCGCCCGTGCGCCGGTCACCTGGTCGGGGATGTTGCCCGCGTGGATCGCACGCGTGCGGAAGCCATACTCACGATCTGCCATGCGTTCACGCTACCGGAGCACCGTCGAGCGCTTCACCGTGCTGCAACATTGCGTCGCATTCGACCGCACTGCACAGGGCCTGCCCAGGGCGTCGGCGTATCGTGTGGGACACAGCCCTCATCGGGCTGCCGGACGAGGGCGCAGTACCCGGAACGCGACAAGACTGACCACTGGGGAGTGATCGTCATGTCTTGGATCGTACTCATCGCGTCCGGGGTCCTGGAAGCCGTCTGGGCCACCGCGCTCGGCAAGTCCGAGGGCTTCACGAAGCTCTGGCCGACCGTGACGTTCGCGGGGGCGCTCGTGCTCAGCATGGCCGGCCTCGCCTGGGCCATGCGCGACATCCCGGTGGGCACCGCCTACGCGGTCTGGGTCGGGATCGGCGCAGCGCTCACCGTCGGATACGCCATGACCTTCGGCGGCGAGCAGCTGTCGGTCGTCAAGGTGCTGCTCATCCTCGGGCTCATCGGCTGCGTCATCGGCCTGAAGATCGTGGGCGGCGAGCACTAGCCGCGCTGGTCAGGCACGCACGCCTGCCTCAGGCCAGGTGCACCGCTCCGAGCGCGAGCACCGCGATGAGGAGCCAGGAGACGAGCCCGACGACGAGCGCGCGCCACCCGGTGGTGACGAGCGTGCGGACGCGGATCGCGGCGCCGAGTGCGAAGAGCGCCATCGCCAGCAGTGCGGTCTGCACGCCGTCGGCGACGTCGAGGACGAGCTCGGGCACCGGGAGCAGGGTGCGGACGAGGACCGCGGCGATGAAGCCCGCGACGAACAGCGGGACGATCGGCGGTCGGGCTGCGGTCGCGGTCCCATCGGCATCGACCTGAGCACCGGCGCCGGCCGACACCGCCAGGAGTCGGCGGCGCTCGATCGTCGCGGCGGCGGCGACCATGGGGGCGAGGAGCACGACGCGGGTCAGCTTGACGACGACGGCGATCGCGAGTGCGCTCGTGCCGGCGATCTGGGCGGTCGCGACGACCTGACCCACGTCGTGCACGCTCGCCCCCACCCAGTGGCCGAACTGCTCGTCACTGAGCCCGAGTGGGCCGCGGAGTGCCGGGAGGACGAAGATCGCGAGGGTCCCGCAGAGGGTGACGAGCGCGACGGGCGTCGCCTGCTCCTCGTCCTTCGCCTTCACGACGCCGCTCATCGCGCCGATGGCGGAGGCGCCGCAGATGGAGAAGCCCGTGGCGATGAGGAGCGGTTCGGGGCCCGCGAGCCCGAGTCTCCGGCCGAGCCAGAGGGTGACGAAGAAGGTGACGACGACGATCGCGACCGTGGTGGCGAGCGTGACCCACCCCAGGCCGGCGATGTCGACGAGGCTCAGCTTCAGCCCCAGCAGGACGACGCCGATCCGCATGAACCGTTTCGCGCTCATGCCGAGTCCGGGCTTCAGGACACCCGCCGCGAGCCGCTGGAACGGCGGAAGCTGGCCCACCACCATGCCGAGCAGGACGCTCGCGGTCAGCAGGGGGACGACCGGCAGAAGGGTGTGGAGGCCCAGGGCGGCGAGCGCCGCTGCACCGGCGACGAGCACCCCTGGGAGCGCCTTCATCGTCGTCCTCCCGTCACACCCATGACGGCAACCAGGCGTGCAGGTGCCAGAACCAGTAGGGCACGGTGATGGCGGTCCAGAGCGGATACCAGAAGATGCTCAACAGCGTCGTGATGGTCACGAACACCCCGATGACGCCGACGCCGGCGAACCGTCGTTCCTCCGGGTCGTCGCGGGACCCGAGGATCTTCCCGATCGCGAAGACGAGCGCCAGGATGAGGTACGGCTCGAAGACGATCGTGTAGAACTGGAACACCGTCCGGTTCAGGTAGAGCAGCCAGGGCAGGTACCCCGCTGCGACCCCGAGGACGATGAGCCCGACCTGCCACTCGCGGTACCGGACGAGCCGGTAGACGCAGTACCCGAGCGCGACGGCGGCGCCCCACCAGATGAGCGGGTTGCCGATCGAGGTGATCGCGGAGGAGCAGGCGTCCCACGCGCAGCCGTCGGTCCCGGTGGCGGGGGACTGGTAGTACATGCTCGTCGGCCGGATCATGAGCAGCCAGCCGAGCGGGTTCGCGGCGTAGGGGTGCGGGGTGCTGAGGCCGACGTGGAAGCTGTAGGCGCTCTGGTGGTAGTGCAGGAGGCTCTGGAACCAGTGGGGGACCCACGCGAAGGTCCCGGTCCAGGCGTTCCCCACCGCGTCCGCCCACTGGCGGTCGTACCCGCCGGACGTCCTGATCCACCCGGTCCAGCTGGCGAGGTACACGACGGCGGCCACCGGGACGAGGGTCACGAAGGACACGGGGCCCTGCTTGAGGACCGCCGCGCTCGCCCACAGGCTGAGGCCCAGTCGGCGTCGGAGCAGGAGATCCGTGACGATCACGTACACGCCGAACGCGGCGAGGAAGTACAGTCCGTTCCACTTGACCGCGGTGGCCGCGCCGAACGCGACCCCTGCGGCGAGCAGCCACGGCCGCCACCAGAGGACGGGACCCCAGGCCGGATCGGCGCCCCTCGCCCGGGCGGACGCGACCTTCGCCGCCAGGCGTGACGCGTGCCACGACCGGTCCAACAGGATCGCGCCGAATCCCGCGAGCACGAAGAACATCACGAAGTTGTCGAGCAGCGAGACCCGGGCCATGACGATCGCGTGCCCGTCGACCGCGAACAGGAACCCGGCCAGGACGGCGAGGATCGACGAGGTGAACAACCGCTTGGCGATGAGCGTGACGAGCAGGACCGCGAGCGTTCCGGCGATCACGGTGGAGATGCGCCAACCGGTGCTGTCGTCGATGCCGAACACGGCGATGCCGAGCGCGATCAGCCACTTGCCGAGTGGTGGGTGCACGACGTAGGAGGGATTCGTGCTCGGGCTGCCCGCGTCGCCGTTCGCGAAGCCCTCGTCGGCCCCGTCCGGCCAGGTGCTCTCGTAGCCGTTCAGCCACAGCGACCACGAGTCCTTCACGTAGAAGGTCTCGTCGAAGACGAGCGAGTGCGGGTGACCGAGGTTCCAGAACCGCAGCACGAACGCGAGGAGCGTCACGGCGGCCGGGCCGCCCCAGATCCAGAGCTTCCGGCGGCGCTCGGTGCGGAGCATCCGCTCCCACCAGCGGTCGAGGCGGGATCCCGTCACAGGGGCTTCCAGAAGATCGACCGACACCGTCTCATCTAACCACCCCGACCGGATGGGAGACTGGTCCGGTGATCATCCTCGGAGCGACCCCCATCGGCAACCTCGGCGATGCGTCGCCACGACTCCGGGAGGCGCTGGCCGCGGCGGAGGTCATCGTCGCCGAGGACACCCGGACGGCCATCCACCTGCTGCGCGCCCTCGGTGTGGAATCGCGGCCGCGGCTCATCGCCATGCACGACCACAACGAGCGCGAACGTGCCGCCGAGATCGTCGAACTGGCCCGCGAGACCGACGTCCTCGTGCTCAGCGACGCCGGCATGCCGACCGTGTCCGACCCCGGCTTCCACCTCGTCGACGCGGCGGCGGCCGCAGACGTCCAGGTCACCGCGATCCCCGGGCCGTCGGCGGTCGTGACGGCGCTCGCCGTGTCCGGCCTCGCGACCGACCGCTTCACCTTCGAGGGGTTCCTCCCGCGGAAGCCGGGCGACCGACGCAGCAGCCTCCGAGCCCTCGCGACCGAGCCACGCACGATGGTGTTCTTCGAATCGCCCAATCGACTCGCCTCCTCCCTCGAGGACATCGCCTCCGTGCTCGGAGCCGAGCGTCGCGTGGCGGTGTGCCGGGAGCTCACCAAGCTGTTCGAGGAGGTCAAGCGGGGGACGGCCGCTGAACTGGCCGAGTGGGCGTCCGGGGGTGTGAAAGGCGAGATCTGCATCGTCATCGCCGGTGCGGAGGCCGTCGAGGCCGATCCGGCCACCGCGCTCGAGCAGGTGCTCGCGCTCGTGGCCTCGGGCACGCGCCTGAAGGACGCCTCCAACGAGGTCGCCGAGGCGACCGGCCTGTCGAAGCGCGACCTGTACCAGGCGGCCCTCGCAGCCCGGCCCCCGAAGGCGTCACCGGACGCGCAGGTGCGTCCCGCGCCGTAACAGGCACGGTGGCGACGCCCGCTCGTCCTAGGATTGACCCCATGGCCGACGGCACCTCGTTCTACATCACCACGCCCATCTTCTACGTCAACGATGCCCCGCACATCGGGCACGCCTACACGGAGGTGGCCGCGGACGTCCTCGCGCGCTGGCACCGTCAGGCCGGCGACCGCACCTGGTTCCTGACCGGGACCGACGAGCACGGCCAGAAGATCCTGCGCACGGCGACCGCGAACGGCGTGACGCCGAAGGAGTGGGCCGACAAGCTCGTGAGCGAGTCCTGGTACCCGCTGCTCGACACGATCGACATCTCGAACGACGACTTCATCCGCACGACGGACGTGCGGCACGAGCAGAACGTCCAGCTCTTCCTCCAGCGCCTGTACGACGCCGGCTTCATCTACACCGGTGAGTTCGAGGGGTACTACTGCGTCGGCTGTGAGGAGTACAAGCAGGAGAGCGACCTCGTGCAGGGCACCGGCGAGTACGTCGGGCAGCTCGTGTGCGCGATCCACTCGAAGCCGGTCGAACTGCTCCAGGAGAGCAACTACTTCTTCCGCATGAGCGACTTCGCCGAGCGCCTGCTGGCCCTCTACGAGGAGCGACCGGAGTTCGTGCAGCCGGAGTCGGCGCGCAACGAGGTCATCCAGTTCGTGCGCCAGGGGCTCAAGGACCTGTCCATCTCCCGCTCGACCTTCGACTGGGGCATCAAGGTCCCGTGGGACGAGAGCCACGTCGTCTACGTGTGGTTCGACGCCCTGCTCAACTACATCACCGCCGCCGGGTACGGCTCCGACGAGGAGGCGTTCGCCGAGCGCTGGCCCGCCACGCAGATCGTCGGCAAGGACATCCTGCGGTTCCACGCGGTCATCTGGCCGGCCATGCTCATGGCCGCCGGGCTCGAGGTCCCGAAGCGGGTCTTCGGTCACGGCTGGCTGCTGGTCGGCGGCGAGAAGATGTCGAAGTCGAAGCTCACCGGTATCGCACCGAGTGAGATCACCGACACCTTCGGCTCCGACGCGTTCCGCTACTACTTCATGCGCGCCATCGCGTTCGGGCAGGACGGTTCGTTCAGCTGGGAGGACCTCTCCGCGCGGTACCAGGCGGAGCTCGCGAACGGCTTCGGCAACCTCGCGTCGCGCGTGCTCGCCATGGTGACGCGGTACTTCGACGGCGTCGTGCCGGCGAGCGGCCCTGCCGAACCGGCCGACGTGGCCATCCAGGAGACGGTCGCCCGGGCTGCAGCCGACGCCGACGCCGCGATCGAGCGCCTCGCCATCCAGGACGCGCTCGCGGCCATCTGGCGGATCGTCGACGAGCTGAACGGCTACATCACCGAGCAGGAGCCGTGGGCGCTCGCGAAGGACGAGGCCAAGCGGGAGCGGCTCGGCACCGTGCTCGCCACGGCGGTCGAGGGCCTGCGCGCCCTGTCGGTCCTGCTCCACCCCTTCGTCCCGAAGGCGACCACCAAGCTGTGGTCCGCCCTCGGCGCTGAAGCCGCCCTCGGCGAGCTCGGCGCACAGCGCATCGGCGACGTCGGCACCTGGGGGCAGCTGCCCGCCGGCACCTCGGTTGCAGGGCTCGAGCCCCTGTTCCCGCGGATCGAGGCCGTCGCCGAATGAGCGGGGGCGTCGCGCCGGATCCGGCCGCCACACCGCACCTGCGGCAGCGCGAAGCGGGGGAGCGGAAGCAGCTGAGCTACCCCGAGGTTCCTGAGGCGCTGCCGGTCGCGGTCTACGACAACCACACGCACCTCGAGCACGCCGACGGCGACGCCCCGCTGACCCCGTCGGAGCACTTGGACCGCGCGGCCTCCGTCGGGGTCCGCGGCATCGTGCAGGTCGGCACCGACGTCGAGACCTCCCGTTGGTCGGCGGCGATCGCCGCTCGTGACCCCCGCGTGCTCGCGGCGGTCGCGATCCACCCCAACGACGCACCGGACCTCGACCGCGCGGGCACCCTGGACGAGGCGCTGGCCGAGATCGACCGTCTGGCGGCGGAGCCTCGCGTCCGCGCCGTCGGCGAGACCGGCCTCGACTTCTTCCGCACCGAGGAGGACGGCCGCGCGGCGCAGTTCGCATCGTTCGAAGCGCACATCGCCATCGCGAAGCGCCACGGTGTCGCACTGCAGATCCACGATCGCGACGCCCACGACGAGGTCGTCGAGACGCTCCTCCGAGTGGGCGCTCCGGAACGCACCGTCTTCCACTGTTTCTCGGGCGGCCCGGAGCTCGCCGAGCTGTGCGCCGAGCACGGCTGGTACGCCTCCTTCGCCGGGACGGTCACGTTCAAGAACGCCGCACCGCTGCGTGAGGCGCTCGCGATCATGCCCCGCGAGTTGATCATGGTCGAGACCGACGCGCCCTACCTCACGCCCGCACCGTTCCGCGGTCGGCCGAACGCGCCGTACCTCCTCCCGTACACGGTGCGCGGCATGGCCGAGCACCTGGGTGAGGACGTCGCCGCGTTCGCGACGCAGCTCGCGACGAACACCGAGCGCGTCTACGGCTCCTGGGCCGGCTGAGCGACTGAGCCCGTCACCGAGCCTCGCGCCTGTCGCCCGACGAGGACCGGCTCCCCGATCAGGGATACTGGAGGGATGACCGCCTCCGTCGCCCTGCTCGGCCCCGCCGAGATCCGAGATCTCGCCACCCTGCTGGACGTGACGCCGACGAAGAAGCTCGGTCAGAACTTCGTCATCGACGCGAACACCGTCCGCAAGATCGTGTCGGTCGCGCACGTCGCTCCGGGCGACGTCGTGGTCGAGATCGGCCCCGGCCTCGGCTCGTTGACGCTCGGCCTGCTCGAGGCCGACGCGAGCGTCGTCGCCGTCGAGATCGACGGTCGGCTCGCCAAGCAGCTGCCGCTCACCGTGGGGGAGATGGCACCGGGCATGATCGACCGGTTGTCGGTCGTCCACGAGGACGCGATGCGCATCGAGGAACTCCCGGCGCAGCCCAACCGACTCGTCGCCAACCTGCCGTACAACATCTCCGTGCCCGTCCTCCTGCACTTCCTGGAGCACTTCACCTCGCTGACGGCCGGTGTCGTCATGGTGCAGGCCGAGGTCGGCTACCGACTCGCCGCCGGCCCGGGGAGCAAGGTCTACGGCGCACCGAGCGCGAAGGCCGCCTGGTACGGCGCGTGGCGCATCGCCGGCCAGGTGAGCCGCCAGGTGTTCTGGCCCATTCCGAACGTCGACTCCGTGCTCGTCGGATTCGAGCGACGCGCCGACGTCATCGGCACCGAGGAGGAGCGCATCAAGACCTTCGCGCTCATCGACGCGGCGTTCCAGCAGCGTCGCAAGATGCTCCGGCAGGCTCTCGGGAGCGTCCTCGGCAGCTCCCAGGCCGCGACGGAGCAGATGGAGGCCGCCGGAGTGAAACCGACGGCGCGCGGCGAGGAGCTCACGGTCCACGACTTCCTGTCGATCGTGCGTGCGGGACGATAACGTTGGCGCATGACCGCTGATGCTCGATTCCCGCTGAACGTCCCCGACATCCACCGCCCGTACGCCGCGGCGGACGACCGCTACGCGCGGAACGACTACCGCCAGGTCGGCACCTCGGGGCTCTTCCTCCCACCGATCTCGCTCGGCCTCTGGTACAACTTCGGCGACAACCGGCCGTTCGACGGGCAGCGCGCGCTCCTGCGCCACGCGTTCGACCACGGCATCACCCACTTCGACCTCGCGAACAACTACGGCCCGCCCTACGGCTCCGCCGAGACGAACTTCGGTCGCATGATGCGCGAGGACTTCGGTCCGTACCGCAACGAGCTCATCATCTCCTCGAAGGCCGGTTACGACTTCTGGCCAGGCCCGTACGGCAACTTCGGTTCGAAGAAGTACCTGACCGCGAGCCTCGACGAGTCGCTCGAACGGATGGGTCTCGACTACGTCGACGTCTTCTACTCGCACCGGGTCGACGAGGTCACGCCCATCGAGGAGACCGTGGCCGCGCTCGACGCGATCGTGCGCTCCGGCAAGGCCCTGTACGTCGGCATCTCGTCGTACTCGGCCGAGCGGACGGCCGCCGCACACGCCGTCGCTCGCGAGCTCGGCACGCCGCTCGTGATCCACCAGCCGTCGTACTCGATCCTCAACCGCTGGGTCGAGGACGGCCTCACCGAGGTGCTGACCGAGACCGGCCTCGGCGCGATCGCGTTCGTGCCGCTCGCGCAGGGGCTGCTCACCGACAAGTACCTCGGCGACGGCCCGGCCGAACGTGCGACGAACCGTCCCTCCCTGCCCGACCGCCAGGTGAGCGAGGAGATGGCGACCCGCCTCCGGTCCCTCAACGACATCGCCGTGGAGCGCGGGCAGACCCTCGCGCAGATGTCGCTCGCCTGGGTCCTGAACAACCCCGCGATCACCTCCGCCCTCATCGGTGCCTCCCGCCCCGAGCAGCTCGACGAGAACCTGGCGGCGCTCGACGGCCCCGCGTTCACGACCGAGGAGCTCGAGGAGATCGACCGACTCGCGGAGGGCGCCGACGTCAACATCTGGGCGGACTCCTCCGACAAGTGACGCGGTCTGAGGCGCCTGCTCGATCGACTAACTTGGAACAATGACCACCGAGGCCATCCTCAAGCACGTCCACGTGCGAGCACCGGGGAAGATCAACGTCTTCCTCAAAGTCGGCGAAGTGATGGACGACGGCTACCACGACGTCGCGACCGCGTACCAGGCGATCTCGCTGTACGAGGACGTGCACGCGTACCCGGCCGACGACTTCAGTGTGTCGTTCTCCGGCTCGGTGGACGTGTCGGGTGTGCCGACCGACACGAGCAACCTCGCCATCCGCGCCGCGAAGGCCCTCGCGAGACGGACCGGGTACCGCGGCGGTGTCCGGCTCGAGATCGAGAAGCACGTGCCGGTCGCCGGCGGGATGGGCGGCGGCTCAGCCGACGCCGCGGCCACGCTGCTCGCCTGTGACGCCCTCTGGGGGACCGAACGCAGCCGCGACGACCTCCTGGCGCTGGCGGCACGCCTCGGCGCCGACGTGCCCTTCGCCCTGCTCGGCGGCACCGCTGTCGGCACCGGCCGCGGCGACCAACTGAGCAGTGCGTTGGCCAAGGGGCAGTTCGAGTGGGTGCTCGCCCTCGCCGACTTCGGCATGTCGACCCCGCAGGTCTACCAGGAGCTCGACGCCCACCGGGCGCGGCACATCCTCGACATCTCTCCGTCCGGTCGCCAGCCGACGGTCGACGCCGCGGTGCTCCAGGCGTTGCGGGCGGGCGACGCCCACCTCCTCGGCGAGGTCCTCTACAACGACCTGCAGGCCGCTGCGCTGCAGCTGCGCCCGGTGCTGGGCGAGGTGCTCGAGTTCGGCGACTCCCAGGGCGCCCTCGGCAGCCTCGTCTCCGGCTCCGGGCCGACGATCGCCTTCCTGGCTGCCGACACCGACGACGCCGTCGAACTGCAGGTGACGCTCGCCTCGTCCGGGCTGAAGGTCATCCGTGCCCACGGACCGGTCCACGGCGCCCGTATCGTCTCGCAGAGCTGAGACGCGGCCCGCACGACACGAAGCAGCCCCGGTCGGAGATCCGACCGGGGCTGCTGTGCGAGGTGGCGCGGTTCAGGCCGCGACGCCGCGCACGCGGAGCGAGTTCTCGATGATCGTGAGCCCCTCCATGCCGGGGAGCTTGGCGATGTGCCCGTCGATGCGGCGCACCTCGGCCAGGCCGTCCTCGTCGCCGAAGAGGTGGCCCATGACGTGCGTGACCTCGGAGTCGGGCATGACGCCCGAGCCGACGGGGCCCCACACCTTGCGGAGCAGGAAGCGGGTGAGTCGACGTGCGCTCTTCGACGACTCCAGGCGCGCCTTGGCCTGGCTCGCGTAGAACGCCACGTGACGCGTCTCCTGCTTCGCGATCCGCTTGAGGAGCACCGAGAGCACCGGGTGCCGCTCCAACTGCGCGAGGCGGGTGTACGCGGCGGTCGCGGACCACTCGTTCGCCGCGCCCCAGCTCATGTGCACCGCGATGAAGTCGGTGCCAACGAGGTTGCCGAGGATCGACTGCTTGATGGGGTCGAGGCGGTCCTTCCAGCCGAGCTTCAGGCGCGTCGCCTTGAGCTCGTCGAAGTCGACCGTGATGTCGTGGGCGGCGAGGACGGCGGCGAGCGCCTCCCCGTGCCAGAACTCCTCACGGTTCCACATCGTCATGAACGCGCCGACCTCGTCGTCCTCGTGGGACGGCGTCATGAGCATGTCGCGCAGGTAGCAGACCGTGTGGTACTCGATGTCGCACATGTAGCGCAGGCTGCGCAGGGTGGAAGCGGGGAGCGGGTTCGTCTTGAACTCGTCGAAGTCGAGGTCGCTCCAGTTCACCGAGACACTCGTCTCGGTGAACTTGTCGATGTCAAACGCCATGTGCGGTGGGGCGGTCGGGGATCGTGTCCTCGGCCGTCCGCTCTCCTCTCGGCTGTGCGGGGCGCGGTGCGCGGGTCAGTTCGTCTTCGGAGCGGACGCCTCCGGTGGTTCGTGCCCATTCTCGCACCGTCCACCGGCCGGCCTGCGCCAGCTTGTACAGGGTGTGGTCGGGGTTGACGGCGACCGGGTTCCCGACCAGCTGCAGCCAGGCGGCGTCCGCATGGGAGTCGCCGTAGCCGTAGGAGTGCGCGAGGTCCATGCCGTGCTGCTCGGCGTACTGCGTGAGCCAGGCGCCGCGCGCTTCGTCGACGAGCGGCGGGCTGTCGAGGTAGCCCGTGAGGCGTCCGTTCTCGGCGTGCATCGCCCCGGCCACGACCTCGTCGAAGAACGGCTCGAGCGGAGCCGTCATGAGGTCGATGGTGCCGGTGACGAGGATCGTCCGGTGACCGGCCGCCCGGTGCGCGGCGATCTGCTCGAGCGCCTGGGGGAGGAGGCGGGACCGGACGGCCTTGCCGAAGCCGCCCCGGACGATCTTCTCGAGCTGCGCCACGTCGACGCCCTCGTAGCGACGCATGAACGTGCGGATGAACTCACCGCGGTCGCGGAGTTCAGCACCGATGTACCCCGGCATGGACGCGCCGAGCGCGGCGATCTCGATGGGCCAGCGCGACCGCGAGGTCGCGGCGAGCCGCAGCCAGAGGTACTGCTCGATGAGGTTCCAGGCGAGCACCGTGCCCTCGAGGTCGAACACCGCGAGGACGTCGTCGCGCACGGGCAGGATCTTCTGCTGCTTCGCGGCGCCCGCCTTGCGGTTGGCGAAGGCCCGGGTCAGGGTCGTGACGGCGGGGAAGTGGATGCGCTGGAAGTAGTCGTCCCAGTCGATCGTGGTGACGTCGAACCCGCGGTCCGTCTGCTGCTCGGGCGTCAGTGAGGCGTGCAGGGCACGGGTGCGCTGGTCGTCGAAGACGATCTCGCTCTGCACGTAGGAGCGGTAGAGCCCGGTGAAGTCGCGGAGCGAGCCGAGGTCGCTCGACGCCTTGCGGATCCGGTCCTGCCACCCGCGGGTGGTCGCGTTCGCCGGCAGGTGGGAGACGACCCGGCCGGCCGCCGTCGTCGCCTTCTGCCGCCGGTCGATGGAGCGCTCGATCGCGCGCCCGCCGGGGAAGTTCCAGGTCGGCACACTGATGTCACCGGCGTCCGCCGGGATCGGGTGCTCCGTGAAGTAGCTGTGCACGTTCGCGTACATCTTGTGGAACGGCAGCGGGTTGCTGGCTCCGGAGCTCACGTGGAAGTAGCGCGCCGCAGCCGGCTCCGGCGGGGTCTGGGCCGCAGCGAGGATCGCGTTGACGACGAAGTCGACGGGGATGATGTCGAGCACGCTGTCGGGGAGGCCCGGGAAGTCGGGCAGCTGTCCGCGCCCGTAGGCGATGATCAGCGGGTCGGCGACCTTGTAGCCGTCGATCCAGCCGGGGAAGGGGTGCGCGAGCGCGCTCTCGATGATCGACGGACGCACGACGGAGAGTCGGTTGCCCTCGCCGGCCCAGCGCTCTTCGGCGACCCGCTCGGCCATCGCCTTCGTGAAGGTGTAGACGTCGGTCCAGCCGAGGCTCTCGGCGCGTGCGCGCCCGTGGGCGACGAGTCGGGCGTCGACCCACGCGATGCGTGCGGCCTCGGCGGCGTTCGAGACGGCCTGGGGGCCGGCCTTGCCGTGCTCGCGACGGGCGGTCTGCATGAGCTTGCGCAAGACCTCCGGACGACGGGACGACTCCTCGGTGCGGACGCGCGCCGAGCGGGCTGCCTCGGCCTCGACGCGCCAGTCGACGTCGTGCGCGAGGCTGCGTTCCGGCTGGATGCCCTTCCGCGTGCCGCCGACGTAGGCGGTTGAGACGTGGACGACGTGCGGGGTCGCGCCGCTCTTCGCGAGCGCCGCGTACAGGGTGGTCGCGCCGCCGACGTTCGTGGCGAAGGCCTCGTCGATCGGCGGGTCGAAGGAGACGGTCGACGCGCTGTGGATGACGACGTCGAGGTCGGCCGGCAGTGCCATCTCGTCGAGGCCACCCTCGATCACACTGACGCGCTCGGCCACGATCGCCGCAGCGGCTTCGGCGCCGACGCGTTCGCGCCAGGCCTTGAACACCGGCTTGCGGAGCAGGGTCTGGAGACGGTCGCTCCCGCGGACCGACCCCTTCTTCCGGATGAGCAGGCTGACGCGGGTGGTCGGGTGATCGGCGAGCAGGCGCTCGAGCACCGCCTGCCCGAGGAAGCCGGTGCCGCCGGTGACGAGCACGTGCGCGCCGTCGAGGGCATCCGGGGCGGTGGCGGGCTGCTGAGCCTCCGGCTCCTGAGCGTCGGGCTGTTCGGCGTCTGGGGTGGGGTTGTCGGTCATCGGTTCTCCTCGAGGCTGCCGCGGCGTCCGCGGCGGGCAAGTCTGGCGGCGAGATGGAGGCCCGACTGACCGGGCAGCGCGTCGATCGACGCGTCGATGCCGAGGACGGCGGGGTCGCTCCAGGTGGCGGTGCTGCGGAACACGAGCGCGGCGAACCGCGCCGTCTGTCGGGGGCCGTTCGCATCGGAGCCGGTGGGCCACACGGCGTTCCGGATGCGGCGACGGGTGATGCCCTGCGCACGGGGCGATGCGGCGAGGCGGTCGCTCGCTTGTGCGGTGAAGAACTCGAGGTGCCGGGCCTTCGTCTCGAGGATCTCGTCGACGAGGCGGTCGAGCACGGGGTGCGGCTCGCGCTCGCGCACCGCACGGTAGGCCGCGTGGGTGATGAGGTCGTCGATCGTCCCGATCGTCATGTGCCAGGCGATGATGTCCTCGCCGAGCACGTTCGCGATGAGCGCCTGGCCGATTGGCGCGAAGCGGTCGCGCACACCGTGGACGGTGCGCCGGAGACCCGTCGAACGCGTCTTGTCGCGCGGGGTCCCGTTCGCCTTGAGGACGGTGTCGAGGGTGTCGGTGATCCAGTATTTCTCGTACGCCCAGGTGATCAGGAACGCGGTGACTCTGGCGTCCTTATGGGTGGGGGTGACGAGCACCCCGCGGAGGTACTGCATGGTCGCGCGCTCGATGTCCGACAGGGCGCGGAGCAGTGCGACCGTCTCAGCACTCAGCGGCGTCTCGGCGAAGGCCGCGGCGTCGATCTCCTTGCGACGACTGCCGACGGCGGACTTCGCGTAGTCGCGGACGCTGAACCCGTGGGCAGGCCGCAGCATGGCGCTCTCCTGCTCCGCGTCCTCGAGGGCCGCGGGTGCTGTTCCGCGCGGCGAATCCCGGTTCACCATGGCGTCTCCGTTCCGTGACGATCCGACCTCATCACTGTAGCTTGCAACGATACGCAACGCGTAGCGTATTCTGATCCCCATGGCTACAGCTCTCGTCACCGGTGGGACGTCCGGCATCGGTGCCGCGTTCGCCACGGCGCTCGCCGGACGGGGCTTCGACCTGGTGCTCGTCGCCCGTGACGTCGGGCGGCTCGAGCGATCGGCCGAGCGGCTGCGCGCGACCGGTCGCACCGTCGAGGTGATCAGTGCCGACCTCTCGGACCGCGCCGACGTCGCGAGACTCGCCGCACGGATCGAGGATCAGGCGTCGCCGATCGAGGTCGTCGTGAACAACGCCGGGTTCGGTGTGCACGCCCGCCTCACCGATCCCGACACGAGCGAGCTCGACACCGCGATCGAGGTCATGTGCCGGAGCGTCGCCACGCTTTCGGGCGCCGCGGCCCGCGCCATGCGGGAACGCGGACGCGGCACCATCATCAACGTCTCGAGCACGGCGGGGTACATCACCACCGGCGGCTACTCGGCGGTGAAGGCGTTCGTCACCACCTACACCGAGGCGCTCGCGGTCGAGCTCGCCGGCTCGGGTGTCCGCGTCACGGCCCTGTGCCCCGGGTGGGTCCGTACCGAGTTCCACGATCGCGCCGGTATCAGCACCCGATCGATCCCGTCGGGTCTGTGGATCGATGTGGACCGGCTGGTCGCCGACGCCCTCCGCGACGCCGGGAGAGGGGTCGTCGTCTCCATCCCGAGCTTCCGCTTCAAGGCCCTCATGGCCCTCGTCAAGTTCGCGCCCCGTGCGTCCATCCGGTGGATCTCCGGCCGGATGTCCTCGAGCCGTCGAGCCGCCAACGCCGCCCAGTCAGGAGCCCACCGATGACCGCAGAGCCGCGGTTCACCTCCTCCCTCCACGCCAACGCGCGGTTCGTCGCCCAGCGTCTGCTGTTGAAGCCGCTCGTCTGGTCGCTGACCCGCGTGACGGTGACGGGTCGCGAGCGCCTGTCGGGCGTCACCGGGCCGTACATCGTCGTCGCCAACCACCAGTCGCACCTCGACGCACCGCTCGTCGTCGGGGCGATGCCGCGTCGACTGTCGCGCTACCTCGCCGCCGGTGTCGCCGCCGACTACTTCTTCGACGTCCCCGCCCGCCGCATCTTCGCCGCCCTCTTCTTCAACGCGTTCCCGGTCGACCGCTCGGGCGACCGCAAGCGTGCAGGCGTGTCACGGGAGCTGCTCGAGAGCGGCGTCCCGATCCTCATCTTCCCCGAGGGCGGCCGATCGCGGACGGGTGAGCTCGGCCGGTTCAAGCCCGGTGCCGCGGCACTCGCCACCCGCCAGGGCATCCCCTGCCTCCCGGTGGCCGTCCTCGGCACCCACTCCGCCATGCCGAAGGGTCGCAACTGGCCCGTCCCCGGACGACCGCCGGTGCGCGTCGTCTTCGGGCAACCGATCCACCCGCAGCCGAACGAGACGCCCGTCCAGCTCATGGACCGCGTCGTCGCCGAGATCGTCGCGCTGCGCGCTTCGGTCGAGCCGGGAGCACACGTTTCGATCGACACACCACGAAAGGAAGCCGGATGACGTCTGTGGAGCACATGAAGTGGTGGGG
>Ga0308160_10003790_pt1 | contig 16644 bp, 21 predicted proteins | sample PhyFR1_FD_201036 | JGI IMG/M metagenome (GOLD analysis project Ga0308160, IMG submission 201036) | Phyllosphere microbial communities from UC Gill Tract Community Farm, Albany, California, United States - DLSLF.R1 | ecosystem: Host-associated > Plants > Phyllosphere > Unclassified | place: USA...
TATGAGAGGATTGGAGAAACCTTCAATATTTCAGGTTCAACCCTGCACGATCGAATAACTGGTGCTCATGCACCCCGTGGTGTCCATGGCCTTTGCAACCTGTCAATCATCCAGGAGTCGGCATTGTCGAATAAATCAATGCCTACGCATCTCGAGGGACCCTCCTCACACCACACCAAATCACTCTACTGGCCGAACGGCTATGCGGTCACACTGTTGGGGTTAATTGGACATCCACATTTCTGCGCAGGAATAAACAGACGGTAACATCAAAGTATTGGAGGATACAGGAGGTTGCAAGGCTTAGAGCGGATACCCCTGAAGCTAGACGTCAGTTCTACACCTTGGCGAGTAATCTTGAGCCATTCAGAAGTGTTTTGACGCAATCTCATCAGCCAGTTGTCCAATCTATATGCTGAAGGTCATTATACACCGTCAAATATGTATAATATGGATGAAACTGGCTTCAAGCTCAGCACCTCAAGCAAGACACGCTCAGTGGGACCCACCAACTCCTCCTTGTCAAAACTACGCGCTGCTTTGAGCAATACCGTCCATATCACCGTCATTGCAACCATTTTCACCCCCGACAGCCCTGTACCTCCCTTCATCATCTATCCTGGCCAAATACTCCTAGAGTCATGGCTCATACCAACTCAGCCTACTCCCAAACTCATGGCTGTAGCTTCAGAGAGCGGTTACACCAATACTTTCATTACCAGATAATGGCTCATCGAGTGTTTTGACAACTACACCCAGGCCCGTGTGCAGGGACAAAGATGGCTGTTATTCCTTGATGGACACAAACCCCTTATCCAAGTGGAGTTTCTGGAAGCTTGCTGGGACAGGAATATCGTCTGTGTGGTACCCCCTTCCAATATGAGCTCAATATTCCAACCTCTTGACGTCAACTTCTTCAATTCACTCAAGTCGGCTTATGAGATTCAAATTCACAAATATCAGCTGGGTTCAACGGCAGGTGGAGCTTCTAAAGGGATGTTCTATGGATGGCTGCAAGCTGCATGGAAGAAAGCAGCCACAGGGCAGCAGATTAGGGCAGCGTGGAGGGATTCTGGACTTTGGCCACTCAAGAGGATCAACACAAGTGACAGACCGGTCACTCCCCCTCCAATCAACGCATCAACCTACCCTGTAACACCTCACACCATCCGCCAGCTCCAGTCAATCAATTGCAGCATTTGCAGTGGGGCTGTAAATCCTGAAAAGGCAATTGAGAAGGCAGAGAAAGGTCTTGCAAAGTCGTTGACGGAGATTGAGCTCTTGAGGTATGAGCTGGAGACCATTAGAGCAGGCCAGGAATTGGATAGAGTGGCTAGGTGTAAGAAGAGGACAAGACTGCCTCAGGGGGAAGTGTTTGGCCAGCAATATAGAGAGGATCACCTTGAGGAATTGGCAGAGCGGAAGGAGAAGGAAGTAGCGGCAAAGAAGCAAAGACAGGTTAAAAGCAAGTCAAAAGGCAAACAACCAGCTTCTAATCAAGCTAGCCAAGTCTCAGCGGGCCCTTTTGGCACTGTGCAAGAGGAATAGAGCATAGACAGTCTGTATGCATTGATATGATCGTCTTGGCCAATCAGTGCAAGAGGAAGTTTTCATCCGATTGACCCGTGCGTCCGATTGACGCGTGTACACGAGTAGTCTACTTGAATTCTACCCCCAGTAGAATTCTCTTATTTTAAGTCAACTTTAGTTATCCTCTAGTCTACCGTACTTGCATCTATTCTATCCACAGCTCTATCTATCTACTTCTTAATCAATTGAACCTCTCCCCTTCTACTTGGACTCTTGATCTATCTACTCGGTCCATCCCTTCTATCTAGTCTCAAGGCTATAAGGTCAATCCTTCTACTGTGGACGGTTAGTGCACTGTGACAGAGGGCCGCCAGGAAATGAGAGGCGGTGGTTGGTGGTATATAGTTGGGCATCAAATGTTTGTGAACTATGTAGTTGTTGACGCAGAGTCTCCAATTGGTTTGGCAAGATAAGGGTGACAAAAGCAATGAGGAAGTTAGCGAGTCAAAGCTAGCAATTGAGTAGATGTAGTGAATAGATGTATCGACTCAATTGTAAAGGTTGAATGCCAGTTGATGAGAGTTAGCTAGATCAGTCTTGATGCAGCAGCTAGAAGTCTCAGTCAACCAGTAGTAAAGGCGATAGCATAGGTACTTACCTAGAAGTCTCAGTCAACCAGTAGTAAAGGCGATAGAGACTTCTAGGTGATTTAACTACTAACTAGATACGTAGGGCGGAAAAGTTTTGATGACATGTTATTACTTACCGGTATCAAGACTCAATGACCTATTCGAGTCGAGGTTGGATCAAGTCAAAGTTTAATCGAATCGAAGTTGGTTCGAGTCGAGGTTGAATCAAGGTTTTGAGTCAAGATTAGGTCGAATTTCAACAAAGGGGAGTTGAGCCAAGAGATAAGTTGGATAGGACGTGATCTCTGCGGTGATGCATGGGATCTACAGGAAGGTTCTGGGATTGACCCTCATATTTGATGAGCTTGCTAAGGCATGAGGCGGCAAAGAGATTCAAGATCCACGGGACATCAAGTCAGGGATTTGAGCAATTGCTTGGAGCGGTATAGTTTTGTGACAGATTGCTTGATGTGGTATACTTATGTGACCAAAATAGAGCTGATGACCTCCCTTGATCCCTCTTTTGAGGTGTGGAGCTGAGACACTAGATCAGTGCATCCTTTCAATACTGTCCGGCTCCACTAGTCCAGAGGGTGCCTTCTTCAAGCCGCATACATATACCAGCACATTCCACATAGAACATACTTATACATCACTTCACCAACAAATATTATTCTGAACAATCAATCAATTTGCGCCATCACACCCCACAATGTCTGCCTTCACCAAATCTTTATGCAATGCTGCTTCAGCCACAATATTTGACGCTGTGTCTGCTGCTGGTGGCAACTGGCCCAATTGGGTACAGGACAGAGTTTCAGGTATGCCATCATAGCCAGCAATAGGCTGTGTGCTAACCCCGCCCAGATCAGTCAGACCAATCTGCAGAGCTACAGGCTGACAACAAAGAAACGGTGGAAAACAGAGGGATTGCGTCAGATTTGCCACCTGAAGAAGCACCAACTGAAGCTGAATCAACCAAAGCAGACTCAAAGTCCTTACAAGAAGCAGGCCCAACACTCGAATCTCTGGTACAGACAATTTTCTCTGACCCACTTCAAAGACTTGCTGCTCTAAGATCTCTCCAAATGTGGGAAGAAATCAGCAACATGGATTCAAAACTCCATCCTGGTTTTGATGACTGGATGAAGGCATCAATCAAGCAGTGGAAAGACGAGGAATCAGGCAGTGAGGGCCAAGGTGCTATGTCATGGGAAGATGACATTGCCAAGCACTTTGGGCTCAGGGGAAGAGAATCACAGGAGGCAGCACCTGTGGATTGGGCTAAGCTACAAGCCAGGTTGTCCAGGAATGATGATGAGATGTCATCCTGAAGGTTTTGTTCATCACTTTCATGATTGATATGCACATACATCACCCACTTTGTATATTTATCTATGCCTATGTTATGTTATATTTGTGATCCCAGCTGCTGCAGTTGAAGCTTTGTGGAAACTACACCTATGCATATCTGCCAAACAGAAGGAAGGCTTTCTGGTACCAGTGATCCAGGCATGCCCCAGCCTGTCCTTGCACACTGGCCTGCTAACTCCATCAATGCCAGACTCCTGGACATCTCCTTTCAGGTGGAGCCAGACATGTCACATAGCTGACTACCTTTCACACATAAGCCCCAACCTTGCTGCACAGCATTTTCTCTTATACTGCATAAAGATCCTGTGTTTCTCAGCTCCTTACAATCACTCCTCTTTTGACACCACACAATCAGCAGCTAGACTCACCTAGTCCCACAATCCCGCATTTGACTTGCTTCAATATGACATTATCCCGCAGCAACAGCAATGCCAGCACTGCCAACAATGACGGCAAGGACAGCAATGCCACCACCAAAGCCACCAAAGCAACTCAATCTGGCCATGGGTCTGCCATGACCGCTTTGAGGTCTTTGGTATCCCGATTCACTGCACATGGACCAAAACCTATCACAATTCACTGTCATGAAACCTGCAATGGGTGTGAGTCAATCATCATTGCCAGTGACCATGGTCCATACATTAAATGTCTAGATTATGGTTATTCCAACAGGAAACGCAACAAGCACGATCCGGATACCCTCTACAGGGATGTTGAGGCTTTTCTTCACGAGGCCTCTCTGCAAGGAGGACTCTCAGAGGCTCCTCAGTATCTCTCACAATGCTCCTTCATTGAGCATGACAGTGAGGCAAGTGCACGGGAGAAAGTCAACAGGAGAGATGGTGTTTTGAAAGGTGATTGCTGGTATCCTGGTCCCGCACCAGCTGGATGGACGTCTTCTCAAAGCACACCAAAGACAACTCAACAGGCATCTCAAAGTGCCTTGCCACTCATTGCATCTGCCCAGGAGGACAGACCAAATCATCCATTTGGAATCTTTGATGACCTTGAGCGAGATGAGAGGAGGAGATTGTTGAGGGGACCAAAGACTGTTGCAAGTGGAGCCTCAAGGCTTCCATCATTTCAATCCCTTTGATGTGTCAGAGCCATCATGGCGCAACATATTCACCATGCATGTCATTGTAGCTTATAATTTGCCAATCTTTTACAGTATATCCTGCCTGTATGCCATGCCTGTCTGTCGGCTCCGTTCCTGAAATGTGATTCAAATTGAACTAGCTCCATTTCAATGTATCCGATATCATGTTCCCTGTCTTCCGAGCGTGATGACCCTGCATCGCCCACAGGTAAGTCAAGGTAGGCACTCGAGCATGTAGTATCGTCAACAAACCCATCTACCTCTACTCTAATCTACTCACTACCCAAAAATGATCTCGAAGACATCACTTGTAGCTGTACTTGCTCTTGCCCTCTCGCGGACGGCGCTAGCGACTTTCGCTGGATGTTACGACACTTCTGTCCTGCTTGATGGCTCAGCAGCCGATGGAGAAGATATTCAGACGAGTACCGATTGCTCCGTACGTCTCTCCCAAACCTGTCTCTGGAAAATCGCTGATGATCAGACGTACTGCTCATCTAGCAGCTTCACCATCGCATACTTCGTCGAACCCAGCTCCAGCTCCAACTCGTCATGTACCTGTTCCAACGCTTCTCCGGCCCCTTCAGCCCTATTACAGGCTGGCGGTACCTCCTCATCTCCGTCCTGTACCTCTGAACAGGTCACCGTACGTCCCTTACCCACGCTGCAATACAAAGCACCGCTGACTTGATAGGGAACCTATCTCACCCCTTCCCTGGGATTCAGTTCATGTTCCTACGCCGCATCTACCACCGCTCAATATATCTCCACCTCCAACTCTACCACCTCATGTTTCGACGACTGCTCGGATTACCCAGTGACTTATATCTACCCTGGAGCGGGAGGGTATAATTGTTATTGCGCCATGACTGCCAATGGAGCTGGTGCGGCTGTTTGTGGGGATAATACCTTTTATGCGTATACCAAGGATACGGGGGCTAGCAGGAGTAGGCGATAGATAGATGGGCGGAATGCTAGATGATCGAGTCGTTAGCCGACGAATCCGCTTGCAGAAGGAGGGCGGTCATCAGACGAGCAAGAAGTGGTTGACGAGATTAACGAAAGCCTAGAATCGAGAAACAAGAATGCATTTTCTGCTTTTACACTACCTCTACCCCGTCTAAGCCTCATCAGCCCTAAGCGCCGCATCAACCAGTCTCTGCTGCTCAGCATCCATCTCAATATCCACAACCTCGTCCACTTTAGCCCCAACAGGCGCTTCAACAGGTTCAGCATCCCCTGGCGCTTCCGCCAATTTCCCATCATCTTCCGCATCGCCGTGCCATCCTTCCATCTCTTCTTCTGCGGTGACTTGGGGTGCTCCTGCGTCTTTTCCTACTGGTGCCCTGAGATCCTCTATTTCGGAAGGTTGTTCGGATTCATTTGGGTTGGGGGGGAGGGCGGTAGTGTCGAGCATAGGGATATCGTTTGCTGGTCCGACTTCTATTGTTTTCTCCTCGGGTGGGGCATCGGCATCCTCAAAGACATTCTTGATGGGTTCAGGTGCTTCCTCCTGTATCGTCAGCTTGTCACCCAGACGGCAGAGGAGTTGGAGCTTACAACCAAAGCAGTCGTAATTTGGCCAGCCTCGGTCTCGTGGACCTTGGGGCTGACGACAGCATGAGCAGCCGAGCTCTGGTACCGATTAACATTCTCGTAGAAATCAGAACTACCCGTCAGCTTTGACATCGACCGTGCAGGTGAGCTTACCAAGAAAAGTCCCATGATCGCAACCATTTAGCCTTCTCACATTGTCCCCTAGTCCAAGGCGAGGCATAAGTCAATGGCGACAAATGGTTCCAGTTCCAAACAGCCAATACGAGGATGATGGCTGCGATCTGGATCCTGACCCTTGGGCGGAGCCACGAAGTGACGAAATCGAATACGGCGCAGAAGCATAGTATGGCGAAATACAAGGCGGGTAGGTAGTGGTGGAGGAAGAGCTGACGTTGCATGAGGAAGAAGGGGAGGTAGTGGAGTGCCCAGGATATCACGAGGAATCCGCATACTTCGTCGTAGTACGATACTTTTGCTGTGTTGTTAGCTTCTTGCCGGCGCAATGCCAGGATCAGCTACTCACGTTGTTGTAGATCCCGGAACCCTCGCTTCTCCCTCAGGATCAACAATCCCCGAATGGCAATATAAAGCCCGACAGCGAGGGTACTGCTCCACCAAATCACAGGGTTACCAATCAGATAAACCTGTTTATGATCCTTGACCCAGAAGTTCTATCATCAGTTACAAGTCCTCATCCGGACTACAACAACTTACAATACCCCTCCTCATGACAGGCCACGAAGGTGGTCTGGAATCGTACGCGTGTCGATCTGTCAATCCGGCGTTGGTCCTCCACATGACACCCTGGAGTTCCCAGAATTTAGCAAAGAAGCTTGGTCTTTCGTAGTTGACCTTGGCAGCGTCAAATGGGACTGCATATCAGCTCGGTCTCCTTTGCGGAATCGGTAGCTTACGTTGAGCATGGTTGTTGGTCTCGATGTACCATAACGAATTCTCATAAGTTGGGTTCTTATTGCATGTAACCTATATATCAGCTTGATGCTCCTGTAGGTGCTCCGTAGCTGACCTCTTGTTGGTCAAATCCCCACTCTGGTAGTTTGACCTTGTGCGAGAATAGATAGCATCCACTCAACGCATGCCTCAACCTAAATTCACTTCGAAGAGTCTTGAGTCGATGTCGAGCTTGTCTGTCCCTTCTCCCCCTTGTCTTGGGCTGGATCTCGACGATGAAATCATCATTCGCATCACCGGCGAATCTGCCATCAGCTAAATCAGGACCGAATGCGATTGTCAGCTTACCCCTCAAACCCGTATCCAGAAACTTCATTCTGGAAATCGACCTCACTAACAGGGGGCCGGATATCGTGCGAATGGAGCCTCTTTTGCGAAGATACATGTTCAAGTCGGATCTTGGTTCCTTGAAGAATCTCCTCGAAGGGAAGATCGTCCCAAGGGTAAGAGGGCGGTGCGTCCGGTTCGGACCCGTTGACGATTCGCCAATTGTTGTTGTCGTCTTTATGTGGGTAGAGGGTGATTTGTTGTTCTGCCAATCAGCTCGTGTGCATGCTTGGGGCAGTTTGAGCTTACGCTTTGAGCCGGTAGGGTAGGCGTGTGCGTGGGAGTGTAGGTAGCCGCCCTGGGTATTGACGTGGCGGATGGAAACGATTGACCCGAATCCGACATCTGTTCATCAGCTCAAGCTCTCTCGAGGTGATGCGGACCTATAAGCTTACCAGCGTAAGTATCCGCCATCCCATGCCCATCTAGGGTATGTTGGAATTCCGAACTCATGAACCCATCCCCATCCCCAGAACGAGTCAAGATCCAGAAATGGATTTGGAACATGAACATGTAAAATACCCCCGGAACGACAATCAAGCATAACCCCCTAGCGGCGAAATGCTTGATCCACATCTTTGGCGTAACCTTCAGATTACCCAGCAGTAACCACAATTGCCTCAATGTCCCCATTCCGACCGCGGCGATGGTAAACAGTCCGACCCATTTACACGATACTACCGCCCCTAATCCTAATCCAGTGAGGGTGAGGTTGATCCACCATTTCCTCGTGAATGCAGCACCGTCCGAATCGAGGTTTGCGAATTTGACCCAGAAATACATTGTCAATCCGGTAAAGAACAGCAAGAACGAGTCGAGGAGGATTAATCGGGACTGGGCAATAAGGGCGTTTTCGAATGTGATCAACAGAGCACCTAGGATCGCTGTGGCAAGTGATAGACGGAGGGCGATGAGGGTGAGGAATGATATTGGGATAAGGGCAAGACCGAGTATGGCCGGGAAGGATCGCATGATCACATAGGGGACGTGGTTGGCTGTATAGTCCCTACTTGTCAGCTTATCCAGCGAGAAAGACTTAGCTGACCTACTTCCCAATATCCTTAAAATCAAAGTTGCCGTCGAAACCTCCGATGAAGGCAGCGAGCGTAATAAGCATCTTGGCAAGTGGGGGATGTACGTCCATAAAGAATTTCTGCTTGATGTACTTGGCAGCGAAACCACCAAAGTGGACTTCATCAAAGCTGCTCATCAGCTTTTGACCCCAAGGGTCCAGTCAGCTGACTTACACGACACTATCGGGATATGATATATTCCAGAACCTAACCACCACACCTAGGACGGTAATAGCACTTAAGATATACCATTCCCGCTTCTTCAGTCCACCTATCGTCCCTGCTCTCAGGTTCGAATTGCGTCTCTTTCCCCCAAACGCTTTTGGTGGTGAACCATCTCGGTCGCGGAGTCGGGTATCTGCTTCGGATTCGACGGTGAGTTTGGTCGCTATAGGTGGGAGTGGGGCGGAGAGGGGTTGCGAAAGTACGTTCCGGCGTGTCGCTGACATCGTGGATAGGAGGAAGTGGGAGGTGGGGGTACTCTATACTCCCTATACTCTGACCGTCTCTATGTATATACTATGGTATAAGATGGATAGACAAAGGAAGGGAATGCTGTACTCTGACCATTGCAGTCACCTTCTCCACAGTCACTCAGTCGCGCTCGGACCTGAGACCACGCGACAGTAGAAGAGGGGAGCATTTAAGTATCACCATACATTCAATAGCTACATACACCCCAGACTACAACTTGACACCGAGCAATTCCTGAATATGTACAAGTTTACCAGTCTTGAAACTCTCATTCGCAGCCAGTCCGACGGCCATAGCAAGGGCTCCATCCACTTGATTTGCTGAAAGTCGAGTGACAGCGGTCGATTTCTCCTCTTGTCCTGGTCTGGGGCCGAAAATCTGGTCGAGCATAGCATCGTCTCCACCACCTGCCTATCAGCTTGAAATCTACACGTTGCCGGCAGCTGACTGACCGTGACCCCCTGTGCCAACTTTGAACGGTACATCCTCTTTAGTCTTCCAGAGTTGTTGGAGGGTGATCTTCTGATGACCCTCGTTAGGTAGGGCTTTCTCGCCGTGGGTCGCTCCTGCGGATTCACCTCCCTTGACCATTGGGGTTCGGTGGGATGATTCAACAACTTCAAGTTCGAGTCGACCTTGGTCCCCGTTGAACATGACCCTGTATCCTTCCCATGGCTGGAAGTTAGCTTGGTCTCAATACCGAACGAATGACAGCTTACAGAATAAGCAGTCAAGTGATATGTCATATTCGCCCCGTTATCATACTTGACCAAAACAGACATATCATCCTCGATGGTGATATCATCCGCAAAGACATTCATATCTCGATGATACCCATCTACTAATCAGCTTTTCCCCCAAGAAACAGAGACTGGTAGCTGACTCACCAACATGTTCAGCGTCATGATACAGCTTCTTCAACGAAGCATCATCCTCCAAGTGAATAGCAAACGGATCATCACTGGCTTCTTTATTATCCCTCGCCCTGTAGTAATCTCGTGCCCAGCCTGATTTCTTGCCGTTCTCAGTACCGTAGAACTGGAGGTTACCCATTCCAAAGACTGATTGAGGTTTGGCATTGATCCAGAAATTGACCAAGTCGAACTGGTCGTCAGCTCAATACGCAACAGGAGTCTCTAGCTGACATACATGGTGAGAGGACTTGTGAACCATAAGACCACCTGATCGATCCTTGTATCGGTGCCATCGTCGGAAGTAGTCTGCCCCGTGGACTGTGTCCTGCTTATAAGCTTTCTGTGTACATCAACCACAGATGCCAGCTTACGAGTAACCACTCGAAGTGGACAGACTTGACATTCCCAATCTTGCCCGAAGAGATAACTTCCTCGACTTTCCAATGACATGGATTATATCGGTAGTTAAACAGAACTAGGAAGTCAGCTTGATCCCGTCCGCATGCGATTCCGAAAGCTGACCTTGTACAGACCCGTTGGTCTCTTCAACAGCTTTCAAGATCCTCTTGCATTTCTCGACATCCCTTGTCATCAGCTTGATCGGAGTGAGGACTCGCAGGAGCCAGCTTACGTAGTCATCGGTTTCTCAGTCAATACCTTGATACCCTTGTACAAAGCAGGAATGATATATTCATCATGAGTAGCATCCACCGTAGTGACCACCAACACATCAAGTTTCTCTTCCTCGAGCATCTTGGTGAAATCATTCTACTTCATCAGCTTTACCCTTCAGAAGCGGGTATGGAAGCTTACGGCGTGATATGTTTTTGCCTCGGGTTTACCTAATTCTTTGAGGAGGTCGTTGTGGACTTGCATACGGGATTCGTTTAGGTCGCATAGCGCTACGAGCTGGGAGGAGGGTCGAGCGGATATTGCTGTTGTGTAGAGCTGTTTGTCAGCTGAAGCTCGGGTAAAACAGGGCAAGCTATAGCTGACACATGATCGACATCTCGAGAGTCAAGAATGTATGTAGGAGGAGGAAGTACTATTGCGATGTGAAGGATGTGAAGTGTGAAGTACAGTAGAGAAAGAAAGAGAGGGGAGAAGAGAATATTGAACATACCCTAGCTCGATGGCCCGTGCCCACAATACCAACCCGTCCACCAGCTTTCTCAACAGTACCAGTGCTCATTCTATTCAATATATGTCTGGAGATACTCTGGAGTAACTAAGAAAGGGGTATGTACATGCATACATGCTGCCCATATTGATCTTATACTGGATGGTAGGTCGGTGCTTCGGCGCCGGAAAAGAGCGGGCCGGGCGGGATAAAGAACTTCCAATTCTGCCGGGCCTTTTTGTGGGATGTTTAATTAGATCACCGACGCTGGATTGGCCGTTGTGTATCGTCCGACAGGCGAAGGAGGAGAAGTATGAGGATGATGGTGGGGGTCAGTTAGGTGGTGGAGAGATTGTAAAGGATGTGGAGGTCAAGTGGAGGGTGTCGAGGCACATTATTGTAGATCCGCTTCGTTCGCTTTGGACTTCACATAGAGAAATGAGGTTGTGATCATGATCATTCAATACATAACGAGACTGGGAATGGTATTTAAACACCTCGAGACTGAACGAAGGTATCAAAAGGTATCGAACGAGCTAGACGAGTTGAAAGCAGGAGCGGGAGCAGAAGCAGGTAGTGAAGCAGAATACGAGAACAAGCAGTGGGATCGATAATCGAGAAAAGAGAAAAGACAATCAAAGCACCTAATGATCAGCTTCTTGTCTCAGCCAAGGAGAAGAGGAGGACATACCGTACAGCCACCATCAAATGTGTCCTTAGACATCCACCACCATCCCCCACCAACACCACCTCTTCTTCAGATCACACTAGGAGACCTAATTCCGACTCTGGGCAAACGTAAAGTCATATTCTCTCGGCATCGCAAATCCTCCCATCTCCCCTCCGTTCCTCTCATAACCATTCCCACCCATATTGGAATTGATATTGGCGTTGATATGGTCCATATGGGGTAAATACCGGAACTCGCCTTGGACGCTCCATCCCGGATGATTTTGACTTTGTTGAAGACCTTGACTTTGGAGTTGGGCTTGGATTTGGGGATGGTATGGTGTTTCGTACTCGTATGCGGGTGGAACCGAGTAGGGGTACGGCATAGACCGAGGGTCAGATCCAATGTTGAATCCTTGATTCTGATCTTGATTAGGGTGATGCCCCGGAACCCAAGAAGGGGTAGAAAGGTCGGGTAACATCTCCTCAACCCTAGCTCTCGAAGACCTCATATGTGATTCCTGACCGGATGGTCTTTTCAAGTGATTCGTAGTGATGTCGTCATGGTAAAGGGGATAAGACGAGGTGGACGAGCCGGAGACGGAGCGGAGGTTTGTTGATTGGGATGAATCGGATATGTTCCTCTTACGGGGTGCTGCGAGTGATGAAACGGCAGAGAGGGAGGAGTAGGATGATTTATTGGATGCGTGACCGTTTCCACCTCCAAGACCAATTCCATTTCCAGGTTGGTTTCCGTGAACGTGACCGTTTCCGATTTGAAGATAAGGGGTTGGGCGAGACTTGAGATCGCCAAGAGGTGGATTTGGGTGATACTGAACTTGTTGATGATGAGGTTGGGGTTTGGGTGGATGGATATAAGTCAAATGATCGGAAGGAGGTCCGAGCGAATGGGATGAAATGGAGGAAACAGGCGATATCTCCGTCAGAGGCGATGTCGATTCAATTCGAGGCTGAAGGGGAGTAGTCGTAAATGGCAAAGCCGCCTTCTTATGGTATCGAGTGGAAGAAGTGGGGATTTGAGCAGGTTGATACCTGAACTCCGATCGACCTTGACTTTGTGTTTGGAAATTTATATCGACATCGACGTCGTCTTCGGATTCGCTCTCGGCGTCTTGTTCTGGGTCGTATGATCTCGATCTGCCGTAATCTTCTTCTTCGTCGTCGGAGGAGGAGGATGAAGAAGAGGATTGATCGTCTTGGTGGGTATTTCGTTTGGATCGGATTTGGGTGAGTTTACCGGATTCGACTAGTTCTGCCAACTGGTCGTCAGCATGCCCTTCGGTGACAGATCAAGCATGAAAGATGGAGGAGCGAAGGGTCGTGAGACCAGGGACGAGAGAAAGAGGGGAAAGAGGGTGGTAAGAGACGGGAGTAGAAGTGAAGGAAGGAGTAGAAGAAGAAGGACGCACCTCAAAAACCCAATCCCCAGCCTGTTCATCCCTCTTCTCCAAATAAGCCCTCATCTTCCCAAACCTCTCCAACAACTCCTCATCCTCTTCTTCCCCACGCTGAATAGTCTCAATCATACTCTTCATAGCGCCCTTATCTCCCCCGCAATAGACGTTCATGATCTCCGTCCAATCACTTCTACGTCTCCAATTTGTTAAGTCGGATTCGAGTTTACGGCGGGTGATATTGGCGGTCTTGCACAATGACTCTTTTTCGGTAGCTGAGGGGTAGGGGGATGAGAGGTGGGTGAGGAAGTAGGTGCGGACTGGGTCTGGGGGGCTGGGTGTTGTGAGGGTTGAGGTGAGGGATTTAGTGGTTTTGGAAGGGGGAGGAGGGGATGGGGAGGGGAGGTATTTCGTAGTCGAGGGTCGACAGGTTCTTTTGGACGTGCGGCATCGGTCCAATGACTCGTGCACTAGTCGTCGTTTGCTTGAATGTGCTGGTCTCATCAGTGACGAAGGCAAGACAGCACTCACAATCTTGGTCTTTGAGGACCATGCCTCTTATGTCGTCTGTTAATGTTGCCACGACATGGTCCATATCTCCCTGCAAGGAGATCTGAGCAGCAGCGGTTGCACGTACGTCTGTGACGATTATGGATATGGCCGAGCTCGTCTGTCGATCAAGCGTTCCGGAGGTCGCCGACGAAAGCACGTCTTTTTCGTACGCCAGCCAATGCTGAAGAAGGGCTTCGCTACCCGTGTGCGAGGCCGACAGGAGAGATTGATGAAGTTGAACGCCCCGCTGTATCATTGAGAAGTCTGTCGCCATGATGAACGCTTGAAAAGTGGTTAAAGAACGTGAGATTCGATGACTCGCGGCCATACCAGTATTAGTCAGACAGGGAACAAAAGACGATTTTGCAAACCTGAAACGCGACTATCTTGCCACATGTATCCGCATCTATACTCGGCCCTTCTCACTACACTTCTTACCACCATGTCGGATACTTACGCAGACATTGCAGCATGTGCTAAGACGATTGTAGACTTATTAGGCCAGAGCCAGAACGCCCAATCGCGCCCGCCCCTCACCTTATCTAGTAGGACGCCGCTTCTTCCGGAGACCGCTTTCAAGGAATTGATCCCAACATCTTTGCACGAACGCCTGATACCAGTACAGCTCGAGCAGCTGGTAGCCCTTCTAGATAGTCAAGTACGCGACACCCGACACCGCTTCGAGCGACAGTATTGGCAGGTCGCGGGAGCGCTGTACTCGACCGAATGCAGCAATTTATCGGATGCCGACGTCGAGACTTGGCTTCTACGCACTTTCGAAAATCGTTACAGTAGATATCTCGCCGATGTTCGCAAAATGCTGGAAAAATTATCTGCTCGACTTGATCGTAGCAATGAGAACCGAAATGCAAGAGGCGGATTCGGAGATGTAAGTTCCCCTCCTCAAGCCCCAGCTAACAGATCCAGCATAACCTCCTAATCCTCGAAACGGCCTTCAAGCACACCACCACCCCCCTCTCAGCAGAGATTGACGCTATATCCAAATTGACTTCATTAGACCCTCATCAAGTACGTCTGTTCCCACCCACCACTCTTTCCATATCCATAGCCATGACTGCATGCTGATCCATAGGTCCGTACTTGGGTATGTCTTTTCTCTTTCTCTATCCCTCTAATCCCCTTGCTCCACTCCGGTCCCTCTGGTCGTACTCCCCTTGGTTGTATGCGGTTCTAGAACAATAAGCCATACTAGGGTAACAATACAATATAAACACACACAATCACAGGGAATTACGTTTCAAGTTGATTCTTATTGTTCATTATTTCACATCTTTTTATTCTTTTTATCCCATCCACTCGAGTGTGGCACTTCTTCCCCTTCTTCCCCCACCCGCCCTAGTATGGACGTGGCTGACTTGTCTAGTTCCAGAATAAGAGGAATAGAGGTAACAAGAACTCCAAGAAACCTACTACTCTACGAACTGCTTCTGCTTCTCACCTCCCTTCCAACAATCTATCCCAAGTTGATGGTCGACGAGTCGCTTCCCTTCCTTCTAGGAAATATGTTCCTGCATCCACGAACGGGGCTAGACCGACTCGAGGCCTACCAAACCGGAATGGACGACTAGCCAATTCCAAAACTCAACCTCAAGCTACTGGCGGTGTACCCCTCTCTCGGACCTTCTCGCAGGGATCAGAAGAGAGCGATTCGACAAATTGTTCTTATTCGAGTATCCCGGCCAATGGTGGATTTCAACCGTTCGTCCACCCCTCTTCTGCCCCTTCGGTAGGAGCTGGTGAACAGCCGAATTTCTCTCTCGACCCGCTCATAATGGCTCAATGCGGTCCGAGCCAGAACCATTACGCCCAAGCCGGAGAAGAGCAAGGACAAGGTCAAGGTTATTCGAACTTCACATTCGACCCCACATCTTTCACCCAAAACGATAACCCTTACAACCTCGATCTCGAACTCAACCTCCAATTACCGACCGAGCAAGGGGACGAATTCGAATCATATCTCAACTTCAACATCGACGCCTTGGCTCCGCCCACCGACGACCTCGCTTCGGATTTAGCTGCCCAAATCCAAGCTGCTCTCCGACCTACCGATTCTTCCTTCAATACCCTCACCCTAGCTCCGTCTGTATCCCTCTCCCCTTCTTCCCAGGGATCACCTTATTCAGACCTTTCTCATGGGTGGTTCAGCGAGATGACGGAGGAAGAGGTTGAGAGTATGGAACTGCTGAAAGTATATCTGGACGAGATGGGTATGGCGGGTCTAGGCATGGGGATGGAGGGGGAGTCACCTATTGAAAAGACTTTGGATATGGGTATGAGTCATGGGCAGGAGATGATGATGGAAGAGATAGGACTAGGGTCCGGATCTGGAAGTCGCTCAGAAAGTCCAGAAACCGTAGCGTCAATCGCCCTCCGCTCAGACGGCGGTTCAAATTCCGGTCGTCAATCACCTCAATCCATCTCCGGATCCGTTACCAGTGCAAGTACCGGTCTCGACCTCGGAATGGGAGGATTATCAACGAAAACACCCAACTCAATGGTCATGGTCGACCCAAGATCCACATCCATTCCCAACTCCTCATCCGCATGTACGTCAACTACCTCGACACCGCCGATCGAAGGTGATTTATCATTCATATTCGATTTCGAGCAGGTCTCGAATCCAGCCCACCCGGTGCAGCACTCGCAGCAGGAGATGGATATGGATACGAACATCGGTGGGGGTTTGGGAGGGGAGAGGTGGATGATGGGTGTACTTCCATTTGACATGGCCGATCAAGTCATGGGGACTGCTTAGTTGCCTCCCACCTTGAGTGAAGATGGTTGAGAATAGGAGGTCGGTGCAGTGTTTATAGGCGGATGTGAATTGGTGTGAATAGGTATCGGGATGGTCTGAACTGAGTTGGACATTTGTTGGTTTCGTATCGTGTCGTTATACCCGCCTGATGTATTGCTTCTCT
>Ga0308160_10003792_pt1 | contig 16642 bp, 22 predicted proteins | sample PhyFR1_FD_201036 | JGI IMG/M metagenome (GOLD analysis project Ga0308160, IMG submission 201036) | Phyllosphere microbial communities from UC Gill Tract Community Farm, Albany, California, United States - DLSLF.R1 | ecosystem: Host-associated > Plants > Phyllosphere > Unclassified | place: USA...
TTTTAGCTATGTGTGTACAGTCGTTGTAAGGTGTAGGAAGCATCAACTTGAATCGTGATCCCCACTCAAAGTGGGCAAGTGCCACATCGGCGTTATCCGATATACCACGCTCGCGTCCCCTTCGATCTGTGGCATCGCCACCTTCCTGAGATTATGGCTGCATACAACCAAGGGACTTTTGGAATTTCCTCCACCCTATACATCACCCTTCTTCTCTATACACCTCAAGCATCATGTCCGCCCCACCCGGTTTCGGAGCACCTCCGGGATTCTCTGGGCAGCCGAATGGTGGACCTTCCTCGCTCGAAAGGATGGATGGTGATTTCTTTGGGACACTTAGCAAGGAGGAAATCGAAAAGAAGGCTAGGAAATGGAGAGCAGGGCAGAAGAGGAAATTTAATGAAAAGAGAAAGGCTGGAGGTGGTGGGGGGATTGACTTTGGCAAGGCGGTGAGTTCTGTTGATTTGGAATGAAGAAATCGAGCTGATTGGTCTAGGATTTGCCCCCAGAGCACGTCAGGAAGATTATCAAGGATCATGGAGATATGTCAAACAAGAAGTTTAGGAATGACAAGCGTGTACACTTGGGAGCATTGAAATATATCCCTCATGCTGTTATGAAGCTTTTGGAAAACATTCCGTGCCCTTGGGAGGTGAGTAGCGAGAGATATGGTCAGTGTAGTGAAGCTGATGCCGTGTAGCAAGTACGAGAAGTACCGGTCCTTTACCATATCTCTGGAGCAATTACCTTTGTGAATGATGTACCCAAGGTCATCGAGCCCGTCTACCACGCCCAGTGGGCATCCATGTGGCTTGCAATGCGACGAGAGAAGCGAGATCGACGACATTTCAAGCGAATGCGATTCCCGCCTTTTGATGATGAGGAGCCACCGATGGATTATGGAGATAACATCTTGGATGTCGATCCGCTAGAGGCTATTCAGCTGGAGCTAGATGAGGAGGATGATCAGGCTATCATCGACTGGTTCTACGACCCAAAGCCATTGGTGGATACGCCCCATGTCAATGGATCGAGTTATCGATTCTACTCGCTTTCTTTGCCGCAGATGTCGAATTTGTACCGAATCGGTCGTCAGCTTCTGTCCGACTACTCGGATCAGAATGCCTACTATCTCTTTGACAAAAAGAGTTTCTTTACCGCCAAATCTTTGAATATCGCTCTGCCAGGAGGACCTAAATTTGAGCCATTGTACCGAGATACCGAAGCATACGACGAGGACTGGAATGAGTTTAACGACATCAACAAAGTCATCATCCGTGGTGTCATCCGATCCGAATACAAGGTCGCCTTCCCTCATCTCTACAATTCGCTTCCCCGTTCAGTCCACCTAGGCGCCTACCACGAGCCAAAGAACGTCTACATCAAGACTGACGATCCCGATCTCCCCGCATTCTACTTCGATCCCCTCATCAATCCGATCTCGCAACGAGTCGTCCAGGAGGCACACGCCCCTCTAGTCTCCCACGAGGACGATGTGTTTGGATACGGAAACGACGAGGATGACTTCGAGTTACCGGAAGAGCTCGACGCATTCATGCAGGAGAAGGATATTAGTAACGAGAACACTGCGGACGCTATCGCTTTGTACTGGGCTCCATACCCATACAACATGCGAAGTGGAAGAACGAGGCGAGCACAGGATATCCCAATGGTCAAGAACTTCTACACCGAGCATTGCCCACCCGATCAGGCGGTCAAGATTCGAGTCTCGTACCAAAAGCTCGTATGTCTCTTATCACTCCCACAGAACCTAGCTAACAGATTCAGCTCAAGAACTATGTCTTGAATGCTCTACACCACAAGCGACCCAAGGCAATGGTCAAGCGAAACTTGTTCCGAAGTCTGAAGAACACCAAGTTCTTCCAGCAAACCAATCTCGACTGGGTCGAAGCAGGTCTTCAAGTCTGTCGACAGGGTTACAACATGCTCAACCTCCTGATCCACCGAAAGAACTTGAACTACCTTCATTTGGATTACAACATGAACTTGAAGCCTATCAAGACTCTCACGACCAAAGAGCGAAAGCGATCCCGATTCGGAAACGCCTTCCACCTTTGTCGAGAAATCTTGCGATTGACCAAGCTCATCGTCGACTCCCACGTCCAATTCCGACTTGGTAACATCGACGCTTTCCAGCTAGCGGACGGATTGCAATACCTATTCGCCCACGTCGGTCAGCTTACGGGAATGTACCGATACAAGTACAAGCTCATGAAGCAAATTAGGATGGCAAAGGATTTGAAACACGTCATCTATGCCAGGTTCAACACTGGGCCAGTAGGAAAAGGACCAGGAGTCGGGTTCTGGGCACCAGGATGGCGAGTGTGGCTGTTCTTCATGCGAGGAATGGTCCCACTTCTTGAGAGATGGCTCGGAAATTTGTTGGCTCGACAATTCGAAGGTCGAAACTCAAAGGGGACAGCCTCCACGGTCACGAAGCAACGTGTGGAATCCCACTTCGACTTGGAGCTGCGGGCTGCGGTCATGCACGATATTTTGGACATGATGCCCGAGAGTCTCAAAGTAAGTAATGGAGAAAAGCAATTTTACCTATCACATATATCTTTCTCAAGTTTCACCGAGACTGAAATATCTTCCTCTTCTTTCTTTCGTGTCTTACCCAGTTTTCTTCAGGCTACTACACTTCCCTAGCCTACACTTCCCTGACTCAGATGCCTTCACTCGAGAAGACAACATGCTGACCAACAGGGCAACAAAGCTAAGACAATTCTGCAGCATCTTTCCGAGGCATGGCGGTGCTGGAAGGCAAACATTCCATGGAAGGTTCCAGGAATGCCCGTCGCCATCGAATCTATCCTTCTACGATACGTGAAGAACAAATCCGATCACTACACCTCTGTCGCGCACTTCAATCGAGAGCGAATCAGGCGAGGAGCAACGGTCGATAAGGCTGTCGTCAAAAAGAATCTTGGTCGTCTCACTCGTCTCTATCTAAAGGCGGAGCACGAGAGGCAGAACGGCTACCTCAAAGATGGCCCATACATCTCCAGTGAAGAGGCGGTCGCTCTGGTGAGTTTCGACTTAGTCCCGTGAGAAAATGCTGACGTCTTTTTTCAGTACACTTCCACTGTCCATTGGCTGGAATCTAGGAAATTCGCTCCTATCCCCTTCCCTCCTCTCTCTTACAAGCACGACACCAAGCTTTTGGTCTTGGCATTGGAGAAGCTGAAGGAGGCATACTCGGTCCACGGTCGACTTAATCAGTCTCAGCGAGAGGAATTGGCGCTTGTCGAGCAAGCTTACGACAACCCTCACGAGTGTCTATCGCGTATCAAGAGGCTGCTTCTCACGCAGAGAGCATTCAAGGAAGTCGGCCTCGAGTTCTTCGACACCTACGACAAGCTAATTCCTTGTTACGACATCGAGCCGGTCGAGAAGATCACCGATGCCTACCTGGATCAGTTTCTGCACTACGAAGGAGATAAGCGTGGTTTGTTGCCTCCATGGGTCAAGCCAGCCGATACGGAACCCCCACCTCTCCTGGTTTACAAGTGGTGTCAAGGTATCAACAATTTGACCGATATCTGGGATACTTCCGAGGGAGAGACGGTTGTTATGATGGAGACTGTGCTCTCTAGGGTCTATGAGAAGATCGATTTGACGCTGCTTAATCGACTGCTTCGGTTGATTCTGGATCATAATTTGGCGGATTACATTACGGCCAAATCGAATGTGGTTCTTACCTACAAAGATATGTCCGGAGTAAATTCGTTGTAAGTCCACCTGTTCTCTTACTATGACTAGAGGGTGCTGATGTTGCCAGTGGTATGATTAGGGGTCTGCAGTTCTCTTCTTTTGTTTTCCAGTACTATGGTTTAGTATTGGATTTGTTGATTTTGGGTCTCCAGCGAGCCAGTGAGATGGCCGGGCCTCCACAGGTAGGTTTCCTTCTTATCTCTCTCCTATCTCACCCCTTATTACCCTTCCTCCTTCTTTATTCATCCATATACTCTTCATACAACCACGAAACACGGTAAATTACCAATTTACACTTTTGGAGATTTGAAACACTATAATTACACCCCACCTACCACTCTGTTGCTATACCATACCTCCCACCGCCTTCCTTATACCTTCTTCTTATTTTAAATATGGTAGGGTATACTAATGACATAGATGAGGAATGGTTTCCTGCAATATCGAGATGAAGGTGAGTTTCTGTATTTGCCACCTGGAACGATGGCTGACTCTTTTTCAGCTACAGAAACACGACACCCCATCCGTTTCTACTCTCGATACGTAGACCGTATCCACATGCTGTTCAGGTTCACGGCAGAGGAATCGCGTGACTTGATTCAACGATACCTGAGTGTCAACCCAGATCCAAACAATGAAAATGTGAGTCCTGGTCTTGGTTCTTTCGCTGATTTCTAGATTGTGAACTATCCCAACCGTCGCTGCTGGCCAAAGGACTGTCGTATGCGCTTAAACAAGCATGTATGTAACCTGGTTTTGTGATTGTACCATCAGAACTGATGTACAGGACGTCAATCTTGGTCGAGCGGTGTTCTGGAACGTGAAAAGGTGATTTTCATAAATTGTTTCCAAATATCAATACTGACACTATAGCTCTCTTCCTCGATCTCTTACCACTATCGAGTGGGATGATACCTTCTGTTCCGTCTACAGTGCTCAGAACCCCCAGCTCTTGTTCTCGATGTGTGGTTTCGAAGTCCGAATCCTACCCCGATGTCGAACCGAAAATGGTGAACAGTTCTCGATCAAGGATGGTGTATGGCAATTGGTCAACAGCTCTACTCAGGAGAGGACCGCTCAGGCATATCTCCGAGTATCTGAGCAGGGTCAGAAGGACTTCAACAACAGGATCAGACAGGTTCTGATGTCCTCTGGATCCGCCACGTTCAGTAAAATCATGTGAGTACACCCAAAATCACATATTTTCGATATTTTCGAAATTTTGTTTCGTTAGTTCAACAGCTGACATCTCAGCAACAAATGGAACACTGCCTTGATAGGATTAATGACGTACTATCGAGAGGCAGTAGTTCATACGAACGAACTCCTGGACTCCCTGGTCAAAGCCGAGAACAAGGTACAGACTCGAGTCAAGATTGGGCTAAATTCGAAAATGCCTTCCCGATTCCCTCCCGCCGTTTTCTACTCGCCTAAAGAACTTGGTGGTCTTGGAATGTTGTCTATGGGTTTCGTTCTCATCCCCCAATCCGACTTGCGATGGTCCAAGCAGACCGACTCTGGAGGTATCACCCATTTCCGATCTGGTATGACCCACGAGCAAGATCAGCTTATCCCCAATTTGTACCGATACATGCAACCTTGGGAGTCCGAGTTCCTCGACTCTGCTCGAGTATGGTCCGAATACGCCATGAAGAGAAAGGAAGCTACCGCTACCAATCGACGTCTTACCCTTGAAGATTTGGAAGATAGTTGGGATCGAGGTATTCCCCGAATCAACACTTTGTTCCAGAAGGATAGACATACTCTCGCATACGACAAGGGATGGCGAGTGAGGACACACTTCCAGCAGTTCCACCGACTACGAGCCAACCCCTTCTGGTGGACATCTCAGCGACATGACGGAAAGTTGCACAATTTGAATAACTACCGAGTTGATATCATTGCTGCTTTGGGTGGTGTAGAAGGTATCCTGGAGCACACACTGTTCAAGGGAACCGCATTCCCTACATGGGAAGGTCTATTCTGGGAGAAGCAATCAGGTTTCGAAGTGGGTAACCTTCCTACGAAGTAGTGAACGAAAGCTTACAACTCAGGAATCGATGAAATACAAGAAATTGGTAAATTTTCGATTTTTCCTCCTTTTACACCTTCTCTCTCTTCGAACCATACTGATACTATAGACCAATGCCCAACGATCTGGTCTGTCTCAAGTACCCAATCGACGATTTACCATGTGGTGGTCGCCTACCATCAATCGAGCCAATGTCTATGTCGGTTTCCAAGTACAGCTTGATTTGACCGGTGTTTTCATGTAAGTGGACCATTTTATCTTCATCATTGCTCTGTACTGACCTTGAGGCACGGTAAAATCCCCACATTAAAGATCTCTCTTATCCAGATCTTCCGAGCCCATCTGTGGCAGAAGATCCACGAGTCGGTTACCATGGATTTGGCCCAGGTCTTTGATCAAGAACTCGAAGCCCTCCAAATCGAGACGGTCCAAAAGGAGACGATCCATCCTCGAAAGTCCTACAAGATGAACTCTTCCGCTTCCGACTTGCTGCTCTTCTCCAGTTACAAGTGGCAGATCTCTCGACCATCTCTCTTGACCGACAACAAGGATGTCATGGATGGTACTACCAGTTCCAAGTTCTGGCTCGATATCCAATTGCGATGGGGTGATTTCGATTCTCACGATATCGAACGATACGCACGAGCCAAGTACCTCGACTACTCGTCCGATTCTCAATCTATCTACCCTTCGCCTACTGGTCTTCTTATCGCTGTCGACTTGGCATACAACTTGTACAGTGGTTATGGTTGTTGGTTCCCTGGACTCAAGCCGCTCATGCAGCAAGCCATGGCCAAGATCAACAAGGCCAACCCTGCTCTATACGTACTACGAGAACGAATCAGGAAAGGTCTACAATTGTACTCGTCCGAACCTACCGAGCCTTACCTCAATTCCAACAATTACGCCGAATTGTTCTCGAACCAAATCATCTGGTTCGTCGACGATACCAATGTCTACAGAGTTACTATCCACAAGACATTCGAGGGTAATTTGACGACAAAGCCCATCAACGGTGCCATCTTCATTTTCAACCCCCGAACCGGTCAATTGTTCTTGAAGATTATCCACACATCGGTTTGGGCCGGTCAGAAACGATTGGGTCAATTGGCTAAATGGAAGACAGCCGAAGAAGTTGCTGCGTTGATTCGATCCCTACCTGTCGAAGAACAGCCCAAGCAGGTTATCGTCACTCGAAAAGGAATGTTGGATCCTCTCGAAGTTCATTTGCTCGATTTCCCCAATATCGTCATCAAGGGTTCCGAATTGCAATTGCCCTTCCAAGCTACGCTCAAGATGGAGAAATTCGGAGATTTGATTCTTCGAGCTACTCAACCTCAAATGGTTTTGTTCTCGCTATACGATGATTGGCTCAAATCGATCTCGTCATACACTGCCTTCTCGCGTCTTATCCTGCTCCTACGAGCTTTGCACGTCAACAACGAAAAGGCCAAGATCATTCTTCGACCCGATCGAAGTATCATTACCGAGTCGTACCACATCTGGCCCACGCTTTCGGATGATGATTGGATGAAGGTCGAAGTCGCTCTCAAGGATTTGATCCTCAGTGATTTCGGTAAACGAAACAGTGTCAATGTCGCTTCCTTGACTGCGAGTGAAATTCGAGATATCATTCTTGGTATGGAGATTTCAGCTCCTTCGGCTCAACGACAACAGATGGCCGATATCGACAAGTCGAACGAGGCTGCCGCTGCTCCTACTGCTGTTACTACCAAGACGACCAATATCCACGGTGACGAGATTACGGTTGTTACTACATCTCAGTACGAGCAGGGCACATTCGCTTCCAAGTCCGATTGGCGAATTAGGGCTATTTCCGCTACCAACTTGCCTCTTCGAGTCAACCATATCTTTGTTGGTAACGACGATGTCAAGGATGACGCTTCGAGCTTCACCTATGTCGTACCCAAGAACATCCTCAAGTCGTTCATTGTCAATGCCGATTTACGAACACAGGTTGTTGCTTACCTGTACGGTTCCTCGCCACCAGACAACAAGCAAGTCAAGGAGATCAAGGCCGTTGCATGGATTCCTCAACGAGGAACCAACAACGGTATCGATTTACCCGCAACTCTACCCCACCACGACTTCTTGCTAAAGGGTTTGGAGCCTCTTGGATGGATCAAGACTCAATCACAGGAATTGAACCATCTATCCGCTGCGGACGTGACGACCCAAGCCAAGATCATGGCGGTACACCCTCAATGGGGTCCCAACTCGATTTGTATCACTTGTGCCTTCACTCCCGGATCAGTCTCGCTCAACGCATGGGAATTAACTGTCGCCGGATTCGAGTGGGGTAGAAAGAATACCGATGTTACTGGTGCTCATGCTGGATATAACGCTTCCATGGCTAATCGAGTACAACTCCTTTTGTCCGATAGAATCCTCGGAATGACTTTGGTACCCGAGGGAGGTGTCTGGAATTACGGTGTAGGATTAACTCAGAGTTGGAGCGACAAGATTGCATACAACATGACTTTGGATAAACCAGAGTCGTTCTGGGCTCCTTGTCATCGACCTGTAAGTCTACCCTTACTTCAAACTGTGGTGTGTGCTGATGACAGAATAATTTCCTCAACTTTGCCGCTATGGAGGGAGATGATGCTGCGGATGTTGAGAACAGTTTGGAGTAGATGTGAAGAATGGAGGAACAGAGATGGAATGAGGTTTCGTGGTTTCGGTATATTATCGTGTTTGTATAAATGGGCTACAAGTACAGCCTGGAGAATCATGCATCATCATGTGCAAGTCTTAGTCTGGTTTCCAGGTTGCTCGTATTACTGCTCGTCTTTGGTGAATAGGATTTATACATTCTATTATGAAACCATGAACATCTACGCAGACCAGACACCACTAAACCAAACACCCCAGATCATAGCTACAAACGCACTAACCCCCATACCCGCCCTCATGTCCCCAAAGCCTAGCAGGACAAGTATAGTCCAAGGCCAGCCTACAAGTTTATCAAGGGCAGTCCCAAGAACCCTGTAAGCCAACAACTCTTCTTTACCCACTGCTATCGGTCTCGTTCTATGTCCCTGTGGAACAGGACCTAGAACAGGAGCAAGATGAGGTGCTTGAGCAGAGTGAGTCGATGGAGGGATAGTGAGGAGCATGTGGACGGGTTTGTGGTCTGATAATGTCGTCTCTTCGGTTGAAGAAAAGTGATTGATTTGTGTCGTTTCATTTGATTGTGAGTTGGTGAATGAAGGCTCTGAGTCGGTATGGGAGGCGAATAGAATCCGGTCAGTGTAGCCCGGTATACGTTTTCTGTACATTAGCTATGCGGGCGGAAAGCAGGTGCCAGCTCACCGACTGTATCCATTGACCTGGCCCGCAATACGCTTATATGTAGGTGCAAAGCTTGTCAGATCCCCCTCTCGTAATCCACCAAATGCCAAACCCTCACTCTGCTGTTTGCGCAGTGTATCAAGTCTCACCATCTCCCCTCGTTCCTTCTCCAGCTGAACATTATCTACCGACGAGCTCTTTTCCGTGGGATAGCCGATGGAAGGCATGGAAGCAAATCGGTAATTGAGATCACCCATGATGAAGAGGTGGGAAGTATCGTGCACCTGGGTTGCTGAGGAGAGTGGGTCGGAAGAGTAGAAGTTGAGGTGAGATAGGATCATTTGATATTGGGCATTACGGCGGGCAATGTTGTGGTCATGGGCGTCCAAGTGGGCACAGACGAATCTGTTGTTTAGCTTGCGCCTTGATTCTGAGGGACACTAAGCTCACGTCAAGACCTCCCAACCACCATTCCCTTTTCCAGCTCTCTCGACCGGTAATCTAAGACCAACAGCCCCCTTATTTCCCATACCGCCGTACCATAATCCCAGCCTCGCTCCTAATGTCTTTCCTACCCTACTTCTCATAGTAGACTCCCTGCCGAACAACCAAAGTGCTACACCGCAATGCGACTCCCTCGAGATGAGGAAATATCGCTCGGGCGCCTTGTCCGGTGAGACGGATTTGGCATGGGAAGAGAGTAGAGATTCGATACGCTCGGTGAGAGCGTAGAGCACTGTAGAAGTTAGGCCCGCCACTAATATAGTCAGCTTGACCCAATAGCTAGGCTCTAAAAGCTTACAAGCGAGATGTAGTGGTAAGAGCTCTTGAATACCGATAGCATAGATATCAGGGATCTCCCCCTTTGGCATATCAGGCCCATCCGAGCTCTGTAACACGGGTAAGAGCCAAGATGTCAGATCCTGAGACTGAGCTTTGGATCCTTGTAGACCTGTGTTCCATGTTGTCAAGAATACTTTGAGAGCAGACATGGTGAATGGTAAAGTATAGCAAGTGAGAAGTTACTCAGAGTCAAGAGAATGGACGTCATTACCCGGTGTAGAGTAAGTCGCGTGGATTTGATTCCGTTGAGTAGGGGAAGGGAGGTGGACGCGATTAGACAACCTACCTCCTAATACACCTCTTTCTCGTTATTCCCCTACTCCCCTAATAGCACTTAGCCAGTATGAGTGGGCACTATAACCTCAAAGGTAAGTCAGCTTCGGGACCCAGAAGCTCTGCGGACAAAAGCTGACCTCGTTAGCCCTCATCAAGGCCATCCGCTCGTGTAAAGTCAGTAGCTTGTCTGACAGGGGGAGCAATACTGACATATTAGACACTAGCGGATGAACGTGCAGTCATCCAAAAGGAGTCGGCGGCAATTAGAGTAGGTACCGGTGTCAGATCCCCCGACAAGACCTGACATACAGACCTCGTTTAAGGAGGAAGACTCATTCGCACGACACAACAATATCGCTAAACTCCTCTATATCCATATGCTAGGCTACCCCGCCCATTTCGGTCAGATAGAATGTCTGAAACTAGTCGCAAGTCCTCGATTCAGTGACAAAAGGCTAGGATATCTGGGGATCATGTTACTCTTGGATGAAAGTACAGACGTCTTGACGCTTGTTACCAACTCGTTGAAGAAGTGAGTCCAGCTGCTGGACCTTGCATTGAGCTGATGGGCAGTGATATGAACCACTCGAATATGTACGCTGTCGGACTGGCTTTGTGTACATTCGCAAATATCTCGTCAGAGGAGATGTCGCGGGATTTGAGTAATGAGATTGAGAAGTTATTGGGAAGCAGTAATACGTATATACGTAAAAAGGTCAGTTTAATAACTCAGATGGCAGTCCTAGAATCAAGCTGACCTACAGGCTGCTCTATGCGCCCTTCGAGTCATCAGGCGTGTCCCCGACCTGATGGACAATTTCACCTCGAAGGCGAAATCATTACTACAGATCAACAACCACGGTGTGTTGCTTGCTGGTATCACGTTAATCACCGAAATGTGTGCTGCGGACGAGGCAATCTGTCAGACGTTCCGGAAGGTCAGCTATCTGAGATATTTCGACATCACATCAGCTGACGTTGCAGGCCACAGACCTTCTAGTAAAACACCTCAAATCGCTGGTCACGACAGGCTACAGTCCTGAGCATGATGTCGGAGGTATCACGGATCCATTTTTGCAAGTCAAGATTCTGAGGTTATTGAGGATATTGGGTAAAGGGGATGTACAAGCAAGCGAGACGATGAACGATATTCTTGCTCAGGTAAGCTTCCACTTCCGTTGCATGTCAGGAAAGAGCTGACCCGTAGGTGGCTACCAACACCGACGCTACCAAGAATGTTGGAAATGCTATCTTATACGAGACGGTATTGACTGTTCTCGAGATTGAGGCAGATAGCGGATTGAGGGTTATGGCTATCAACATCCTCGGAAAGTTCCTCACCAACCGGGATAACAACATCAGGTAGGTTCTCATCTTCGCAACAAGAGCGATTGCTGATGGCAGATACGTCGCATTACACACCCTCAACAAGGTGGTCTCGATGGACACAAACGCAGTCCAGCGTCATCGAAACACCATCCTCGACTGTTTGCGGGATGGCGATATCTCCATCCGTCGTAGAGCCCTTGAACTCTCTTATGCTTTGATCAACGACAGCAATATCCGAGTCATGACTAGGGAATTACTATCGTTTTTGGAGGTCGCAGACAACGAATTCAAATTGGGTATGACGACGCAGATTTCGCTTGCTGCCGAGAGGTTCGCGCCAAACAAGAGATGGCAGATTGATACCGTCCTAAGGGTCTTGAAATTGGTGAGCTAACTCTATCTTGTACATTATCAAAGCTCATGATCAGGCCGGCAACTACGTCCGTGAAGAGATCATGGCATCCTTCATCCGTCTTGTATCGCACACTCCCGAACTCCAATTCTATACTGCCCACCGTCTATATTCGTCTCTCTCTGAAGATCTATCCCAGGAAACCCTCACTCTCGCTTCTGTCTGGATTCTTGGTGAATTCGCAGATGTTCTTCTACAAGGAGGTAAATTCGACGATGGAGAGGAAGCCAAGCAAATTACCGATTCCGACCTTGTCGATCTACTCGAAATGGTCCTCAATTCACCTTATGCCAATACCTTGGTCCGTCAATTCGTCCTTACTTCCATTAGCAAGTTGTCGGCTAGGATGAGTGAACTATCGACACCGGGCGTTGGGATTCAGCAGGATCGAATCGCTGTCATCCTAGCTGGATTTTCAAGTAATCTGGAATTGGAGATTCAGCAGAGGTCGGTCGAGTTTGGAAGTCTGTTTACGAAGAATGAGATCAAGGCGGGAGTTATGGAGAGGATGCCACCCCCAGAGATTAGGGCTACTATGATGGGAACTGGTAAGCTCCGTCTCCCAGCCACAATCCAGCTAACAATCAGTGAGCGAGCGTAAACCCGTCGGCTCGACGAGAACAGATAAAGACTCGATTGTCGACCTTATTGGAGATAATGATACGACAGTCACTCCTCCTTCCAATGGCGCCTCATCAGGTCCATCGACACACGACCTTCTCGCCGATATCTTTGGGTCCAGCTCCAGCGAATCTGCCACCTCATCAGCACCGGTACCTCAACGTAGCGCCGCAAGCGATATCATGAGCTTGTTCGATTCCTCTCCCGCTCCATCTGCCCCTTCCGCTTCTGCACCATCCGCCTCTTCAGGTTCTGGATCATTATTCGACATGGTCTCTCCATCTGCTACGAGCCCACCACCACAGGCTCCAGCGCCAAAAGCGGCACCAGCACCAGCACCACAACAGCCACAATTACAGTCGTATCCTGCCTATGAGAAGAATGGTTTGAAGATTACACTAACGCCAAAGACTTCACCTGCCCAGGCTGGGGTTGTGCAGATCTTGGCTAGATTCACTTCGACTCAGTCTGTGGAGAATGTCAATTTCCAGGTGGCTGTACCAAAGGTGAGCTATCGAACCTTCTGACGTTCAACGGAGCTGACTTTTAGACGCAACAGCTTCAAATGCAGGCCATGTCAAATACGACGGTGAATGCTGGATCGACGGAAACGCAGCAGATGCGTGTATTGGCACCTGCAGGAGTGAGCAGCTAGTGCACCCCAGGCGGCCCGAAGCTGACAGTCTAGTCCCAAGTTCGACTACGAATGCGAATCACATACACCGCTGGTGGACAAAATGTACAGGATCAGCAGGACTTTGCTGGTTTCCCAGCAGATTTGACTTCCCGCTGAGGTTTATGCTAGAAGATGAAAGAGGGTGTAGATGATACTTGCTATGCATATCTGTAGATCTCGCTTCCTCACACCTTCTCCTTGATTCTTGCCCTGGTCTAATCCAAGAGTGCCTCTCCAAGGACACCGAGGACACCAGCACCGCCCGTGTGTTCGGGCTCGTGTGCGGCACCACCCTGCTGCTGTAACTTGAGCATCTCCAATTCCTTCTGAGCCTGTGCGGCAGCGTTGGGGACGGAGGGGTCGATCAATGGTCGGAGAGCGGCAGATAGCTCAGCAGGCTTTATACCGAGCGAGTTGGCGAGTTGGAGGATTTGGGACTGGACATCTCCTTCACTGGACTTGACGGCTGATCCTTTTCCGACTGCGCTGGCCTGAAGGTCAGTACTATATTGTAAGGTGGAGGAAATTAAACTTACAGCAACCTTAGCACCTGCCTTTGCTGATGACGCGGCGGAAGCGGCGAATGCAGCCGTATCGGCAACTGATGACTTTGGAGTGGCAGTCCTTCCAGTCATTAGGTTCCAGTATCCACCGGCCTGACCTGCCCAGACGGTGAATCGCCAAGTATAGAATGCGGCGAGAGCGACCAAACCGAGGACCATGTATGTCATGCTATCCGTCAGCTCTAGTCATCAAACGACAAGACGGGGACTTGCAATCGGTTCATGGAGACATCGGCAAGAGGTGGCTTGACGACTGGAGTCTTCTTGGTGTTGGCCCTTTTATCGGATTTCATAGATAGGGAGTCGCTGAGCGTAAGCTTCAATTCATTCGAGAAGGCGGAGTAGATTAAGCGAGAGGATGGTGACTTACGGGTTCTTGTGCTCTTCAGCGAGGGAGGACCTCTGCCTTACGCCTGTAGCTTCTGGAGTTGACATGATTGTGGATATAGCAGTGGTAGTTTAGGTAGAGTGTTGATGAATGGATGAATGATAGAGAACACGGCGTAAGGTTTCTTTTGGTCTTCGTATAACTTACAGGTAGCAGATCCCTTCTAGTGATGACGTAGTGGCAACAGGATATGCTTACTACTTACTCGCACGTGAGTCTCACGTGCTATCATGACGCGACCTTGACTGACTTGGTCCACTGCTCTCAATGTCTGCAACAAAGCATGATTATAACGATATGACGACAGATACACAGGCAGTGCCCTTTCATATACAACCACTCTTATCAGATTTGTACTACCATAAAGATTTATTAGACTTTTCAGCAGCAGGTACGTCGACCAGCAACAAAGCTCAAAGTCTCGGCTAATTCCAGGTCCATCTTCCCCACCCGCAACTTCTGGGTCTTTGTTGGGAACGGCAGCATCTCTAGCGACTTCAGCTGGACGTAAAGCTACCTCAACAGCATCAGTCTCTGCTTCTACTGCGAAAGGGTCAGCCACAAGTGAAGATGGGCCGAGAAAGGAGGTGAATTGCGTGGAAGGGTATGACAAGAATGTGTACATTGGAAGGTCGGATGGGATTGTAGAGTGGTGGGTCATTGATGGAAACTCGGGGGATGACAAGGTGAGTTCAAGCGTCCTGACTCCCGTTGAGGCTTTAGCTGACTTGCAGAACAACGGATGGACGCTGCGGCATAAGCACACACTGTTTCCGCGGAGAGCTGTAAATAAGATCATACTACTGCCCAAGGTCTCGAAATGCTTCATCCTCTCTGGTAAGTCTCAATCGAGTGATGTTTCTGATGACAGATGGTACCCTCCATTCCTTCATGTTGCCTTCCCTGGAACCATTACCCTCAACAACGATACAGACACTTCGAGGAGTGGTCAATGTCGTACTGAACGATGACGAGCTGGACTGGGGTGGCCCGGGAAGCGAAGGGAAAGCTACAGACATGACCGTCATTGTAGTCCGGAGAAAGGGATTAGGGGTCTATCGAGTCGGAGCTAGGATGCTGCCCGTCAAAGTAAGTCTTTTTGACTGACAGAGACTGATTGTAGGAACTCCCCCTCCCCTCTGGTCCAACTGCTACAGGGATGTTTGGAACTTCTTTATGCGCCGCAATACCGTCAACAAATACCTACAGTCTCATTGATCTCGGTGATATGTCCTTGACAGAGGTACTGCCCGTATCCCAGGTCGAGCCGTCGGAACTGGACTGGACACCAAATGCCAATGTCATGGTTATACCCGGAGAAAATGAGTTCTTGGTCACGAGCTATACTGGTTCATCCACAATAGGAGTTTTCCTGAATGGTCAAGGAGATCCAGTGAGAGGGACCATTGAATGGTCGCACCACCCTATCGCCATCAGTAAGCTATGATGACCTCATAGTCGTCTGGTCTAGTAGCTGATCCTAGCTACGGATTCGGGCTTTGTTCTAGCCCTACTGAGGAATGACACTATCATCATCCACTCGTTAGCAGATCTCGAGAAACCAATTCAAACTATTGAGATCGACTCGTCTTTCTCGCCTCGCACCCTCACCTATTCGCCATACGGTATCGCTATTCGTGACCTGATCAGGGATGGCAGTATGGTCATGTCCCGTATGCTCCTCCTGGAATCTTCGAAACGCTCAACATCAACTGCATCTATCGGGTCAGCTGAGGCAACATCCTTGATGCCCGATACCACTCAGTCAAGCTCGCCACCTAGAGTGGCTTCGCCCCCGGTGGAAGAACCCTCATCCGGATCTGGACTTACGCCCCCATCTTCACCCACTCCATTCCAGCGCCAACCAATCGCTCCGACAAGAACATCTTCCCTGCTCAAATCTACAGCCCCTACGACCCGCGGCGGACCATTCTCAACCGCCATATCAGAAACTCTTCTCGTCGGACCAAATGGTATTCAGTCCCTGTCGCCGACATCAGCAATCTCAAGAGTTGAGACTTGTTGTGCGAATAATCAGCTGGATGAAGCGATGAGAATAGTAGATGAAGAGCGTCGGAGGGGGAGGCGAGGAGAGATAGAGTCCGACAAGACTACGCATCAGGGCACTGTCAGATTCTTACATCTTCTCGTCGCTTCACATCTGATGTCGAGGGGAATATTCACCAAGGCGGGAGATTACTTTGCGAAAGGTAAAATCGATTCTCGAATACTAGTCAGGTCCTTCCCAACGCTAAGGGGAAAGCTTATAGGATCGGCCGAGGAGGTAGAGGTATATGAAGGATTGAGAGATGTTCTGTCGAGTATGCCGAGCATCGAAGATATCGGTACGTGGTCCTCTACCGCTAGTGACAACGCTTACCTGCTAGTCACGCGTCGCCTGGAAAAGGAGAGTCTTGATGCAGATGAGCACCATCAGGCCCTGATGAAC
>Ga0308160_10003793_pt1 | contig 16639 bp, 21 predicted proteins | sample PhyFR1_FD_201036 | JGI IMG/M metagenome (GOLD analysis project Ga0308160, IMG submission 201036) | Phyllosphere microbial communities from UC Gill Tract Community Farm, Albany, California, United States - DLSLF.R1 | ecosystem: Host-associated > Plants > Phyllosphere > Unclassified | place: USA...
ATGGGCCGACTGGTGTCAGCCGAATGTTGCTTCGAGACGTACCCTTCTCGTGGTAGACCTGCTAATCCCAGTCCCTCCCCGGTTGCGCCCAGCTTTCCGCGTCCGAGCACGCCGGTGGTTGAACTACTCATGCGGCGTGCTTTCGGCGTCGGCACGATTGACGGAGGAGGAGGCCTCGTTGCCGATAGAACCGACGTCGCGGGGACGGAGGAGGGAACGAATTGAGTAGATGTAGGCAAGGCTGCGCTCGCGACCACGGGTGAGGCGCCCGAAAGGGATAGAAGGTCTTGGGTCAGCTATGGTGCGCATGATACTCACCAAAAGCGTGGTTGTGCATATCCCCTTCGGCATGTTCGCATGGAGGTAAGAATGACGGATGAAGGACATCCTTGCCAGGGGAATGCGGCACTCGTGAAGTGGGTAGTGATCCAGGCTGGAAATGTTAGCGCGCGGGGGGATCAGTGACATACCTCTTGGAGCGGTGTATCACGCGGCGCTGGAGACCGCCACACAGCGAGGTCACTCATATGTGCTAATCCATCAGTTCTATGAGGACAGGAGTGCAACGACGGCACTCACCTTGTACGAAGGATGCGTGAGGATGTGATCAAGAAACAAAGAAGCGGTGACTCAGGAAATTCCGTTTTGCAATCCAATCCAGGTTCGAAATATCGCGCGGCGGCTCATTCTTCCCTTGTCCGGGGTATTCGGCCATTTCTCACCAAGACATCCAGTCAAAGGTCTAATCCAATGCATCTACCGGTACACTGCCCTCTCGAGCCGACCCTCCCATCTCCATTCGCCAGCCGCAGTGACTTGCCCACCGGCAGAGTGGCCGCTGCACGCGCAGACGGATCCTCGTTCACAATCGGGCCGCAGCCGAGCCGGATTAAGCATGCCACTTCAGGAACGTGGAGACGCGGGGTCAAGAGAAGCGGGGTCAACAGCACTATGCATCTATCTACGACTACACAATCTTCTCGACCATGGTGATACCCTCCTCCTTCTCGAGACGCTCACGGAACATGGCGCAGGTCTGGCGTAAGCAGTGTATGCACGGCCTTCGAAAAGACTCACCTCTTCGTCGTACGGCTGGCGGACACCGGGTGTAGCGAGTTTACCTTCCAGAACGAATTGGACAGCCATGGCGCACGGCACACCAACGAGACGAGCCATAGCGGACGGACCACCGTTTCGGTCACCGTACGCTTCGAGCGTGGAAGTGATAGTCTCCTCCTTACCGTCGGCTCGGATGACTTCGAACGTGTGTTGAAGCAGAACGATGTCGACCTCACCATCGGTGAACTGACAGGTCTGTTCCAGACGGGCGGCAAGGGTGCGCATGACCGATCCGCGCGGGACGATCGGCTCGGAAGAGAAGAGACCAAGCTGACGGAATTTGGAGATGACAATCTTCGCGATGTCGGCGTCGGCAAGCGAGTTGAGCGTTCGAAGCTTGTTGATGATGACACTAGGGTCAGCTGAGACTCAGGGCTACTCACGTCTCATTCGCTTCAACACCGAGAACTTTGGCAGTGTACTCGCACCACGATACAGCAGTGTCCTCTCTTTGCGAGTCGTCGAGGAATCCCATCTCCTTCCAGGTCATGGCGACCTCGCAGAAGCCCTTGAATCGCATGGTACCTCGGACCAGGTTCTGGATGTCCTTCAAGCCGTAGAACTCTTTGAAGACTGTCGAGTCGCGGTTGGGGTAACAGACGAGATTGTAGGCGGGAGTGAAGTAGTACGGCTTGGCGGAAGCCCTATGGTCAGCTCATAAAGCGGTTGTCTGCATACATTAGGTCCTTGCCAGCAACTTCAGCAATTTGGCCATCCTTGTAGAATTTGCCGTCGTTGTTGAGCGCCATCAGGACTCCGACAGGCGACCACGAGAACTTGTAGCCAAGAGCGTTGTCCGAAGCCTAGAATTAGCTCAATCATCGCCAATTCCGAGACTCACAGATGGTTCAGGCAAGCCGCCACAGTAGCTGTAGAAGCTCTTGATCTGGCCGCCAGCCTTGTGGACCTCGTCGATCGTCTTGATGGCCCACAGGTGGTCGACTCCGGGGTCGACCCCGATCTCGTTGAAACACACCAGACCAGCGTCCTTGAACTTTTGGTCGAGCTCCTTCATCTGCGGGTTGACGTACGAAGTGGTGACAACGTGCGCCTTCTCGGCAAGCGCAGCCTCCATGACACCAGCGTGGTAGGTGTAAGGAACAAGCGAGACGACGACATCGTGACCCTTGATCGCTTGACGAAGAGCGTCTGGGGAGGAAACATCTACAGACATGGGCGTGGCGTTGTTCAGGCCGGATGCAAGCTTCTCAGCGGTGGCGAAGGTTCGGCACGCAATTGTCAGCTCGTGGTTGTGGCGAGTGATGTACTCGGCAGTGGGGCCGGCGACAAGACCTGAGCCGAGCAGGAGGACCTTCTTCTTGGTACTCTGCGGGGCCGCCTGAGATTTGAGCTTTGGCAGGAGGTTGACGCCATCTTCGAGCATAGCACGGCCGAACTCGGGGAGGGCCATGAACGAGCCCTTGTGGTTGTCCGAGTTGTAGTATCGTGTGTTGGGTACGGCTCTGAGCGGAGTTTTAACGTCACGTCCAGCTTCCTTCGAGCAGACCATGATTCCAATCTGTCCCGCGGGATCTGATCAGCAAGGCTACGAGCGAAACTCACAAGTCGGGATAGTGACAAAAGCGTATTCGGCGACGGCAAAGGTTTTCTTGCACGTCTCCTTGAGCTCCTTGATGAGGGGCAGGTGGAGCCAAATGCACTCGGCCTGAGTAGACATATGGCCGCCTTCTCGAAGCGCCTCCTTAAGCAGCTGGAAGTATGGAGCTTGGAACAAAGCTTCAGCGGGTCCAACTGGGTCGGAAGAGTCGGTGATGATGACATCGTACGAGTCCTTGTGTTCGGGAAGGAACTTGAATCCGTCGCCGATGAACACGGTGACTCGGGGGTCTTTGTAGCAAGCGGACATCTCGGGAAGGAACAGCTTGGAAACACGAATGACGGCCTGCTGTCAGAATGAAAAGGAGCCAGCTCACCTCGTCAATGTCGCAAAGCGTGACTCGCTCAACGGACTTGTGCTTGAGGACTTCACGAATGACACCACCGTCTCCACCTCCGACTACAAGGACATCCTTCGGGTTGGGGTGAGATGCGAGAGGCAAATGCGCGATCATCTCTTGATACCTGGAATGAGGGCATTCGTCACGGCACTCACGCGAACTCGTCCCTCTCGGTGCACTGAATGACGTTGTCGAGGACGAGGACGTTTCCGTAGGTCTCCGACTCGAACACGAGGACATCTTGGTAGAGAGACTGCTCATGGTGCAAGATTTGCTTGACCCTGGGGTTAGCTGTTCGTGATAGCGCCTCACTTGAGAGTCATGGCTTGGCCTGCTGTCAGCGTGGGGAAGCAACAAGACTTACCTGGCCATTGCGTGTTGATCTCTCGGAACCAGCCGTCTATGGTCAGTCTGATCGTGCGAAGATGACTCACCGACGATAGTAGGGTGTGATTTGGGAACGGTCATTGTGAGCGTTTTTTAGATAGGTTGAAAGAGTCGGTCGAAGGTTGAAATTGAAACGTCCAGTCGAGGGATGGCGGTGATCGCCGACGGCAACTTCCTTTGAGGTCAAGAGATGAAAGAAAGCCACGTCAACACTCGACTCTGATAATGCCGTCAACCAAACCACGCCTGCCATACGGACGCTGATCTCTCTGTCAGGCTTGCTTTGTCTGGCCGCCTTCGCTACCTCGTCCACAAATTGCTTCTGCGCGCAATAATGATTGCGGGGTATATATCCATATGTAGTCTGCTCTGCTGATTGTTTCGCTCCTGTACCAAGCATCAATGCCACGATACACTCCCGACTACGCTCCGTTTCGTGCGCTCTTGAGCGCGCCATATCCATTGCCCGCCTTTATACGGCAAACGCAGCCAGCATTGAGCGCCCCTCTGTCTACGTCATGTGATTCGATCGGCCCGTCCGCCACTGTCGCGAGTAATCCCTTCCCCTACGATGCAGAGTGGCGCAACCGACCGCCTGCACTCGCCCCAGTGCCATATCCAAAACGCACCACTCAGGATGAGCTAGAATCCCAAGCAAGAAAGCAACGAAGAAGCCAGAGGAAGAGAGACAGGAAAATCGCTAGGACTTTGGATCCGCGATCGCTCAGTACGCAAGCCCTGGATTGTGGTCTTGCGTCGTCCCATGCTTTGGTAGGCTGAGACAGCATTGAGCAGCGGAGCTTACCTAAGACTACCTTTCATCGCCTTCTTGAATCCGATCCAGCATCCTGTGTGACTCCACGATCGCCAGCGGACGAGCATGGCTCGATGTCAGTTCCCAGTGGCGATCTTTGCCGATCGGAGCCCGAATGGTCTCCAAAAGTAAGATGCAACTCAGCGTGGGCTCATGGCAGTCGACCTCCCTGGCGACACCTGATGGTACTATTGATACCGACATCTCTCAAATCCTCATTGGCCTCTGCACTGATCAAGAGAAGCAAGCGCTGGAGGCGTTGGAGGCGCTCACCAGCGGCACCCGGGTTCCGCGCATCCGACAGGCCCGCTTGCTCAGCCATTTTGGCCAAAATCGAGGTCATGATCAGAACATGCTGGAGGTCTCCAGGGATAGTACGACGGTGCTGATCAGCCCCGACACTCATCGACGCCTTCGCGAAGTGCTCGGGCTGCCCCAGACTTCCGAACCCTACTACAGCCCGATGGCAATTGATCCTCGGTCCTCGGATGGTCACTTGGCAAGTTGGCCTCACCCCTTACCAGTGCGGGAGACGGTGTCTGCGCCCCTCTCATTTCTCGCGCATACTGCCGGGCTGTCACGCGCAAGACTGTTGGACCCCGTCTCCAGCTCGGCCCGAGGCATCGTCCTGCCTTCCGCTCCGCCAACACGTGACCTGTTCTTACCGGCGGCGAAGGCGTGCCACAATCTACTGCTGGCGAGGCGCGTCGACGCGTTCCAGAAGAAAGCAGTCAAGGACCACAATTTGGCCATACTAGCGCTAGCGCAGAGGACGGGCCGTAAGCTGGCATTCGTCCCTGAGCTGCCCGACGCGGCCCGTGCCTCGGCCATAGCCTCATGCACCACACCCACCACTGCGCTCAACGTCGACACCGGCCTAGCGCAGCGCATGTATGTGTCGCGCCAAGGGCCGCAAGAGGGTACAACGCCACGGTCGAATGTCAAGCGGCGCCGAGATATGTCTGCTGAGCCTGTCTGTAAACGTACGAGGGGGAAGACTGCCGTGTAATTGTAGATAATTCAGATGCAACTAAAAGCAACATCTATAATTCAAAGTACTCCTCTTCGTAGTCGACTCCACCAGCATCCCTTGTCTTCCTTCCGAGCCCTCTCGCCGCATTTCTCACTGAGTCGACCATACTGCCCGGCCCGCAGGCAGTAACGCAGATCCCGCTCGGTTGCGTGCGCTCTCTCTTGCCCTGGTCGATAACTTCATCCGCAACGCCATGTAGGATCGATGCGAAGTCGGGACGATTACGCAAAACATTGATGCCGCTGAGACAAGTGTAATAACTTGGCTTCTCCAGTGGGTGAAGAAATGGATTGGATAATCGCTTAAGCTCGAGAGTGATGGGAGACGAGGCTGGACAACGGGTGACATGTATATGCACCCGAAAGGCCACCGGCGAGGGCATAGATTGGTGCATCTTGCGACCTTCCAAACATGTCGATTCGAACGCGCGGGCGTCTTCCACCATATCGATCAGGGTAGGCATAAGCGGCTTCGCAATGTCCTCGGTGGGGATTGTCCAGACGAGATCGACAGCGCGAGCTCGAACAGCTCCGGAAGGTGCCCTGGCCAGAAGATCATGCGAGAGGGAAAGTGCGTGAGAGATGCCGCTGCCTCCAGCGGTGACGACCACGCCAGAGAAAGAGGGCAGAAGAGTGTTGCCGAGGCCGCCAAACGGTCCTTCGAGCACGATGGTAGTGGTCTTGGTGACACTGGCAAAGTCATGCAGACGTCGGGTCCAGTCACCGGCCACTTTGCACATGAGAACCAGGCCCTCGGTGTCAGGGGCTGACGCAATGGTGAAAGGGTGCGCCTCGAATCCAGAACGACCGAGTGCGGGTATGCGTATGCGTACGTGCTGACCCGCTCGCCATCCTGAACGGAGAGCAGGGATGGTGACGATGGTGGTGTCCGAAGACAAGGCGACGAGATCGGCATGAGCGAGGCGGGTCTTGGCAATGCTACAGACGATAGAAAACCCGTAGATAGCAAGCGATGCCACACTGGGGTCAGCTGGAAGCGAGGAGGGAGGGTGGAGCACTTGGGAGGAGGGAGGACTAGACGCTGCACTGAAAACTCACCACCAAGGGATCGCCACATCGATATGGTAACACATACCAACCAGCAGCATCAACATGCCCAAAATATGACAGCCTTTGAAGAGGGAGTAACACGAATTGCGCACTTGGGGCAATGAGGTGACGGCGATCACAATGATACCCACCCATGCGGCTAGTCCAGCTATCACCATGGGTTTTGTCATTGACGAGGCCATCACGCCGGCCGCGGCGAACTTTTGAATCCAGAAGAGCGTATGCAGAGTTGCCGCGAGGAACAAAACGCGTCCGACGATCTTATGCAAGCGCTTCAATCGCTCGTATCCTTTGCCCACGCAGAGTCCGACTATGTTGCCCCTGACACCGAGCGCGACGGCCCAAGGTATATGGACCATGGCAGTCAGACCTGTGCGATTAAAGTCATAGCCATAGCCCTTGGTGTCAGTCGTCGGAGTAACGTCCGAGCGCCAGATCAAGGCGAAAGCCACAACGACCAGGTACGCGGCGATGATACACACTTCGGACAGACTTGCTCGACATGACAGCCATCGCGGTAGCCAGGCGAATGGAGCGAAAAGTAGGACAGACGAGAAGGGGAGATGTTGCTGCAGGGGAGTGATATGAGGCGGCGGAGTGAGGGTCGGATCTAGGGTCACGCCGGTTTTGCCGCCTTTGAGGAGCCAACCTGAGCGCAAGTCGCCTCCTCCGATGGGCAAACGGACCTTGTGTTGCAGAGGCGTTGCGGAACAAGGTGGACTCTCGTGTCCAGAAGAGTGTTTTGTGCGGTGAATCGAGGCCATTAGTCGGGCGAGAAATCGTGGATGGGCAAGGATGGCTACGAGAACGACAAGGCCAAGGCCAGTCAGCATGAGGTTTCGGGGCGTTTCGCCTGGGATCAGCGCGGACACAGCAGAACTCACTATCAAGGGCTTCTTGGATAGCTTTATGTTCGTTGATGATATGTGCCTGCGTCTCGACGTGATTGGTCACTGCGGCGGCGATAGCGGTCGCTGTCGCGTCAAGAGTCTTTGTGCTGAAGACGCTGACCGCGGTCGCAGAAGCGGTTTGATAAATCGGCGTGCCAGCATAGACTGGATAGCCAGAGGCATCGATCATGAGCGGCATGATTGTCGGTCGCCTTGAGCCAGCAAGGTTGTTGAAAGAATGTGTATCGATCTAGATCGAGGTTAGATACAACAAGATGGAAAGTGAGTTGGCGCAGTTGGTGTGGTGCGTTGGAACACTCGGAGAACCGAGCTGGAACAACGACGAGCGATCTGTGCCAAAGGGCGTTGCCAAGCGATGACCGAAGATAATCCTCAAGGGGCTCAAAAGCTGTCTCGCGGATCGACGCCAGACAAGGGGCGGTGGTGGGTGGAGAAGGCCAGAAGACCAGACGACCAGCGTCGGAATTGCGAAAGGAGTGTAGCGTGAAGGTTAGAAGTCAATGAAGAGGCGGATCATCGGTTTGTAACAGCAAACTTGAGCGTTGGTCACAATGGTGTTTTGGCATGTCCGAAAGAAATTCACCGATCCGGGCAAGTGTAGATTACGCTGAACTTTGCGCGCTCCACACCCTGAATGCTACTGAGATGGATTGCATGGGACTCGACGTACTACAGACTGTTGCTCTTATTGACCCAAGGTTGGCTGGAGCGTCGAATTCGATGGGAACGGAAGGGGTAATTGTTTTCGTTCTCGCGTTTCAAGCGCGTAGCCCAAACACGCCATGGCCAAACCGCAAAAGGCACTTTCTCAAGTGAGCTCTTGTCACTCGACCGCGCCTTTTGTCGCAGTGATTGGGTGCAAGACGAGTCAACATCCAGGAACACGGACCGTCAACATGCTACATTACATTCGTGATGTCGTAAACTCCGCTCTTCTACTTTTTCGCCTTTTTGCTTCCTGGTCCCTTGTCAAACATTCTAGCCTGCAACGCTTCGAAGTCAGCGTCGCTAATTTGCGGTGGTTCCTTTCGTTAGACAGATCTCGCAGCAAGACTCACAACATCGCTCTTCCTCTTCTTGCCTTTGGCCTGCCTCTTCGCCTTATCGGCCGCTTCCATTCGGGCATACTTCTCCTCCATTGCGTCCAGAGCTCCAGCTCTGTCCTGCTGCCTCTTCAGGATCAATGCTTGTAGGCTGCTCTCTCCACTACCTGTGGCTTTGCCATCCGACCCCTTGCGATTGCCCTTCTTGCCTGAGCCGTAGAACTCGTCCCAAACGCCAAGCTGTCTCGCCGCAGCTTCTGCCTCTTTCGCCTGTTTCGCTGCTGACTTCCCGCGCTTGTTTCTCGCCGTTTTGTCTTTGGATGTCGTGTCCCAGATTGTGCTCCCAATGAGTACGCCGTCTGAGATCAAAGCGTTGACCGCGCAAACGAGGCGGTCCTCATCTTCGTGCGTGGCATGCGGAATGTGATCCAAAATCGCCGGTAGAGAGCCCTTACTTGCAACGTATGCTCGCTTCAGGTCTTCTTTCTCGTCGCTCGAGCCTATATGAGCGGTCATACACGGAAGACTTACCTTGATACCTATCCCGGTCTTCGTCCAACACGGCGCGATCTATCCGGGTGAATAGCGTCTCGAAATACGCGTCCCATCCCATCTCTTCGGCGTCGGCGAAAGCATTATCGGCGGTTTTCCCTGTCGAGTCGTACACTTTCCGCCTCTTGTCGTCGCTGAGTACAGCATAGGCGTAACCAATGCGGTGAAATTCGCTGGCAGCATCTTGCTTAGCCGCGTCGGATTTGGTTGACTGTTTGTCCGGATGGTGAAGGAGGGCGAGGCGTCTGTAAGACTTGCGGACCTGATCTGGAGTGGCTGTTTGATCGATGCGCAGAGTGTGATAGAGCAGATTGGGTTGATCTGCCTGCTCTTGCGAGTAAAAGTGCAGGATAGGGTCATCCATGGTCAGAGTAGGTCGCGACGAACCTTTCATGACGTGTCGGTTCTAATCGGCCCAGGTGCAAACCATTTGGGCGGAACTCGCTACGCATACTCCGTCATATTCCCCTTCAACATCTTCTCTTCACCTTGCATCCATACTTCACCATGCTTCGCACTCTTCGCTCTGCCACCAGCGCTGCTCGTGAGTTATCTCTGTCACTCCGCTGATGCCAGGCTCCGTTAGGACTTTCGCGACGACTCCTGCCCGCGCCAGCTATGAGGATACTATCCACAACATCCTCATCAGTGAGTTTGGCCAAAACATATCTGACAGCAGACAAAGACACGCGCGTACTCGTACAGGGCTTCACCGGAAAGACCGTGCGTCGAATTCTTTCGCAGCTCATCTCAGGGAACATTCCACGCGCAACAAGCTATCGATTTCGGCACCAACATGATTGGTGGTACCAACCCCAAGGTGAGTATGGCCAGCAACAGCGCTCTGACAGCAGAAAGCTGGCACAGAGCACCTCTCTCGACCCGTCTTTGGCTCCGTCGCCGACGCTGTCAAGCATGCGAAGCCTGACGCGTCAGTCATCTACGTCCCGCCCGCCGGTGCCGCGGATGCCATTATCGAGGCAATTGAAAACGAGATCAAGTTGATCGTCACCATCACCGAAGGCATCCCGCAAAGGGATCAAATTCGTGTTTACAACGCATTGAAGTCGCAAAGCAAGTCGAGGATGATTGGAGGAAACTGCCCCGGTATCATAGCGGACACATGCAAAATGGGCATCATGCCTGGACACATCTTCCAACAGGGAAAGATTGGTAGGTGAATCACCGAGCGCGCTAACCATAGGTATCGTATCTCGATCCGGAACGTGAGTCGCGACTAAACTTAGCTGACCTTTAGGCTCACATACGAAGCGGTCAAGTGAGTCCTTTAGTTGCGACAACACGCTGACCGTAGCCAAACGACCCTCGCCGGTCTTGGTCAATCCCTGACCGTTGGAATCGGAGGAGACCCGTTCCCTGGTACTCAGCATCTCGATGTCGTCAAGGTCCTCCTTGCGGACCCCAAGACTGAAGGTATCGTTTTGATCGGTGAAATCGGTGGTTCCATGGAAGAGGATGCCGCCGAATACATCCAGGCCAACAACCCGCACAACAAGCCAATCGTTGCTTTCATTGCTGGCCGAACTGCTCCTCCAGGCCGACGAATGGGTCACGCCGGAGCCATCATCAGCGGAGGAAAGGGTGCCGCCAGCGACAAGGTCAGGGCATTGGAGAAGGCTGGCGCGCACATTGCTCAGAGCCCGGCTCAGATTGGGGACCTCATGCTCAAGGCGATGAAGGCCGCTGGAAAGGCGTAAATACATGCATCTATCCACCGTCCACGGATCTGGCTCGTTTTGCCGGTTTAACCAATTTCATGAGCGCCTGAACCACATCACTGTCTCTCAATGCGTTCTCTGCCTCCGGGCGCGAGCAGCCGACTTGCTTGACCTGTCTCAGCGTGATAGCTTCGCAACTCACTAGGAAATCGACATCTTCCGCCTTTATACTCGACTTCGAGACGCCCAGCGCTTCCATTGCAGACTGGGCCTTGCGACCGTTTTCCTTTTCTATCCGTCGTCGTTCAAGATGCAGGACGGAATCCTCGAGTTTGCCTAAGTCAGCGATAGCGGAAGGTGTCGTACTTTTTATGTATGAACCTCCATCAGCAAACTGCGATTAGAGCGAGCGAGCCACGGCGACCTACATCGACGATGACCTCTCCTTGCGGGATACGACCAGACATGATGGTAGAGTTGAAACTTAGAATTATCACATGACGTGGAAATCACCGGCTATGACGCTTCCTCACCATCGTCCTCTTGACATCACTCCTCACTCATGTCTTGCCAATCACCCCTCATATCGATACCCAAGAAGTCGACCCATGAGGTAGACTGGAATGGACCCATTCGTACCATCATCGGTCAGCTGTACGGCGAAGACCCGAAGAATTACGCCGAAGAGTGCAGCATTCTCCAACGATGCCGTCAGGACGCGGTCAAAGGCGCGAGCAGCGATCAGACAGGTAGGCACAGGCACACTGAGCGACCGCTGAATCCAGGTCGCGATCTGCTATACAAGTACTTTGGCCAGCTAGAGCTGCTCGAACTACGCTTTGCTGAGATCAAAGTCCCATTCATATGGTGGGTTGACCTTGAGCTCTCTCAAGACCTGAGCTCTCTCATGACAGGACCGATGCCTTTACCCTCAAAGAGACGACACAGACCTCTCTGGCTTTCGAGAAGGCGTCAATCATTCATCTGCTGGCCGCAGTGCTGTCGTCGCTTGCTGCGAGCACCTCCCGAGCCGACCCAGAAGGGGTGAAACGAGCCTACTTCAACCTACGCGCTTCCGCCGGCATGCTCACGTATATCAACGAGAACTTTCTCCACGCACCGTCAACAGACCTCGGACGGGAAGTCGTCCACCTCTTAATCGGCCTTCTCATGGCGCAGTCGACCGAAGTCTTCACCTCCAAATTGATCGATGAGAAAAAAGCGCCTGCGCTGGTCTGCCGCTCCGCCAACTCTGCTGCCGGCATGTATTCCGCCCTCGTCGACGAGATGAAAGAGTTCCAAGGCAAAGGTATCTTCGACCGCAATTGGCTATATGTCCTACAGATCAAGGCCAAGCTGTTCACCTCGATGGCCCAATACTACCGCTCTGTTGCGGACGCCGGCGGGGGCAAGCACGGCGCAGCTCTTGTCAGAATGAAAGTAGCCGAGGCTGCCGCTCAAGAGGCCTCGAAGTTGGCGGCCACGTTCAGTTATGGCTTCTACGCAACGGCAACACCATCTCTTCCAGCTGACGCGGGGACGGCTTTAATGGAAATCACTAAAGCTCACGCGACCGTTTGCGCCGAGGCAAAGGAGCAAGCAATCCGCGACAACGAGTTGATATACCACGATATACTGCCGTCCGAAGCGTCGCTCCAGCTCGTCGAGAAACTTCCAGCTGCAAGTCCAATAACGATCCAAGAAGTATACGCCAACCCGGACGTTTCAAAACTGATCGGTCCGGACATTTTCGCCAGACTCGTTCCTTTGGCGGTCCACGAATCGGCCTCTATCTACTCCGAGGAGAAAGCGAAGCTCATCCGAAGCGAGGTCGAACGCGTCGATATGAATGAGGGTGAAGTCCGTGCCAGTCTCGAACATCTCGGATTTCCTGGCATCCTACTTTTATGGCAATCGCTGCTGGACGACGAAGGTCCAGCAGAAGTCGATATCAAAGCTTTGCCTCAGGTCCGTGGAGATACCGATGCTCTGTTACGAAGTCTGGATACCGAGAGACAGAGATGCGAGAGGGAGCTCCAAGGACTGAGCGCTATGTTAGAGAGCGAAAGTCGCGAGTGCGAGCGGATGCGGGTGAGTCTGATACCGATGAACAATGCTCAATCCAGGCCAAGTATGCACCCGATTTCGTTCAATCTCCATCTGGTCAACAAAACGTGCACTTCCGTGCCAACATCGCTTCCAACCTGGGCTCGATTTCCGCGGCCAGCACCTCGGACGGACACCTGCATCAGCTATGGCAAGAGATCAGAAACGATGTACCAACCCTCGCGCTCGGTGACACACAGCTTCGGTCGATGGCACAACAGATCGCTGCCGGAACGCAAATGAGCGTTAGTCTACTTGACTTGGAAGAACCCAACAGCCTACCGTCAGACGAAAAGGAGGCAATCGCTCAGGCCATCCGGGACGCTCGCGAACGACTTGATAGACTTGGCAAAATCAGGAGAGAACGCGATGAAGTGCTAAAAGATCTCAAGGAGAAGGTGAGTCCGGTCAATCCAGGTCAGCCCAGCTTACGCCAGTTGCAAAACGACGACGTTTCCAATCTCCTTCTGCTCAATCGCCGCTCGCAGCATGTCGAGCCACACCTCTTCGCCTCCGAATTGGAGAAGTTCCGCCCCTTTCAAGGACGCATTGGTGCAGCAATACAAGCATCCAGCTCTATCACGCATGACCTCGAGGCATTAGTGCGACAGGTCGAGAAAGGTAAGGGCGTGAAGGAGCGGGGGAAGTCGCAGAAGGAACGACAGAGGCGAGTTCGCGAATGGGAACGCAACTTGCAAAGCATCGGCGAGTCCTACGAAGAGGTTCGCGCAGGGTCGAGCAAGGGATTGGCATTCTACGATAGCTTGACAGGAGTCCTACGCGACCTGTCGCGGGAAATCAGTAATTGGGTCAAGAGCCGGGAATCGGAACGGGGGCGTCTGGTTGGTGATATCGAAACGAGACAACGCATCGGATCTTCTCCGCTTGACTCACAATTGGCCGGTATGACTATAAACAACAACTCGCCCTCCCTAACGTCTCGGCCTACATCGTACGCTCCGCGGGAACTTCCTTTACCCTCGGCATCGCGGCATGGCGATCCCACTCGCACTCTACCCAATTCTTATCCAGCGCCGCCGCCTATCGGCCATTATCGTGCGCCACCATCTGTCAGCCGGTACCCCACTCCTCCTGTGGCCAACCAGTACAATTCTCCTCCTCCGCCACTTCCTTCCTATCCTACGTCCCCACCCCCATCTCAATATCGCGCTTCGCCACAAATTGTTCAGCACCCTGCGCCTGCTGCGGCGTACGCAACGACACCGTACAATCCTTATCCGCCCCCACCTCAGCCCAGATACGCTCCACCAACGCCCTCACAGCCCTACCCTGCGTACGCTCCTCCCCCCGGGTATCCGACTTCAGCACCTGCATACCCGGTCAATCCATCGCCACAAAATCCGGCAGCCCGCCAGTATCCACATGGTTACCGTTGACATGTAAAACACCCCTGTGTCAGATCAAAGGCATCCTGCAAAGGAGGACAGGAAAGGTGTACCATTCTGACTTTCCGGTGTACCATTCTGACATTCCTTTGTACCAGTCTTGCGGACATTACTGAACGTATATGTATCCTCTTTGCGCTGACTGTCCTGCTCATTTGCCATGAATCCGTCTGACGCTCTGATCAGCCTGTCGCGCCCCGTCGAATATCCTTCCCATCCCTATGGTCCCGAACGCCACCTTGAACTCACGAAGACACACCGCCCAACTTCCTCAATCGACTCGGACACCCGGTTCGTTTGGTCCACTGCCGGTTCCGACTCATCCGAGATTGAAGATCGGCCTCTCAGTATCGATCCAAAGGTCTTCCAGCCCAGAGCGCAGGATGTGACAACTGCAAGATCAAAAGTGCCGAAGTCCGACAGGAAGAAGGTCAGCCATGCGCGCAAGGTCAGTACAGCGAAGTGTACCCTCACCCCAGCAAGACCCAGAACACATCCCCCGGCCACGAAACGCTTTCATTCTCTATCGCAAGCATGTAGTCGATTCGAAACTGATTCCTCCCACCGTAGAGATGAGACACCAGAATGTCTCGGTAATTGTCGCCAAGATGTGGTCCGAGGTGAGCCGTTTCAAGGAGGGAGCTGATTAAGGCGGCACCTGAACAAAAGGCGCACTTCAACGAGCTCGCCAGGCTTGAGAAAGAGCAACATATGAAAAAGTATGCGTCACTAAGCTCGGCAGCTGACGGTAGGTACCCCGGATATCGCTACCAGCCAGTTTATCGTCGTACCAACGTGATCAGGCGTAGGGTTCGCAAAGACGACGCAGAAGAAGATAAATGCCGCTCGGTCGCGGCTCTTCTGCTTGAAGGCAAGACCGGCGACGTGCTAGAGAAAGAGTTGAGGGACAAGATCCAATGCGACGGACCAGCTGCTAGTGCCAATGAGCTGTCGAAGGGTGCTCTCCGTGCACTGCGTACGCAGGCCAGGCATTCGACCCCGAGCTGGTCGGGTTCGCAAGCGGCTTCCTCAACAGGGGAGAGCTCAATCGATTCAGTCTCATGGAACGTCCAGGACATCACTCAGACTTTTGCGTATCCTAGTATGCCGCAGTATCCTTACTCGTACTCGCAGCCGATGCCTGATTTCTATACATTCGACCAGGCGTTACCCTTCTCGCCTACCGCGGGTTCTTCTCGATCCGGGGACGTTATTTTGGGCGGCGGGCTCCCTTCGCCAGTAGGATATGGATCGGGATGGGATCGATACTCTCCACCTTCGAGCGAAATTCCTTTCCCAGTCTTTGGTCTGGACGAGGATGCCCTGCTCACTGATTTCAGTTCTGCGCTGGTGCAAGCACAAGAGAGTAATAATTGGTAGATCAGTAGATTAGAGGGATGAACCGATTCAGGGCACCGCTTCCTGGCGTTCCTTAAACTCTTGTTACTTCGCGATTGTCTCCCAACTTTGTACACTACTTTGCATGACACCCAGTCTCATCTAGAGACATGACCCTTGAACGACAATCCACCTTGGCATACCCTTCGGTCCATTTAGGGTCGTTCGAAGGATACAATTCGCAGCACGAGACCGGAAGCCTCTTGCCCCTACCTTCGCCTACATCACCCTTCGGACCGTTATCCCACGCGTCAGCACTCGACCAGGCCGTGCTTGCCGCCCCTCGCGCAACCACACCTCGCGCGCCAACACCTCCGATGCCGGTGGACATTCCGACGGTGCGCGATTCCCCGAGCATGGCCCGCCGCCGAACAGTATTACCTGCAAGCCCGCACGCAGCACGCGTCCCATCCGGCAGGGCGACCCGCTACGACTCGGACGAAGAGTCACCTGCCAAAAATCTATTCCCCGACCCTCGAACGAAACGTTCGCTGCCTCAACCGCCGTATTCTCACGCTGATCGGCCCTCGAGCCATGCTGCGAACAAATCCGCATCAAGCATTCCAATAGTGGGCGGCTTAGCCGACGCCGGACCATATCCACCTCAGCCCACTATCGGTCTAGGAAGACCTACTACCCGACCACCACCGCAAGAGGAAGTCTGCATCGAATGTATGATGCGTGATCGAGACTTGGCCGACGTAGATGTACAAGGATCGGGAGCTTGGGCGCGTGCTAGTGATGCCGCTTGGGAGGACATGAAACATCGAGAAGAGCTGGTTCTCGACGCACCAAATGCAGATTGGTTCATCGCCGACTTAGGCTGGAGGGGGTTCAAGTGGGAGGACGAGGGTCTCCCTCCCGGGTTCCGAGGGACTAGAGGCGGTCCCCTAACCGAACAGGCGATCAAAGCGGTCATGCAACAGGCAAGTCATTCTAAGAGCCTTCTAATGCTAGTTTCCGTCAGCGTCGGCTCACCGAGCGAAGTACATGGAACACTATCTCTATCATCAAGCCATGCTCATCCGGGAATTACGTGTAGAAGCGGCACGTTTAGGACGGTACCCCGAGCCAGGAGAGGTACCGTCTCTTAGGCCCGATGGTCAAAGCATCATCGCCGGTCCAAGAACAAGCTCCGTGGCGTGGTACAAACCCGATCCGTT
>Ga0308160_10003794_pt1 | contig 16636 bp, 15 predicted proteins | sample PhyFR1_FD_201036 | JGI IMG/M metagenome (GOLD analysis project Ga0308160, IMG submission 201036) | Phyllosphere microbial communities from UC Gill Tract Community Farm, Albany, California, United States - DLSLF.R1 | ecosystem: Host-associated > Plants > Phyllosphere > Unclassified | place: USA...
CCAAGGACGATCTCGAGCACGACAAGGGTGAACAAGCCGACCCAGATATTTGGGTCAAAAAGCCATTCCATTAGGTGTGTTTGGTAGTGATTGGCCCGTCATTGTACGCGATCACGCCGTCAATCAAGCAGATCCGGGGGCCGCCGTTGTATTGGCGTCGCCCTTCAAAATGAATGATCGGCGGTCGGTTTGACTAGTGGTGCCGGCAACAGCGGTTCGATCAACTGGCGGCTCAAAGTGGGCGCGAGCGGCGTGTCCGTCCCCAATTCGGCCGGCCAGTGGCGCGGCAGGTAGTGGCTGCCGAACAGGCGGTCCAGGAACGGCAGCGTGGACGCGTAGTTGCGGTTAATGTGCTCGTGCCGGCTGTGGTGCCAGTGATGAAAGGCCGGCGTCGTGACGAACCATTCGAGCGGGCCGAAGCGCCAGCGCAGGTTGGCGTGGATGAAGAAGCCCCATAACGTGCCCAGCACGATCAGTGCGGCGGGGGCGGCGCTGCCGGCCGCGGTCGGGCTGGCCAGGCCCAGCAGATACAGCGGCACGATGCCGAACAGGCGCGTGATGACCATATCGACGGGATGGCTGCGCGTATTGGCCAGAAAATGCATGCGTTCGGTGCTGTGGTGCAGCGCGTGGAAGCGCCATAGCCACGGCAGCTCGTGGCTGAGCCGGTGGCCCCAGTAGAAACCGGTCTCGGCGATCACGAAGGCAAGCACCATGCGCACGGCGAGCGGCAAGCTGGCAATGGCGGTGATGAACGCATCCGGCACCAGCCAGGCGGCCAGCACGGCCAGCAGCGCCATCGGCGCGCTCAGCAGCACGATGGGCACCAGGCTGCTGAGGAAGTAATACGCGAGGTTGTGCCGCAGCTCGGCGTTCGGCCCGTCATGGCGCACCCCGAAGCAACGCTCCAGCGGCACGAACAGGGCCGTGAGCAGGAACAGCCAGATGCACAGGCGCAATGCGGTGGCGGCGAATTCGGCGGGCGAAAAGTGCATGGTGATTTACAGGCGAGTAGCGGCAAACTTGCTTGCCGCCACCGCCCCGTATTTTCAGGCCTGTGCGTTGCGGCGACGGCGCGCCATGAAGCCAATCAGGCCCAGACCGCTGAGCAGCATGGTCCAGGTGGCTGGCTCGGGCACTTCGGCGTTCAGCGCGACGTTATCGAGCAGCATGAATGGCGGCGCGCCAGGCGCGGTGCCACGGGCCAGGAACGACAGCATTTCGCTCGCGCTGGTGGCCGTAAAGGCCATCGTGGCCGACTTCCAGCCGCTGAAGCCGTCATCCGGAATGCTCAGCTTGGTGCTGTTCTGGGTGGCCTTGCCAAAGCCGACTTGCCAGTAATTATCATAGTTGGCGCCGACGAAGCCGGATTGCTGCGCCAGTGCGAAATCAAAAGTCAGCAGATACGAGGTGCCGATCGTCAGGCCGTTGATCAGCTGAGACAGTTGGCCCGGGTAGTACTGCGAGTCGGACGCGAAGAAATTGCCGCCGGTTGGCGAGGCGGTGAAGCTGTTCTTGGTGCCTTCGAGTCGCAGCGCCGACGTGGTTGTGGTGGCGGTCGCGCCATCGAGGACGAAGTTGTAGCCACCTGAGCCGCTGCTACCTTCCTTGCTGGTCCAGCCGGTCAGCGTGGTGCCCTTGGCATCGACTGTCGTGCCGTTGATCTTCTTGTTGCCACCATTCGAGGTCAGCTCGAAATTGCCGTTCTGGACCAGGATCGGGCCGGCATGGGCGATGCCCGCGCTGAAGGTGATGAAGGCGGACAGCAACAGCAGGACTGACTTGATGCGCATGGGACGGACTCCGTGGAATATCGATATTGGTAACGGGGAGCGGCATTTACTGAGCTCGCCGCGGCTCAGACAATGAAACTTTGGTAGATTCTGATCAATTTTTATTTCTTGTAAAATATTTTAGCAGATTTTTGGTGTGCCAAATCAATATTCATATTGCAATTTTTATTGCCGTTCATGAACCCGCGAAGTTCTTCAAGCGAGGCATCGGGCAAATCGCGGTTACCACTGGTGCACAGTGGACGAATTGCATAAAACAGTGGACGAACTGCATGCTGTGAAAACAACAGACAAGCAGCACTGCATTATCGGGACGGCAAGCATGTTGTTAAGCGGTTCGTGAAATCACGCACTGACTCAGTACGCCCTGCCGCGCATCCTGCAGTTTTTGAGGAGATACCCATGTCAGATAATCTTTCGAACAAAGGCAACCCAGACCGCAACCTCATCAGTCTCACCGAGGCCCATGAAGTCCGCTATTGGACTGAAGCTCTGGGCATCAGTAAAGAAGAGCTGGAGCGCGTGGTTGGCCAGGTGGGCAACAGTGCGGCCAAGGTGCGCGAGCACTTGAACAAGTGATGCAGGGCTTTCCCGAGCAAGACAACACGCCGGTCTGGTTTATTACCGGCTGTTCCACCGGCCTGGGCCGGGCTTTGGCTGAACTGATCGTTCAGCGTGGTTCGCGCGTGGTCGTCACCGCGCGCGACAAGAGCGCCATCGCAGACATCGAACGCAGCGCGCCCGGTCGCGTGCTCGCACTGTCTCTGGATGTCACGCGCCCTGCAGACATCGATGCAGCCGTTGCCGCGACGCGCGAACGCTTCGGACGCATCGATGTCCTGGTTAACAACGCCGGCTATGGCTACCAGAGCACTGTCGAAGAAGGTGAAGAAGCTGAAATTCGTGCGCAGTTCGACACGAACGTCTTCGGCCTGTTTGCCATGACTCGGGCGGTCCTTCCCCTGATGCGCGAGCAGCGCAAGGGCAACATCCTCAATATCACCTCGGTTGCTGGTCTCATCGGTTATCCGGGGTCTGGCTACTATGCCGCGTCCAAGCACGCAGTCGAGGGCTGGTCGGACGCGCTGCGCGCCGAAGTGCTTCCGCTGGGAATTGGCGTCACCTGCGTCGAGCCCGGGCCGTTTCGCACCGATTGGGCGGGCCGCTCCTTGCGTCAGACAACGAGCGGGATTGCCGATTACGCCGATACGGCGGCAAAGCGCCTGGCCGGAACCAAAGAAACCAGCGGCGCGCAGGCCGGTGACCCGGTCAAGGCCGCGCAGGCGATGGTCACCATTGCGAATGGCGCTGACGCACCACGACACCTCGTGCTGGGCGCCTGGGGCTTCGATGCGGTTGTTGAGCGCCTGGAGCAACGTGTCCGCGATATCTCGATGCAGCGTGATCTGAGCTTGTCGGCCGACTTTGATGACGAGGCATGACCCTTTTAATTGACGAGCAATTTGCTGATGTCTCGTTCTGGAGAATTTGATGAAACCCTATGTTATTTGCCACATGATGTCGTCCATCGACGGCCATGCACTGACCGATGGCTGGGATCGGCCCTTCAAGAAAGCCGCAGGCGAGCTGTATGAAAAGCTTGCCGCGACGTTTGACTTCGATGGCTGGATTTGCGGCCGCACGACCATGGAAGAAATCGCGCATGGCGAAGGTTATCCAGAAGGATTGGCGAAAGAGCCGATCCCACGTACGCCCTATTTCGCCAAGCGTGATGCAAAGACCTACGCCATTGCCATCGATGGTCATGGCAAGGTTGCTTGGAAGAGCAACGAAGCGCTCGGCTCCCACGTTGTTGCGGTTCTGACGGAAGCCGTGTCGGACGACTATCTGGCCTATCTGCAGTCGATCGAGGTGTCGTATTTCTTCGCAGGCAAAACCGATATCGATCTGGCGCAGGTCGTGCAGACCTTGGCCGATGAACTGGGCACGAAGCGACTGATCGTCGAAGGCGGCCCGCACGTCAGCGGCTCCTTCGTCAACGCCGGCCTGGTCGATGAAGTCAGCGTGCTGATACTGCCGCTGATCGACGGGCGTGGCCATCATCCTGCGTCGTTTGAAATTGCTGAAGATTCCTGGAAGCAGCCGAGTTACCTGAAACTCGATTCGGCAGAGGTTCAGGACGGTGGCGGCGTGTGGCTGCGTTACAAGCGGTCGTAATAGTGTTCGACGCGCGACGATCATTGATCAGCGCGCGCCAGCGTTCAATCCACGGTCTGTCTGAATGGATCGAGGGTCTGGGGCCATCAGGGCCGGCCAGGGATCATGTGCTTCGCTTGCCAAGCCGCTTGCCCAGAGCGATTCCTGGCTTCTCGACGTAGTGGTATGCCATGCCGGACAGGGCCAGCGTGACCAGCGCCAGCACCGCAACAACCATCCAGTACATTGGCACCGACATGCCAGCCGCGACATCTTTGCCGACAACAAAATTGATCGCCGCAAACAGCACGATGCCGTGGATTAAATAGATGCCGTAAGCGAGTTCGCCAAGCCGGTGAGACGTCGGCAACGAGAACAGGCCAAACATATCGGCACCGCCGGCAATCACGCAGAAGGCGGTGATCAGCGCGATACACGGCGCAATTTTCAGCAGATTCTCAAATTGAAGCGCTGCAGCAAAGCAAAGCAGCACCAATACCGAGGCCAACTTCCTTTCGCAGAATCGGGTAAATCTGGGGTCACGCACCAGATACGCGGCCAGGATGCCGCCTAAAAATACGGCTGCAAATCGACTATTCAAGCCAATCCGCCAACCGATGATCAGCGCTGCGACCGAGACAAGCAGCAATAGCCAACCTGGACGTTGCCCCACAGCCAGCGAAATCAACGGCAGCGCCAGATAGAAACACCACTCGTAGCGGAGCGACCACGTCACGCCAGCCATGGTAATCCAGGAATCGGTGTGGCCGTTGAGTGGGGCGGCGGTAGGAATGGTGAACAACAACCACTTCGCGACGGCGAGGAAGATCGCTTGCAGGCTGTCGACAACGCGCCAGTCTGACAGGTAGGCAACGGTTAGAAAAACAAATATCAGGACCACATAATAGAGCGGCGCAATACGGAAAAAACGGCCGATGAGAAATGCTTTCCAGTCAAACCTGCGCTCTCGCGCATTCAGCAGTTTGTCATAGAATAAAAAACTCGTGATCATGAAAAACATGAGAACGCTGGCCTGGCCAAGAGGCCCGTACAGATTTGGCCGAGGCACATCCCATCTGCCTGTCTGGACTAGTACGAACCACATGCACGCATGGTGCAACATCACGAAGAGTGCGAGATAGCCGCGCAAGCCATTGATCGTGCCAAACCGCATCGGCGGAGGGCTTTTGGCATCAAATACAAACGTGATTTTGATCGCCAAGCATGCCAATAGCGTTAAAGCCACAGCGAAGACAGGATTAGAAATATTCATATAGTTGGCAAAGTTGGCTACTTTGCAATTATATATGGTAGCGTGATGCGATCGCTCGCCTCGGCCTGCCCCTCATCTTGCGCGAACCTCCGGCCTGCGCTGACCTTCAGTTGATCGCTAGTTTCCGGGAGAACACCGTCTCGGCACAGCCTCGCGCGAAGGTATGCCGGAAAACGCGGACGCGTTGTGCGCTACGCTGAGTCAAATCAGCATGTGGGCGTATCTGAAGGTCATGCAGTCCGTGAACGTCAGCGCTTTGCTTGCGGTTGCCTCACTGCGTCATAGAAATAACCTTGCCAAAACACGACGATCTTTTCTTTCTCTTTTAAAAACGCTTCAGTACAGTCCAGGTCTACCACCGTGACGATATCAGGCAAACCGAGACCGCCGACTCGAGCGTGATAGCCTTCACGGACGTACTTGGCTGCGTCATGGCGGCGACGCGTCAATTCTGGTGCACGGCAAGGCTCTCCATTGAACATGACGCTGTCACGCCGAACAACCAGGACCTTGCCGACCAGTGCCGCAGCTTGCTGATCGGTGAGCGAAGCGATGTCAGCCGAATCCAGGACTTTCGTCAGCGTCCATGTCCCAAGAATGTCAGCGTCCTTTTCTGGCTTCTTGGCATGTGCTGTATGGGCGACCAATGCGAACACGGTAGTCATGACAACCAATCTTCCAGCGATGGGTAAAACCGACATGTTCGGCTCCTTGGTTTATTTTTTTGCCATCGCGGCAGCTTTTGCACGCGTACCATGCGTATAACGCTGCTTTCCGCTTCTACGACCCGGCGGGCGAACTCAGCCTCGACCACTGCTGCGCTGACCGGCCTCGCCAGTTCCTCTCTAGTACAAGGGCCTCTATGGGCAGGGATGCCGGGCCCCAAGTGCAGTTGTCCTTTCCGGCGCCAATATCGTCGTAGTATTTAAATGCATCCCGCTCCAACAGACACATTCGAGCGCGTGCTACAGAACTCATCTTCATTCCGGCATTTACAGAATGCATGGCGGCTACCTGTGCATGTTTTGTCATTAGCTTGCCTTGGTCAGTGGGTCAAGATCGTCAATCTAGACCGAGCATGTCACGTGTTTGTTGCGACCTGGCAGGCAGCCTAATTTTGAGCATTCGAATAATCGCGGATGACGGACGCAGTCTGCACAGCGTCTGAAAGGAGTCAGTCGTGTAGCCACACAACGCAACTGCATCGATTGGCACTGGCACTGGCACTGGCACTGGCAGGGCAGATTCACTAGAAAGTCGCATGGCTGGGGTTAGGTGTGACATGCATACTTAGACTCTGCCATGCCGACGAATATGGCACGTTACAGTTCAGGCCGTGTCCATTTGCCAGACCTGCCCCCGGCTTGTGCCCCGCGGCTCGTATGGGTAGAGATGGGGGTAGGCAGAGTTGAAAAGGCCCCTTTACAGGCGCTTTTCAGTATTTTTGGCGGAGAGGGGAAGTCTTATTACGCTCGCAAACCCGCATGGATACTGAGTCTTAATATTCTCGTTTCAACACATACCGTCAACCGTACTTTCATAATTTTTTATGAGCTAATGACTGTAGGCATTGTGTACAGGCTAGCAAATACTCCCTATCTATACCGCAAGAAATTTTGATTGTTTTTTACAACACTCACTTATGCTTTTTCGCAACGCTCGCTCCACTCTTTGTCGAAGCGGAGCCCACGAGCCTTTTCCATCGCTTCGTGGTCGCTTAGCTGCTCTTCCTTGGCAGACCCTGATTTCGCCTGTTCCTGCCTGGCCCGCAAGCGCTCATTTTGCAATCGAAGTGCGGTGATATCGAGCTCCATGCTTTCAATTGCAGCGCTGATACCTGTATCGCTTTTTGGCGGACGGACCAGTCCCTCGCCTTCAAGATAGACAGCGCCTTGCTTGGTTGCAATGTAGCGTTTAAAGCCACCATAAGCTCCATAACCGTTTTTGGCATTTGCTTCGCCACATAGCACCTCAGCATTTGGCATCGAATCGCTGCGGAACTTAACACTGTCAGGGTCTTTGTAGGCCAACGACGCGACGGCATGGAATTCAGGGTATACCCACCACTGCTTATAGTTGACAGCAGCGGCAACGCCAGCGGCGATCATACCAATTGTCAGAATTGAAATTGCAGTAGTTTTTGTCTTCAAAATCGTCTTTCAATACAGTTCAGTGACCGTCGCGTACTACGTTGCTACGGCCTTTATATGTTGAGCCAACTGCCAATGGTCGTTCTCGCGGCACTATGACCTTCATCGCGTTCGCCAAAGCGTCGCTTCGCTCTTGACTCAGTCGAGTCGCTGCAGCAGGGCTACGCGCCCCGTGCTGAAGTCGCTTATTTCTAGCGTTTCCTTCAAGCTTGCGCATCCGGCCTCGTAATATGAGACTGGGGGCTGGCGGAAGCGATCCTCGCTGCGTTTATGACAACCGTCCTTGGTCCCTACCACGAACAGCGGGCGCGCCAGGTTAGCCAAGGTCGCATTAGCCCCAATCGACAGTGGTATCACGTTCGTGTGAGCGAAGTCATTGCCATAGTCCGCGTAGTTGCCCAGGTAGCTGCCATAGTCGCGCCAGCGGACGAATTCGTAGCTGAAACTGACCACGCGCTGGAGGGTGGCACCTTCGGCGCGGTACAACGCCACACCCGGCAATGCCGGATTCTTGTTCTCCGACGACGCCTTGACCCGCGCCACGACGAACGCCGACCCTTTCTCGGCGTCGCGATAGTGGTGCGACGAATCATAGGCGTCTGAGATCCAGCGCCGGGTCTGGGACGCGCCGGACAGGCTGATGGTGGCTTCATCGCCGACCAGCATGGCGCCGACCTTCAAGGACTTGAGCCCGAGCGCGGCCATGCGTTTGGCCTCGGCTTCGCGCGCAGCCTGGTCGGTCCTCAACTGTGCGACCAGCCCATCCGCCTTGCCGACCTCCTCCGAGCCAGGGAACTTGGCTTTCAGCGCCTTCGCCGCCGTCTCAGCTTGGCTGATATCGGCACCGGCCGTGCGCACCGCTGCTAACATAACGGATGGGGTGTTGCGAAGCTCCGCCACTTGCTGTTCCAGCTTGGCGACCTGTTCCTTAAGAGCGGCGTTCTCGTTGGCCAAGGCGTTAGTGGCGGTTGACGCTGGCATTGCAGCCTGGCGGTCACTGCAAGCGCTCGTCAGCACGGAAATGAGTAAAAGTGGGGCAAGTAATTTTTTCATCATGTCCTTCGGGCGAATAAATATGTTACGAGGGTAAGCGCCGTGGTTGCGGTTTAGCGGCCTGTCGCGGGTTTAGGGCGGCCCGGCTGCCAGAAAACGGCCGGTGACGATGGGGCTGGACTTAGCTCTTTGGCCGGGTGAACATGACGAACAGGCCGAGGATGACGGCGCCGGCGACCCACAGGGTGATTACCAGCGCTGCGCCGATACCGGTGCCAATCGCTGCACCGGCCTGCTCAGCGCCGCTAGTAGTGGCGTCGATCGCAGTCGACGCGGCTTTCATGCCGGCCCACAGCCAGAGGGCCATTAGAGCGTTAAAGCCAATGAAGGTCCATTTGATGAGTTTTCCGAATATGCTCCTGGTCGGCTTGCGCAGTTGGACGCCGCAGTGGGTACATTTCATTGCGGTATCGCTGACCGAAGCTTGGCATTCAGGACAGGAAATCAGGGCCATGTGGTTATCTCTTTCAGTAATGATTGTTTTAGGTAGGTGCTACGAGTGAATACTTGGCAATTACGCATCGGGTTCGATCTACCTGGCTATGGATAAAGCCCATGTTGACGCGGCGCTTATTGACCTTGGCGTGCGCCGGGAACACCTCGTACAGCGTCTCGCTATTGCTGTCGATGCGGGTGCCGCTTGGTGAGTAGTGGGTGCACTCGATGCGCACGTCCTTGACTGGGTGCCCGGCGCGGTTGTCGACCACAAAATCGGCTTCCATGATCGCGCCGCCGGCCGTAGTACGCCATTCGTAGTCGAGCGTGACCAGCTTACTAACGGGACTCGACGCGGCCGGCGTGTTCGGGACAGTCGGTGCGGACTGTAGTAACGACAGGACCACCAAGCCGAGCAGCACGCCGCTGATCCAGCGGCCGAGGTGGCGGTGCCGGCGCGGTGCGCCACACGCGCTGCAGCGCCGCGCGTCAGCGTGCACCATCGTCTTACAAGATGAACATGCAACAAACAGGCTTTGGCTGGTCATCGGAGTACCGTCCTTGGCACCGGTTCGCTACGATGCGGGCAAGGCACAGCGCTAGCGGCCCGCATGCTGCTGCTGTAACTGGAAGGTATGGGTTTCGCCGTCGGTACTGGCGACTAGTTCCAGCGTAGCGCCGGTAACCGGCACCGAGAATTCACCGACCACCAGTTGGCCGCCGTAGCTGGTATTCGGGGATACCGTGGTGCGCTTGAGCAGGTTGTCTGCAGCCAAACGTAGCGCCGCCTCACCCTGCATCCGCAGCGCGGACATGTTGGCGACGGTGTTCGCGTTGACGGCGTTGGCAGTGGCCTGGCCGGCGGCTGGATCGTAGGTCCAGTTGGTGTAGGTGCCCGAGGTATTCGCGTTGAAGTTGGAAAAATTGTTAGTGCGGGCGCCGTACGTGTTCACGGTCTCGCTGGTGCGCGCGTTGTAGGTGCCATAGGTCGACCTGTAACTGGCCTGCTGCTGGGGGGCGGCGGCCTGCATCGCGCCACCCAAAGCAACCACGAACGCGGCCCAGGCTTGCTTCGATCTGATCTCTTGCGCGATTTCCTCATAAGTGAGGATCTTGAGTGACTTACCGTCGACCGAGGCTAGGAAGTTGGCGGTCGAGATGTCGATCGAATTGGACGAAGTATTCGCCACCGACGCTACCACCCGCATCCGCTCCTTGCCCTCGCGGACAGTGTTCCACGACGAAGCCATCACAACGTAACGCTTCTTTGAAATTGTGGAGGGAACGCCATCCCGGTAGATCTGAGTTTGTTCTGTTAACGTAGTCGGCTCGGTCCGGATGAGCGACGTGCACCCGGCGAGTACTACCGCAGACAATGCTACAGCCGTCGGTGTGCGCCATGCTCGGTTCATTTTCATCCCTGCTGTTGTGGTTCTATGTGATACGCCCATCCCATGGCGCTGGCGCGTGGCTGGCCATTTGACTGGCCAGCTTCCGCGTCGCGCGTAGAACGTGAACTTCATCGCCTTGGACAAGGCTCCGGCCAGTAGCAGGGAAAACATTATTTCCGTGATCCTAGACATGGCAGCGGTATCGTCTTAATTAATATAACGAAACGTTATCGCAACCTGCTGTTACTGTAAAGAACCAAAAGTTGATTACCCACCTTGCATCAACTTCGTTGCGGTCTAGTCTCACAGCAGCATTAAGTGGTCGCGTAGAACGCGGCGATCATGTGGTGGTGCTTGATGCCCCGATCGGCATCGATCCAACTTCAGGGAAGATATCGATTTCCAACCTGCGCAGAGTGTCATGGGCCGTTGCCACGCTCCAGGTTAGGAGCTTATTGGCATGCCATTATCGTGCCAACTTCTCAAAGGTGTTGGCGTGCTCTTCCGCCAGCGTACGTGCCCGATCTTCCTTGTCTTCGCTCGGATCGATATCCTGGTCCAACAGTTTGCGCGCGGATAGGTGTTTGTCACGTGCATTGGCCAGGGTGACTTCGGGATACTTACCGAAAGCGAGCGTGCAACGCGCACCCACAAACCTGTAATCCATGCGCCATTATTTCGCACCGTCGGTATTCACGGGCATGTACAGACCGCCACCATCGGATAGCTTGTACGGCTTGTCCTTGGGTTTGGCCGTCCGAGCCTAAATATCGGTAAGTGGCGTTGCGAGCTTGGGCATGATGACGGTATCCGTTTTGGCGGTATGAGTCGATACCGTCAAAGTACCGCTAAAGATGATGCGTTTCAATAAACGCTAAAAGCACTTGACGAACAAAAAACCCGCGCTCTCACAGGGAGTAACGCGGGTTTGGTAAACGATTTTGGATCGCTTAATACATGTTCGTGGCGGAGAGAGGGGGATTCGAACCCCCGGTAGGCTATGAACCTACACACGCTTTCCAGGCGTGCGACTTAAACCACTCATCCATCTCTCCTGATGGTCGACGTGTGCATTCCACGAAGCCGCTCATTATAACAACAATTCCTGGTAGTACAAGACCGACCTGACAACGGTCAGGCAAGCCCCTTCCCCCCAACCACCCGCGAATGGTATCGTTCCCGGCTGGCCTGCCCATCCGGCACGCTACCCGCAACGGATACGTCGTGAAACGCACATCACTTTATCTCATCATCTTCGCCGTGGCCGCCGCTGGCGCCGGCGCCGGCTCCTGGCTCGTGAACCGCACCCCGACCGGGGCGCCGGAAACAAAGCCTGCCCCCGCAACCGCAACCGCTACCAGCACCCAGGACGCCAGTGCCATCGCAACCGAGCTGCGCGCCATGCTCGACGCCTACCGCAAGATCATCGTGCTGACCCACGACGAGGCCACCTTGCCCGCCGCCGAGCGTGCCCAGGCAAACCGTATCGGCCAGCAGCTGTTCCACGAAAACCAGGAACGCATCGGTCGCGTCGAGACGGCGCTGGCCACCCTGATCGCGTCGAACAACCCACGCCGCTTCGACGCCATCAGCACCCTGCTCGACTACATCGAGTCGGGCGACGGCCTGTACGACGCGGACCGGCTGGCGTTTCGCGAAACCTTGCGCAGCCTGCAGGCGCAGATCGCCAGCGATTCGTCGCTCGCTGCGATCAAGCTGCACAAGCGGATCTCGGAAGACCTCGACGCGCTGGCCGAGATCGAGCGCAATTATGAGAAGGAGATCCGCGCGATCTTCGGGCGCTACGACACGCGCGCGATCGAGCTGAAACGCGAGAAGTGGGACAGCTACATCGCCTACCTGAAAAAGCTCTACTCGCGCGAACGCATCCTGAAGGAATATGGCGTCGTGCTGCCCTACCCCGCTGCGCCCGAGCCGGAACCTGATGCCCCCGAGCCGGCCGCGCCAGCGCAGGCCGGGCGCGAAGGCGCTGAAATCTTCGGCAAGTCGCTCCCCAAAAAGACCGTACTGCTCACCTTCGACGATGGCCCGCACCGCCGCTACAGCGAAGAAATCGCCGCGATCCTCAAGCAGTACAACGCGCCGGCGATCTTCTTCAACGTTGGACGCAACCTGGGCGCGCTCGATGCGCAGGGTGCAGCCAAATTGAGCACCAATGCCCAGGTGAGCCGCAAGCTCAAGGACGCCGGTTACGTGCTGGCCAATCACAGCCTCACGCATGCGCAGTTGTCCAAGCAGACGGGCGCGAAGCTCAAGTCCGAAATCCTCGATACCGACATGCTGCTCAAGGCGGTCGATCCGCAGCGCTCGTCGCTGTTTCGCTTTCCGTACGGCGCGCGCAATCGCGAGGGCATGCAATTGCTGGCCGATGCGCAGCTGACGTCGATGATGTGGAATATCGATTCGCTCGACTGGGCCGACCCGGTCCCGTCGTCGATCGCCGACCGCGTGCTGCGCAGCGTCGAGAAGGAAGGCCGCGGCATCATCCTGTTTCACGATATTCACGAGCGCACCGTCAAGGCGCTGCCGATGATTCTCGAACGTCTGGCCGCCGAGGGCTATCAATTTGCCGGTTGGGACGGAGCGACGTTCAAGGTCGACAGCAAGGCGGCGCCTGCGCCGGCACCGCGCGCGGCGGCCACCGGCTACGCCAATTCGTGGGCGATCCTGGTGGGCATCGACAATTATCCGAAGTGGCCGCGCCTGGAATATGCGGTGCGCGATGCCGAAGGCGTCGAGCGGCTGCTGGTGCAGAAATTCGGCTTCGCGCAGGAACGCGTGATCACGCTAAAGAATGAACAGGCCACGCGCCAGGGCATCCTGGCCGCGTTCCACGATCGCCTGGCCCATGGCGGCTTGCAGCCGAACGACCGCGTGTTCGTGTTCTTCGCGGGGCATGGCGCGACGCGCAAACTCAGTTCGGGGCGCGATCTCGGCTACATCGTGCCGTTTGACGCCGACCCGAACAACCTAGCCACCGATGCGATTCCGATGACCGAAATCCAGAACATCGCCGAGAGCCTGCCCGCCAAGCACGCGCTGTTCGTGATGGACGCCTGCTACAGCGGCCTTGGCCTGACACGCGGCGCGGCCAATGCGTCGTTCTTGCGCGATAACGCGCGCCGCCTGGGCCGGCAGATGCTGACGGCCGGCGGCACCGACCAGCTGGTGGCCGATGGCGGACCGAATGGCCACTCTGTCTTTACCTGGACGCTGATGCAGGGCCTGGGCGGCAAAGGCGACCTGAATGGCGATGGCCTGATCACGGCCACCGAGCTGGCAGCGTATGTGGCGCCAGCCGTGTCGAGCGTGTCGCAGCAGACGCCGGCCTTTGGCAGTTTGCCGGGATCGGAAGGCGGCGACTTCGTGTTCGAGCTGCCCGAAGAAACGGAGTTCCTCACGGCCGGCACGGCGCAGTTGTCGAACGATGCGATTGCGCTCAACACGCGGCTCGATGCGCAGGCGTCGAAGGCAACGGGCGCGGTCGTGGTCAAGGATCTGCAAGGCGGCGAGACGCGGCTCAAGGCGCCGGCGGCGGTGCCGGTGTCAAGCCGGCAGCAGGCGCAGCGTGCCAACGATCTGGGGCTGCAGCTGTATCGGGAGAAGCAGTATGCGCAGGCCGAGGCGCAGTTTACCGAGGCGCTCAAGCTGCGGCCTGACTTTGCGCTGGCGGCGAACAATCTGGGCTTCGTGTTTTACAAGCAGGATCGTTTTGTCGAGGCGGCGCGCTGGTTTGAAAATACCGTCAAGATCGATCCGTCGCGGGCGATCGCGTATCGCAATCTGGGCGATGCGTATGTGAGGTCGAAGCAGCCGCAGAAAGCCAGGGCGGCGTTCACGACGTATCTCGAATTGGCACCGACCGGTGCGGGTGCGGCGTATGCGAAGGAGCAGTTGCAGAAGTTGTGATCGTGGTTGGAATAATGAAAAATGCTCGTGTTCGCAATGCGACCACGGGCATTTTTTTCACCGGCCCGCAGGCCGGTGCAGACGCTTGCGATTACGCCGATTCTTTCAACTGCTCCAGAATCGCTGGATTCTCAAGCGTCGACACATCCTGCGTGATGTTCTCGCCCTTGGCCAGCACGCGCAGCAGGCGGCGCATGATCTTGCCCGAGCGGGTTTTTGGCAGGTTGTCACCGAAGCGGATTTCCTTCGGCTTGGCGATCGGACCGATCTCCTTGCCCACCCACGCACGCAGCTCATTGGCGATTTTCTTGGCTTCCTCGCCCGTTGGCCGCGCGCCCTTGAGCACGACGAAGGCGCAGATCGATTCGCCCGTCGTGTCATCCGGGCGCCCCACCACCGCCGCTTCGGCCACCAGCGAATTGGCCACCAGCGCCGATTCGATTTCCATCGTGCCCATGCGGTGACCCGACACGTTCAGCACATCGTCGATGCGGCCCGTGATCGTGAAGTTGCCGGTGTCCTTGTTGCGGATTGCGCCATCGCCCGCCAGGTAGTATTTGCCGCCCAGCTCGTCCGGGAAGTAACTGGTGCGGAACCGGTCCGGGTTGTTCCAGATGGTGCGGATCATTGACGGCCATGGGCGCTTGACGACCAGGATGCCGCCCTGCCCGTTTGGCACATCGGCGCCGGCTTCATCGACGATTGCGGCCATGATGCCCGGCAGCGGCAGCGTGCACGAACCCGGCACCATCGGCGTCGCGCCTGGCAGCGGCGTGATCATGTGGCCGCCCGTTTCGGTCTGCCAGAAGGTGTCGACGATCGGGCATCGTTCGCCGCCGACGTTCTTGTAGTACCACATCCAGGCTTCCGGATTGATCGGCTCGCCGACCGAACCCAGCAGGCGCAGGCTCGACAGGTCCGAATTCTTCGGATGGACTTTCTCGTCCACGTCCGACGCCTTGATCAGCGAGCGGATCGCCGTTGGCGCCGTGTAGAAGATGCTGACCTTGTGCTTTTCGATCGTTTTCCAGAAGCGGCTGGCGTTCGGGAAAGTCGGCACACCCTCGAACACGACCTGCGTGCCGCCGACGGCCAACGGGCCATACGCGATGTAGGTGTGGCCGGTGATCCAGCCGATGTCGGCGGTGCACCAGAAGACGTCGTCGGGCTTCAGGTCGAACGTCCACTTCATGGTCAGCGCGGCCCACAGCAGGTAGCCGCCGGTCGAGTGCTGCACGCCTTTCGGGGTGCCGGTCGAGCCGGACGTGTAGAGGATGAACAGCGGGTGCTCGGCGTCGACCCATTCCGGCTCGCAGTCGGCCGACTGGCCTTCGACCAGCTCGTGCAGCCACAGGTCGCGCCCTTCCTGGAAGGCGACGTCGCCGCCGGTGCGCTTGTAGACGATGACGTCCTTGACCGTGTTGCAGCCGCCCATGCCGAGGGCTTCATCGACGATGGCTTTGAGCGGCAGCGATTTGCCGCCACGTTGCTGCTCGTCGGCCGTGATGACTGCAACTGCGCCGGCGTCGATGATGCGCTCCTGCAGCGACTTGGCGGAGAAGCCGCCAAACACCACCGAGTGGGTCGCGCCGATACGGGCGCAGGCCTGCATCGCGCTGATGCCTTCGACCGACATCGACATGTAGATGATGACGCGGTCGCCCTTCTTGATGCCGCGCGACTTGAGCGCGTTGGCGAACTTGCAGACACGCTCGTGCAGCTCGCGGTAAGTCACGCGGTTGACGGCGCCGTCGTCGGCTTCGAAGATGATCGCGGTCTTGTCGGCGTTGCCGTTTTCAAGGTTGCGGTCGAGGCAGTTGTACGACGCATTGAGCTGGCCGTCGCCGAACCATTTGTAGAACGGTGCGTCGGACTCGTCGAGCGTGCTGGTAAATGGCTTGTGCCAGTCGAGGTTTTCGCGCGCCAGGCGCGCCCAGAACCCTTCGTAGTCGCTAGCGGCTTCGGCGCACAGCTTGTCGTAGGCGGCCATGCCGCTGACCGTGGCGTTGGCGGCAAATTCGTGCGGCGGCTGGAACACGCGGTGCTCTTGCAGGCCCTGGGATTGCTCCTGCGTCGTCTCGTTGTCGGACATATCAGTCTCCATTCTAGTTAGTGGGTTATGCCGATACCATAGGGGCGCTCGCTTACTGAGCCCTTACACATTGCCCCCCGGCGACTGGCTGGCGCCGCCCGATTCATTCTAACGCCGTCCGTTGCAAAGCGGGCAAGTGCTCTTCCGACGACACCGTAACGTCAGCGCCGGTGTAAAATGCCGTGCTGAATTTTCTCGCATTTCCTGGAGTTCCATCCCGATGTCGTCTCTGCCTCCGAACCAGCCTTTTCGCAAGCTGTCGCCCCTCAATTCGCTGATTTTCTCGAGCCGCTGGCTGCAACTGCCGCTCTACCTGGGCCTGATCCTGGCCCAGTGCGTCTACGTCTTTCACTTCTGGGTCG